>Ga0302313_10001228_pt1 | contig 20067 bp, 26 predicted proteins | sample III_Palsa_N2_2_FD_200454 | JGI IMG/M metagenome (GOLD analysis project Ga0302313, IMG submission 200454) | Peat permafrost microbial communities from Stordalen Mire near Abisko, Sweden - III_Palsa_N2_2 | ecosystem: Environmental > Terrestrial > Soil > Palsa > Peat permafrost | place: Sweden...
GTTATCGAAGGCATCGGATTTCCTTTTAGTGCTGAAGTTACTTTTTGAAGGCCGGCCCGAAGTTGTGGGGAGTCTACACCGCGCAGAGGGTGTCGGCAATGACACGGTTGTGTGGCGCTTGGGGCACGGTCGCTTTTGTGGCCGATTGCCGATTGACATATTGTCAAATATAATGAGCGCATGGTCGTGGTGACGAGGCTGCATTTGAAAGAAGCCATGGACCGGTATCCGGATGCTGCCAACGATCTTCGTGCGTGGATGATGCTCGCGACGGCTGCTCGCTGGAAGAGCATGGTTGAGGTGGTACACACGTTCAAAGATGCGGACGAGGTAGATGGCTACACTATCTTCAATATTCGGCACAATCGCTACCGTTTGGTAACGGTGATCCATTACTCGAAGTACCGAGACGGGCGTGAGACTCAGGGCCACATTTACGTACGCCGCTTGTTGACGCACAAGGAGTATGACAACCGCAGGAATTGGGACAGGAGGTTTGGGCGATGAACAAGACACTTGCAAATCCGGTAGAGATGATCGAGCGTGGTGCGCCGCGGCTGATTCATTCGGACAAAGAGCTTGAGCGTTATACCGATGCTTTGTTTGAACTGACGGCGTTGGCGAAGCCGGGCGTCGCGGAGATGGAGGCGATCAACTTGCTGAGTCTGCTGGTGGAGAAGTACGAGTCGGAGCGTTTTGCGATTGCCGCCGCGTCGCCGATCGAGGTGTTGAAGTTCCTGATGGAGCGGAATGGATTGCAGCAGCGAGACCTTACCGGAGAGCTTGGGAGCGAGAGCAATGTTTCGCTGATTCTGTCAGGGAAACGGAATTTGACGCTGCCGCATTTGCGGCGGTTGAGCACGCGGTTTGGGGTGCCGGCTTCGGTGTTTTTGGAGAGTGTGGCCGAGGCGGCGTGAAGCCAGAGCCAGTTGGAACGAGGAATTGGATTCGACACACACTTGTTAAAATTGGGCGCTACAGCCGCCCGAGAATCCACCGCTCATTTGTTGTATGAATATTGAAACCTGCTTGTAGTCCGGTCGCTGCGGCATGATTGAGAAATAACGGGGAAGGTTTGATTCGTCAGGCGGGATGGAGACGAACGCGTCTCCATTTTGAACATAGATACGGTCGTGGTGGGCGGGTATAGCGAGGTGAACCTCATGTCCTGGATCATGGTCGAGAATGATATAGACCTGCACGGGTGGACCTTCAGGCCGCGTAAGAAGAGTGGAGTCTCCCGTTCCAGAAAAGCCCTGAAAGCGCAGCGTTCCAGTAGGATGCAGCGCACGAATCGCATTAAGTTGATCTTCCGAAAGCGGAGTTGGCGGCGGCTGGCCGAGTAAGAGGCCTTTAGGTTGTTTGCCCAAAGAGAGCGGTATCGAGCCGGGAGTCAGTTGATAGCAGGTAACCGAGATTGACTCGACATCGAACCCTTGCGACCGAGCGAGTGCGTGGAGGCGGGCTGAGTCCGCGACAGTGTAGGTCGTGGCGTGACCGTTGGCGAGCATGCGCGTGATGAGTTGCGCCAAAACCTCGCTGGCTTCCCCACAACCTTGCGTAGAGGCTCGTTCTAGCCAGTGAGCCGCTTCTTCGTACGACGCAGGGATGCCGAGTGGATTGGCGCGGAAGACGACGTGCGGAGTTTCGTTGCCGTCTTTGCCGCAGTGAGGCGCATCGCGATCCGGCTCAAAGGTGCATTGCTCTGGGATGTACTGCTCTCCAAGAAGAAGTTCAGCGCCAATGTCACCGTTTGCGGCCTGGGACTGAACAAACTTGCTGAAACTTGAGAAGTCACCCGTTGCGGCGGCTGCCATCATGGCGCGACCGAGCTCGGAGGTTTCCGTCATAAGCGATTCGAGGGAGAGTGCTGGGGGCTTGTAGCCGCCGGAGGTAGGCATGCCTGGAACGGACTCCTGCGCGGCGGCGTGGGTGCAGCAAAAGATGGCAGAGAGGAGAGCGAGCAGGGTATCCAGTCGCCTCATTGTCAGCCTCTGGCGAGTTCGGCTTCTGAAGGGAGGGTGTCGGAGAGGTCTTCGTCGGAGGCTTCGCCGAGGCCTCCGAAGCGGCGTTCGCGCTGCTGGTAGGCGGCGATGGCTTCGAGCAGGTGGAGGCCGCGGAAGTCGGGCCAGAGGCGGTCGGTGACGAAGATCTCGGAGTAGGCGATCTGCCAGAGGAGGAAGTTGGAGATGCGCTGCTCGCCGGAGGTGCGGATGACGAGGTCGGGGTCGGGCATGTGCGCGGTGTAGAGGGTTGAAGTGATCTGTGGCTCGTCGATGCGATGCTTGATAGCGTCGTCGACGCCTTCGGCGGCTAGCAGGTCTTCGACGGAGATGCCGCGTTGGTGGGCCTCGGCGATGAGGTTGTGGACGAGGGTGCGGGCGGCATCGACGATCTCTGAGCGGGAGCCGTAGTTGAGGGCGAGGGTGAGGGTGGTGCCGGTGTTTTTGGCGGTTTGTTCGGCGGCCCACTGCATGGTGTCTTGAACATCTTGTGGGAGCTCGCGGGTGCGGCCGATGTAGGCCATGCGGATGTTGTTGTCGTTCATGCGTTTAATGTTGGAGATGAGGTAGCTCTTGAGCAGCTTCATCAGGAAGCTGACCTCGTTGCCAGGGCGGCGGAGGTTGTTTTCGATGGAGAAGGCGTAGAGGGTGAGCCAGGGTAGGTCGATGCGGCTGGCGGTTTCGACGACGTACTGGACGGACTCTGAGCCCTGCTGGTGGCCGAGGAAGCGCTTGAGGGCGCGCTTGCCGGCCCAGCGGCCGTTGCCGTCCATGATGATGGCTACGTGTTGGGGGATGCGCGAGGTATCGAGGGTGTCGTAGATCGCGCGCTCGGCAGGGGAGAGCTCGTGCGCCCGGTTGGAACGCTGATAGACGCGGCTTGAGGAGGGTTCGCGCACGTTGGCTCGCTGAGATGAGGGTAGCTGAAGGACAGGGAATAGGGAATAGGAAGTAGGGAATAGTTGCGTGAAATTGGAGAGGCGCCGTCGCTTTGGTCCGGTTACGGACGAAGGCGGCGGCGCCGGAGGTGGTGCTGAGTGCTTTGCTGTGAGCTAGGCGGAGCGGCGCATGCGTCCCTGGGCCAGTTCGCGGACGTGGTTGAGGAAGATCGACTTCTGCGTTGCATTCAGATGCGCGGCGTACTTGGCGATCTCGGCGAGAAAGGGATCGGCCGTGAGGACGGCTGTTTCGTCCTGATGGCGGGTGGGCGCGTCGCGGAGCAGGGCGGAGATGTCGACCTGGAGGGCGCGGGCGAGGCGGTCGAGCGAGGACAGTGTCGGCATGGCCTTGCCGTTCTCGATCTTGGAGATGTAGGTGCGAGGGACGCCCATGCGCGCGGCCAGTTGGCGTTGCGAGAGGTTGCGGACGTGGCGGAGATCGCGCACGGCGGTGGCCACCTGGATGGTGCCGTCGGCGGTACGGGCGGTGGGCTCGGGGACGAGCGAGATTGTGGCTTCGAGCTTGGGCTGCTCCGGCAGCAAGGACTTCTTGCAGCGGCGGCAGGTGTCTGAAGCCGGACGGAACTGCACCAGCTTGCAGTGGTCACACTTGAGGACTTCGCGCTCGATAGCCGGAAGTGCGCTAAGCTGCGGTGCGGGGACCGCTTGTAGCTGCGAGACCTCGTGCGCGATAGAAACCCCGAGGGGCGCCATCATGGTTGCCATAAATTGTGTTGTGCGGGCGGACCCAGAGCAAGGACCGCAGCAACTCACGTCCGATAAATGGAAGCGAGTGATGTGCCTACTGTGACACTGGGTGCCGAAAGAGTCAAGGGGGTCTGCCGGAGATTCGGGTAGAAAGATGGTATAGACAGGGAAGAGAACCAAGGTAGTAACTAGTGAGTAGTGAGTAAGTAGTAAGGAGTAGAGTGACGGCAAAGGCAAAAGCGAAGGCGGATTGCGATGGGTGAGGAGTTTACAGCGGAGCGGGCGGAGGGGTTGTTGCGGGAGTGGACGGGGAGTGAGTCGCTGGTGAAGCATGGGCTGGCGGTGGCTTGCTGCGTGGAGGCTTATGGGGTCCGCGAGGCGGAGAGGCTGGGGTTGAGTGGGGAGGACGCGGAGAGGTTGGCGGAGATGTACCGGTGTGCGGGGTTGCTGCATGACTTCGACTATGACCGGCATCCGACGCCGGCGGAGCATCCGTTTGTGGGGGTCGCGTATTTGAGAGAGAACGGGTGGCCGGAGGAGATTCTGCATGCCATTCTGGCCCATGCGGATTACTCCGGGGTGGTGCCGGAGACGCATTTAGATAAAGCTTTGTTTGCGAGCGATGAGCTGGCGGGTTTTTTGACGGCTTGCGCGCTGGTGAAGCCGACGAAGGCGATTGCGGATGTGGAGGTCGCCGGGGTGAGGAAGAAGATGAAGGATAAGGCGTTTGCGCGGGCGGTGAAGCGCGAGGATATTACGCGCGGAGCGGAGTTGCTGGGTATTCCCGTGGAGGAGCATGTGGGGAATTGTTTGCGGGCGATGCAGGGTAGGGCGGGGGAGTTGGGGCTGTAGCTCTAGTGGCAGCTACGCATGTAGATGAACCAGACGATGGAGAGGATGATCGATCCGGCGATGCCGAAGGCGACGTTGGGGGTTTGGGAGGGGAGTTTGGGGTTGAGGGATTTGTGCTGGTGCGGGGCTGCGGGGTTGTAGTTGACGGCGAAGAGGCGGCCCTGGGGCATGGCGAAGGGTGAGCTGAACTCGCCGGTGTGGAGCTCTTCTTTGCCGTCGGCGTTGGGGGCCCAGTAGTTGTAGGTGATGCGGAAGTGCTTGCCGGTGGGAAGGCCAAAGGCCATGGCGCGGCCGGCGCCGGCGTCGTAATGGCACTCGGTGACGGTGGCCAGGGCTTCGGGCCAATCGGGTCTGGGGTACATGCTCATGGGGCGAGGAGCGCAGCGGATGAGATTCTCTGGACGCTTGCGGCGGTAAAGGCGGCGTTGGTGGCTTCGACGGTGCCGGGTAACCCGACGGCGCGGGTGAGGTCGTCTATGACGATGGAGTCGAAGCCGAGTTTGGCGGCTGCGAGGGCGGAGAAGCCGACGCAGAAGTCGAAGGCGAGGCCTACGAAGAAGAGCCGGGTGAGGCCGCGGTCTTGAAGGTAACCTGCCAGACCCGTGGAAGTCTGGCCGTCGTTTTCGGTGAAGGCGGAGTAGCTGTCGATGCCGACGCGGAAGCCTTTGCGGAGGATGAGTTCGGTGTGCGGGATGTCGAGATCGGGGTGGAGTTGGGCGCCTTGGGTGTTTTGGATGCAGTGGTCGGGCCACAGAGTTTGTTTGCCGTAGGGCGCGTCTATTGTGTCCGTAAAGGGTTTGAGGTTATGAGTGCTGGCGAAGGAGATGTGATTGCGGGGATGCCAGTCCTGGGTGAGGATGACGTGGTCGAAGCGGGCGGCGAGGGCGTTGATGCCGGGGATGATGGCGTCGCCGTCGGCGACAGCGAGCGCGCCGCCGGGGAGGAAGTCGAGCTGTATGTCGATGACGAGCAAGGCGTCCGTGGGGTTCAAAGGGTGGAGAGCGAGAGCCATACAACTATTGTACGAATTGTGAATGCGTGGACGCGCTATGCTCAAAGGGTGCGACGCTTACGAATGAGGGGCGAGGGCCGGTGCAGCCGGCTGGGGCTGCATAGCCTTGGCGTGTTGAGCGTGTGGGCTGTTCTGTTTTGTCCGGCGGGGGCGCAGCAGGTCAGCGCGCAGCAGGTCAGCGCGCAGCAGGGGTCAGGAACCGATGCTTTGCTGTCGAATTCTGTGAATGGAGGCCAGAAGCAGGCTGGCCAGCCGCTGTTGGGGAGCATCAACGGCAGCGTGACGGATTCGGATGGAGACTCCGTGGCGGGCGCGCAGGTGACGCTGGCGATCGATTCGGCCAAGGAGCCGCGGACAGCCGTTACCGGCAGCGATGGACGGTTCAGCTTTGCGGGCGTGGCGGCGGGAAAGTTCACTGTGACCGTGGTGGCCGACGGGATGGCGAACGGATCGCAGCCGGGAGTGCTCGATCCGGGTGAGAGCTATGAGATTCGACCGATGGCTTTGCCGGTGGCGACGGTGGCGACCGAGGTGGATGCACTTTCGGTGCATGAGCAGGCCGAAGAAGAGATGAAGGTGGAAGAGAAGCAGCGGTTGATCGGGTTTGTGCCAAACTTTTACGTGGCCTACAACTGGAACTCCGCGCCGCTTAGCACAGGCCAGAAGTACAGGCTGGCGTTGCGGAACACGGTCGACCCGGCAAATCTTGCGATCAATGCGGCGGTGGCAGGGTATCAGTATGGGATTAACGACTTCATCGGCTACGGGCGGGGCTTTTCGGGTTACATGAAACGCTTTGGAGCCAATGACGCAGACCTGGCGGTAGGGACGTTTGTGGGCGGCGCAATCTTGCCGGCTATTCTGCATCAGGACCCGCGCTACTTCTACAAGGGGACAGGGACGGTCCGGTCGCGGCTGCTGTACGCACTGGCGTCAACGGTGATTTGCAAGGGCGATAACGGGAAGTGGCAGCCAAACTACTCGAGCATCGGCGGAGACGTGGCGGCGGGGGCGCTGGCGAATCTTTACTATCCGTCGACTGACCGCGATGGGGTATCGCTGACGATCGAGCAGGGACTGCTGGGGGCGCTGAGCGATGGGTTGAGCAATGTGGTGCAGGAGTTCTTCTTCAAGAAGGTGACGCCGCACTCGGCGAATTATCCTTCGACGACGCCGTAGGCGTGAGGGCCGGAACACTCTTTGTGATTCCGCAATGCTATCCTTGCGAGTTATTTGGTGATGCGATGGCGGATGAGTGGAAGTCGAAGCTGGATGCGGGGTCGGTGAAGTTTGGGGCGAACCGGGCGGCGATGGTGGCGCTGCTGGGAGGGATACGTGCGCAGGAGGAGACGATCCGCGAGGGGGGCGGGGCAAAGGCTGCCGAGGCGCAGCGGGCCAAGGGACGGCTGACGGTAAGGGAACGGTTGGCGCTGTTGCTCGATAAAGACAGTCAATGGATGGAATTGGGGTTGTGGGCGGCGCACGGGATGTATGCGGAGTTTGGCGGGGCGCCGGGAGCCGGAGTGGTGACGGGGTTGGGAAGGGTCGAGGGGCGGCTGTGCATGATCGTTGCGAACGATGCGACGGTGAAAGCGGGTGCGTTCTTTCCGATGACTGCGAAGAAGGTGCTGCGGGCCCAGACGATTGCGCTGGAGAACCGGATCCCTACGCTGTATTTGGTGGACTCTTCGGGAGTGTTTCTGCCGTTGCAGGAGGATGTTTTTCCGGACCAGGACGATTTTGGGCGGGTGTTCCGGAACAACGCGGTGATGAGTTCGCTGGGAGTGCCGCAGATCACGGCGATTATGGGGATGTGCGTGGCGGGCGGGGCGTATCTGCCGGTGATGACCGATACGGTGTTGATGACGGAGGGGTCGGGTTTATTTTTGGCGGGGCCGGCGCTGGTGCAGGCGGCGATTGGGCAGAAGACGGGGGCAGAGGAGTTGGGCGGGGCGGCGATGCACTCGGAGATCTCGGGGACGGTGGATTTTAAAGAGCCGAACGATCATCTGTGTTTGGCGAGGCTGCGGAGTTTGGTGGGGAAGTTAGGAAATAGGAAGCAGGAAGTAGGATGTATCGAGATTTTTTCGCGGGTGGCGTATGACGCGGCGAAGGATGCGCCGAGGTATGCGGCGGAGGAGTTGTATGGGTTGATGGATCCAGGGGTGGGAGCGACGAACTCCTATGACATGCGGGAGGTGATTGCGCGGGTGGTGGACCGGTCGGAGTTTGAGGAATACAAGGCGGATTTTGGGCGGACGCTGGTGTGTGGGTATGCGCGGATCGGCGGGCGGGCAGTGGGGATTGTGGCGAATCAGAAGGCGAACCAGTCGCATACGGTGGCGACGGGGCCGCAGGCGGGGAGTCAGCGGACGGAGTTTGGCGGTGTAATTTATACGGAGAGCGCGCAGAAAGCGGCGCGATTTATCATGGACTGCAATCAGCAACTGGTGCCGCTGATTTTCCTTCATGACGTAAATGGATTTATGGTGGGTAAGGACGCGGAGTGGAGCGGGATCATCCGCGCGGGGGCAAAGATGGTGTCGGCGGTGAGCACGAGCGTGGTGCCGAAGATCACGGTGATCGTGGGCGGGAGTTTCGGCGCGGGGCACTATGCGATGTGCGGGAAGGCGTACGATCCGCGGTTCCTGTTTGCGTGGCCTACGGCGCGGTATGCGGTGATGAGCGGGGCGTCGGCGGCGAACACCCTGGTGGAGGTCCGGGTGAAGCAGATGGAGCGCGGCGGCAGGAATTTATCCCCGGTAGAAAAGCAAGCCCTTTACGAAGACATCAAGGCCACGTATGATTCGCAGGCCGACCCAAGATATGGTGCAGCGCGATTGTGGATCGATGCCATCATCGATCCGGCAGAGACGCGCAGCCTGTTAATGACGGCCCTCGAGGCTTGTGCAATGAATGTGGAAGTGGCGAAGTTCAACCCAGGGGTACTCCAGACGTGATGACACAGCGATCGAAGATTCTACTGCTGCTGGCGTTGATGGCAAGCATTCCGTTCGGTCTGATGAGATGGCGCCAGTCGCTTCCCTGCAAGATCGTGCAGAATACCTCGAGCAGCGGGAACGAGGTGGTGCTGGTCCCCGATGTCTCTGGATATGGAACGCTGCCATGTCCCGTGGAGGATCCCTCGAGGATTTCCACGTCCATTGTGGTTCTGACGTGGATTACGTTCTGTAGTGCGTCGGTTTACTTTGGGACCATCGACGCTGCCGATTACTTCGCCTCGTTGAGACGAGGCGATGGCGAAGACGTCTTGCTGAAGAGCTAAAAGCCTGCGCGATGAGTCCGCAAGGGGTCGAAGTTCGATCCGGGGGTGTTGCAGGCATGACCGAACGGCGGAGAGCGAAGCCGCGAAGGGCTCTCTTGAGAAGAGGGACCATCCTGGTGATGTTGTGCGCAGCCGGATTGGGCGCGATCTATGCGGGGTCGTACGCCTATGTGCGAACGACGTGCCCGATGAACCTGGTGAAGCCGCCGGCTGAGCGTGTAGGAGATGAAGATATGGACGTGAGCACGGCGGCAGCCGGCTACTGTAGCGTGGGAGATATCGGCTACATTGCGCTGGAGATTGTGCCACTACCGTTCTATTGCCTGGGCGGGATTGCTGTTTTCCTGGCGGGTTCGGACTATATGAAGCGCGTACGGCGGCGGGCCGAGAGGAAGCGCAGGATACATTCAGCCAGGAGCGAAGAGGAAGCAGCCGGGATCAAGAAGCCTGCACGGGCAGGGCGGAGGAGACAAGTCTGACGGTGGCGAAGCATAATGTCCCGGCAAGAGACGCAGGCGAGGAGTCCGGGTTTGGTTAAGATCATTGAGTGTCCGCGGGATGCCTGGCAGGGGCTGGCGAAGGTGATTGCGCCGGAGGTGAAGGCGCAGTATCTGCGGACGCTGATCGAGACGGGGTTTCAGCACATTGACGCGGTGAGTTTTGTCTCGGAGAAGGCCGTACCCCAGATGGCCGATTCCGAGCTGGTGCTGGAGTACCTTGATCCGCCGGATGATGTGGAGCTTATCGGGATCGTGGTGAATGCGCGGGGCGCGGAGCGGGCGGTGGCGACCGGAGCGGTGCAGACGCTGGGGTTTCCTTATTCGATTTCGCCACAGTTCCTGGAGCGCAATCAACGGCAGACGCCGGAGGAGGCTCTGGAACAGTTGGAGCAGATTGGGGAGATCGCTTACAAGGCGGGGCTGGACGTGGTGGCGTATATCTCGATGGCGTTTGGGAACCCTTATGGCGATGCGTGGGACATTGACGAGGTGGTGAGCGCGGTGGACCTGATGGTGGATTCGGGGGTGTTGCAGGTTTCGCTGGCAGACACGGTCGGACTGGCATCGCCGGAGCTGGTGCGGGATGTGATGCGCTGCGTTCTGGATGTCCACCGTGGGCTGGAGGTGGGGGTGCACCTGCATGTGACGGCCGAGGATGCGGCGGCGAAGGTGAGAGCGGCCTATGCGGCAGGTTGCCGGCGCTTCGATAGCGCGATCGCCGGGATGGGGGGATGTCCGTTTGCGCAGGACGCGTTGGTGGGAAACTTGTCCACGGAGGTGCTGCTGGCGACGCTGAAGGAGTTGGGCGCGGAACTGCCGGATCTTCGTCCTCTGGATGGACTGACCGCGGCCAGCCTGGAGATTGCGAAGAGGTTCGCCGCGCAGGTGCAGTGAAGCAGGTAGTAGAGAGTAGAGAATGGACTGCGGCGAATAGGTTGCATCGAATGGGAGTGAGGTTTAGCGATGGCGACGGTGAGGGTTGAGGATGCGGGTGGAGTGCGGACGATTACGCTGAACCGGCCGGCGCGGCGGAATGCTCTGGTGCCGGAGATGCAGGAGGAGTTGATCGTTGCCGTGCAGGAGGCTGAAGCTGCGGGGGCGCGGGTGATCGTGCTGGCGGGTGAGGGCGAAGCGTTTTGCTCCGGGCTGGATTTGAAGGTGTTGCAGGAGATGAGGGACCGTAGCCTGGAGGAGCACCGGGTCGAAGCAGACCGCGTAGGGCGGATGTTTCGGGCGCTGTGGGAGTGCGATCTGCCGACGATTGCCGCGGTGCATCGGGCGGCGATTGCGGGCGGTACTGGGCTGGCGATGCTGTGCGACTTTACGATTGCGACTCCGGAGGCGCTGTTCGGATTTACGGAGGCGCGGATTGGATTTGTGCCGGCGCTGGTGGGGGCGTATCTGACCTTACTGGTGGGCGACAAAGTCGCGCGCGGGTTGCTGCTGAGTGCGAGGAAGTTTGGCGCCGATGAGGCATTTCGTCTGGGGCTGGTGAATGAGGTGGTGGAGCATGACCGGCTGCGGAACCGGGTTCATGATTTGGCGGGGGAGTTGATGCAGAACTCGCCGGAGAGCCTGCGGGCGACCAAGCGTCTGCTGCGGGCGCAACAGGCGGAGTGGCTGGAGGGTGCGCTCGAGCTAGCTCTGGAGGCCAACCGGGCTTCGCGGCAGACGGCGGACTTTCGCGAGGGGATTGCGGCGTTTCTGGAGAAGCGGCAGCCAGTGTGGAAGAAGAGCAGGGAGTAGGAAGTAGAAAGGGCGAGGGGGCGGCTAGACTGTTGGGATGAGTGAGATAGGTTCGATGGAGACGTTGCTGGAACGGGGATTTGGTGAGACGCGGGTGCGGGTGCGGTATGCGGAGACCGACCAGATGGGCGTGGTGTATCACGCGAACTATCTGATTTGGTTCGAAGTGGGGCGCGTCGAGCTGATGCGCGAGATGGGCGTGCCGTACCGGATGCTGGAGGAAGAAGGCGCGCTGATCCCCGTGGTGGAGGTCACCGCGCGCTATATGGCTTCGGCGCGCTATGATGACGTGCTGATTGTGAGGACGTTCGTGGCGGGTTTGCGAGGCTCAATCATCCGTTTGCGGTATATGATTTTGCGGGCCGAAGATGAGCTGTTGCTGTGCGAGGGAGAGTCGGTACACCTGGTGGTTGGACGGGATATGAAGATGCGCGCGATTCCGGAGAAGTATGCGGAAGGGCTGGCGGCGATGTTGCATAAGACGAAGTCGCCGCGTGAGTTGAAGCGAGTAGGAGGAGAGCGTGGTGAGTGAGAAAAAGGTCGCGTTAGTTACGGGCGCGAATAAAGGGTTAGGTTTTGAGACGGCGCGGCAGCTGGGCAAGCTGGGCTATACGGTGTTGCTGGGGTCTAGGGATGCGCTGAAGGGCGAGGTGGCGGCGCGGCAGTTGCGCGGAGAGGGTATCGACGCGCGGGTGGTGAAGCTGGATGTGACGCGGCAAAGCGATATCGACGCGGTGGCACGGCTGGTGGAGCGGGAGTTCGGCGCGCTGGATGTGCTGGTGAACAACGCGGGCGTGATGCTGGAGAAGGGTTGGACGCAGAACACGACGAGCGAGACGCGGCTGGACAATCTGCGTGCGTCGTTCGAAGCAAATGTATTTGCCGTGGTGATGTTGACGAATGCGCTGCTGCCGTCGCTGAAGAAGGCCGCGGCGGCGCGGGTGGTGAATGTGTCAAGCATGCTGGGGTCTGTGAGTTTGCAGGCTACGCCGGGTTCGCCGAGCTATGGGACGAAGCTGTTTGCGTATAACGCGTCGAAGGCGGCGCTGAATATGTTTACGATCCATCTGGCGCATGAGCTGCGGAGGACGAAGATCAAGGTGAACTCGGCGCATCCGGGGTGGGTAAAGACCGACCTGGGCGGGAGCGCGGCGCCGATGGATGCCGTCGAGGGAGCGAAGACCGAGGTGCAGCTTGCGACGCTGCCGGAGGACGGGCCGACGGGTGGGTTCTTCCATGCGGGGCAAGCGATCGCCTGGTAAGAACAGAGTGTAGAGGGTAGAGCGTAGAGAAAAGCGCTAGGCGGCCTTGGAGGATTGGGTGGGGGTGGCCGCTTCGGATTGCTTAGGTGACGGTTGGCTGCGGGCTTTTTCCCAGGCCTTGGCGTACTTCCAGCTGGTGTAGGTGGCGTGGTAGAGGTGCAACAGCAGGCCCTCGCGGCCATCGAGGAAGCCGAAGCGGAAGAGGTAGTTCCACACGAACGTGAACTGCGGGATGAAGAAGATCTGGAGCAGGAAGCTGAACAGCGAGGCACCGGTGCGGCCCTTGGCGACGAGCAGGTTCGCGCCCAGGCTGCTGTAACGGTCCATGTGCTCGATGTAGGTGGAGAGCGTGGGATAGGCGTGGTGGATGAGGTCGAAGTCGAGGGTGTCGGCGGCGCCATCGAAGGCGATGGTCTCGTGGACGGGACGCTCTTCAAACATGGGGGTGATGGTGAAGTTGGCTGCGGTGCGGCGGAAGAGGCGTAGCTTGGGGTCGGGATAGAAGCCGCCGCGCTTGATCCAACGGCCGAGGAAGAGATTGCGTCGGCGGAGATAGTAGGCGTCGGTGGGCGGGTTCGAGGGCAGCAAGGTGCGGATCTGGGTTTGCAGTTCGGGAGAGAGTTCTTCGTCGGCGTCGAGGGAGAGGATCCAGGTGCCGGAACACTGGGTGATGGCGAAGTTCTTCTGGGAGGCGAAGCCTGGCCATTCACGGTCGAAGACCCTGGCGCCGAAGCTGCGGGCGATCTCTACGGTGCGGTCGGTGGAGCCGGAGTCGACGACGATGATCTCCTCGGCCCAGCGAACGCTGGCGAGGGTGCGCGGCAGGTTCTGCTCTTCATTCAGCGTGACGATGGCGACGGAAAGAAGCATGTTCCTCTCAGAGCCGGGGCAGGAATCAGGTTAGTGAAATGGAAGCATCGTTGAGATGCTCGCGGAGCAGGCGTTGTGTGAGCGTTCTCAGGTCTTCGCCTGTTTTGTGCAGCGTAAATGTTTTCGCTGTTTCGTTCCACTCAAGTTTGAAGGAGGTGGACTGGGCCGAGATCCAGACCTGGCGGACGGGCGTGTTGGGGGTAAAGACAAACTTCGCGCTGTCATCTTCAAAGAGCACGTTGAGGACGCCGTTCTTCTCTTCAGCCTCGAAGCCGCCGTCTTCTTCGGCGCGGATGAGGGCCTGCTTGAGGTCTTCAAGCGCGCGGTCAGACTCCCGGCGAAAACTTATTTCATCCATTGTTCTTCTATTATGCGACACCAGTGTATCCGCAGAGGACCGCGCCCCCCGCTCCGTTAGACGAGCGGGACAGGTTAAAGGTCAGATTCGATAGGCAAAAGGGCGATTTGCAGGATATCCTCGATGGCACTGCACTTTTGAAATTTTGAGATCAAATCAACAAGCGCAAGGATGTCGAGCGCAAGGATGGCGAGCGAAAGAATGGCGAGCGAAGAGAAACCAGAGGTAAAGAGGCCGATCAGCCAGAAGGCGCTGGCGGAGTACCTGAAGTTGTCACCGAGCACGGTATCGCTGGTGATGAACGATGCACCGCGGGCGAAACTGATTCCCGAGGTGACGCGGCGCCGCATCCTGGACGCGGCGGCTAAGTTCGACTACCGGCCGGACTTCTATGCGCGGTATTTGTACTCTAAGCGCAGTTTTACGGCGGCGGTGTTGCTGCCGGAGATACGCGAGGCCTATACAGCGGCGATCCTGGCCGGCATCGACCGCAAACTGACGCGCGAGAAATTTCTGTACTTCACGGCGCACCACTATGGCCAGGAGGACCTGATCCGGGAGTATCCGCGGCGGTTGCTGGAGCGGGCCGTCGAGGGTTTTCTGTTCATCAATACAACGCCGGTTGCGGACCCTGGACGGCCAACGGTGATGATCGGGAGCCAGCCGAAGCTGGATGGGATTCCACGCTTTGCGGTGAATAACGATATTGGCGGAGGGCTGGCGCTGGATTATCTGGCGGGGTTGGGGCACCGTACCATCGCGGTGATCAAGGGACACCCGTGGCGGAGCTCGGCCTCGTATCGTTTTCAGGGTACAGTCAAGGCTGCCAAGGCGCGTGGCATCGTGCTGGACGAGCGGCTGGTGAAGGAACTGCACTCCGGCAACACGCCACGGGAGATGACGATGCCGGAGGAGGGTTACCGCTGTGGCGTGGATCTGCTGGCGGCGAAGGTGCCGTTTACGGCGCTGATCGCGTTCAACGATGTGACGGCGATCGGGGCCATGCGGGCGTTTCGCGAGGCCGGGCTGCGGGTGCCTGAAGACATCTCGGTGATTGGGTTCGACGACATCGAGAGCGCGGGCTACCTGACGCCCAGCCTGACCACGATGCGGCAACCGCTGGAGCAGATGGGAGAACTCGCGGCCGAGCACCTGATCGGAATGATCGAGAGCGGGCAGCAGCCGCTGTCGGAGGTGCTGGTGGACCCGACGCTGATCGAGCGGGAGTCGGCGATCCGGTTGCATGGAGCCGGTGCGGTGAAGAAGCGGTTGCGGAAGAGGTAGACCGGTTTAGAAGCGGGCGATGATACCGGTGCTGAACTGATTGCGGACGTTGTAGTCGCTGTCGTCCAGCGGAACGCCGAAGCTGTACTCGATGACGCGCCAGTCGAGGTGTGGGGCGACCCTGTGGTCGAGGCCGGCGACGAACTGAACATCGAAGTGACCTGCAAGGGGTCGGCCCACGCGATTTTCTACGCCTAGATAGCCGAAGAGGAATTCGAAGTAGGGCTCAATCCTGGGATGTTTCTGAGGGAAGGCTACGCGTGGGCCGAAGACCAGGGAATTAACGCCGAGGCCTTTGTCGCGGAGGTAAGCGAAGCGGAGATCAATACCGGATTTGACGCCGTGGCGGCCGCTTTCATCCTCCAACGAGAAGGTGGGGCCGTAGATCCAAGGCTGGGTGGCGTCGGGCCCGATGTGTGCGGTAGAAAAACTGGCGCCGATGCCGGCCTGGGCATGGGCGGGAAGGGTGAAGAGCGCGGATGCGGCTAGGAGCGCGGCGGTTACGGCCAGTTTCATGGGAGGTCTCTCCTTAGGGGAACTTGGGGGAATTAGCTGCACTGGAGGAACGCTAGAGAGGGGACTTCTTGCAGCGTCGCATGAGATTTTTGAGTGCTCCGCCGGTTGGACGGGACCGTTTACTTCGGTGGGCAGGGCCCGGAGGCTGCGGTGGGGTCGAAGTGCTGGGTGGCGTCGGAGTACTGGAAGGGCTGGCAGGAGAAGCTGCGCAGGTGGGCGGACTCGAAGGTGTGGGAGTAGTCGAGCGGGCTGGCTGCGTCCTGGGCGCTGAGACGTCCGGTGGCGGTGACCAGGGTGAAGCGCTGGGTGGGGTCGGCGGGGTCTGGCTGGAGCCAGCGGCGCAGGACGGTGCAAGTGGGCGGGGGCGGGGTGTGTTTGTCGGCAGAGGCAGCGGTTGGTGGTGGAGGGTTGCAGTCGCGCATGGCCGAGACGAAGCTCATGGTGATGACGGCGTGCTTGTTGAGGATGCGGAGGTGGGCTTCGTTCTCGGTGTAGTTGCCCTTGGCATCGGTTATGTCGGCGTGGAAGACGGCGCGATAGCGGTCGCGTTCGAGCAGCGAGCGGGCGGTGCGGACGAAGGTGGAAGGGGTTGTGCGGGGGTCGTCGAAGGGGTCGGCGACGAAGACGGTGGCGACGCGACGCCAGTTGTCGCCGTCGGGGACGAGGATAGCGGTGACGATGTGCTGGTCGAGTTCGACGGTGAGGATGGCATCGAGGTCGGAGTCGTTGCCGAGCGCGGCGAACTCCAGTTGGATGGAGCGGGGCATGGCGATGTGTCCGCGCTGGAGGTACTGGCCGGGCGCACCGACGGCGGAGAGCGCGGCGGAGCGGGTGCGGTCGTCGTCGATGCGCAGCTGGCGGGTGAGGGACTGTGGGGCGGGGACGCCGTAGTTGACGGCGATGAACTGGATGGCCCCCATACCGGAGCTTACGGGGACGATGGGCGCAGGGGCTGGGGCGCGTGGCGGCGCGGTGGGAGGCGAGCCGCTGTGGCGCTGGGCTGAGAGCGGTGAGGCCGCTAGAGCGATGGCGAAAAGAGTGATGCTACAGCGCATGATGAGCGTGGAACTGGCTAAAAGGGAATGTCTTCGTCGGTGATGCCCTGGTCGGCGTAGTCCGGGGCGGAGGCCGGCGCGCTGCTGGATGCGGGGCGTGAGTAGCCGCCGGAGCGCTCGCCGCCTTCGGAGCCGCCGCCCTTGCCGCCGAGCAGGGTCAGCTCGTTGACGAGGATTTCAGTCTTATATTTTTTCTCGCCGGAGGTCTTGTCGTCCCAGGAGCGGGTCTGTATCTTGCCTTCGACGAAGAGCTGCGAACCCTTCTTGACGTAGTCGCGAACGATCTCCGCGGTGCGTTGGAAGCAGACGAGGTTGTGCCACTCAGTCTTGTCGGCCCAGTTGCCCTGCGCGTCTTTGGCGCGGTCGGCGGTGGCGAGCGAGAAGCTGGCGACGGTCATGCCGCCTGCGGTGGTGCGGATTTCGGGGTCCTTGCCGACGTTGCCGAGCAGGAAAACTTTGTTGACGCCTTTAGCCATTGGAATGCTCCGTTCAGGTGATGAGGATAGCAGAGTGACAGGGGTTGGGGTTCAGGGCCCAGGGTTCAGAAGCTAATTGCGGCGGCGTTCGCCTAAAAGTTTGGCGAAGGCCAGCAGGAGGGTTAGAGTGCCGGTGGGGAGGCAGCCTATGGCGAGCATGAGGGCGAGCCAGCCTCCGGTGGTGTGAGGGCCTTGCCGGGTGACGCCGCCGAGGACTGTGAGCATGAGCGCAGCGGCGGTGGCTCCCGTGAGGAAAATAGCGGCGCCGGCGGTGAGGAGCTTGCGGGTGTCAGGTTGCATTAGCGGTAGACGGCCAGCATGGCGTAGACGATGACGCCGGAGACCGAGACGTAGAGCCAGATGGGGTAGGTCCAGCGGGCCAGGATGCGGTGCTCGGGGAAGCGGCCGGTGAGGGAAAGGAAGAAGGTGAACAGGATCATGGGAAGACACACGATGGCCAGGAAGATGTGCGGCAGCAGAAGAACCCAGAGGTAGATGAAGCGGGCTGTGGGGTAGGCCTTGGGGAAGAGCATGTCGCCGTGGAGGACGTGGTTGAGGATGTAGGCGACGAGGAAGACACTGGAGACGATGAAGGCGGCAAACATGCTGTTGCGGTGCTTGGTGATCTCGCGGCGCATGATGTAGCGGTAGCCGATGATCAGGAAGATGGCGCAGAGGGCATTGAGGACGGCGTCGAGTGCGGGCAGAAACGCGAGGTGGGTGCCGGCGACGTCGACGGGCGGATGGTAGTAGACCAGCCAGGCGAGGAAGAGCGAGGCGATGGCGCTGACGCCGATGATCGCAGCGACGATCGAGGGCGGAGTGCGGTAGGTCGGGTTTAGGGCGGTCGTAGGGATCATAGAGTTCCTAGCTGGTTAGCGAGTTGGCAAGTTAGCGGGTTCGCGTGGGTTAGAGGTGGAGATGGCCCTGGGCGTTTAGCATCATGGCGGCCAGGAGCAGCGGGAGATACATCACGGAGACTTTGAGGAGGTTGCGGGCGACGGTACGGTTGGCCGGGTCTTCGGGGTTGCGGAGGATGCGGGCGAACCGGATCGTCGCGTAGAGGTACCAGAGGCCGAGAATTGTTGCGGCGATGGCGTAGGGCAGGCCGGTGGTGTGCAGCCAGAAGGGCCAGAGGCTGACAGGGAGCATGAGGGCGGCGTAGAAGAGGGCCTGGATGACGGAGGAGCGCGCGGCCCAGAGGATGGGTTGCTGAGTGGCGGTGACGCGGATGCCCGCCGCAGAATAATCTGCTCGGTACATCCAGCCGATGGCCATGAAGTGGGGGAACTGCCAGACGAAGAGGACAGCGAAGAGGGCGACTGCGGGCCACTCGATGAGGCCGCGGGCGGCGGTCCAGCCGATGAGCGGCGGGAGCGCGCCGGGAAAGGCCCCAATGAAGGTGTTGAGGGTGGTGAGGCGCTTGAGCGGAGTGTAGATGGCGACGTAGCCGACCGCGGTGAGGAGCGTGAGCAGGCCGGTTATGGGGTGAGTGACCCAGGTGAGGTAGATAGTCCCTCCGAAGGTGAGGAGGAAGCCGAGCGTGAGGCCGTGAGGAAGCGAGATTCGGCGCTGAGCTAAAGGTCTGCCTGAGGTCCGTGGCATTAAGAGGTCGGTGGAGCGCTCGAGGGCCTGGTTGAGGACGCTGGAGCCGGCGGTAACGATGGCGATGCCGAGCAGAGCTTCTACGAGGCCGAGATGGAAGGGCGAGATGCCTGATCGCAGCGAGCCGAGGTAGAAGCCGGCGGCGGCGGTGATGAGCACCATGGTGGAGACTCGGGGCTTGACGAGGACGGCGTAGTCGGCCAGCAGCGTGGAGCGGGTGCTGGTGGGGATGGCCGTTGATGTGGCGGTGGTGGACACTGGATTCAAGGATATCGTGAGCGGGAGGCAGCTTGTGCGCTTATTGCGTAGGGTTGGTCCGGCGACGGTAGGCTTCAGGAGTTTCGATGGCAAAGGCTGTTAGCCCAATCAGAGCGAGGAGGTCCCGATCGCCGCTGACCAAAATGCCAGCTACGCCGCTTTGGGCCAGATCGAGGAATGGCTGGTCGTTGGTATCGCGGCAGAGGGCGGAGCACGATGCTGTGACGTCGATGACCTCACAGTAGGGAAGGTAGTCGGCCAGCAACTCTCGGCGTTCGTCCTGCGAGAGGCGGAACTTTGGATAGGCGAGGACCCGCGTGAGTTCCTCAGTGGTTGCGCGTGAGATGAGAGGGGTGCAAGCGCCTTCGCGCCAGTGCTGACGCAGCCATGCCAGATGGCCGTTGGCGAAGAGAAGGGCGGAGACGATGGTGTTCGTGTCGAAAACCACACGCTGGCTCATGCGGTCTTGCGGGCCCAGAAGACGGCGTCGGTGACGTCCTGATCGTCGATGCCAAGCTGGGCGAGGCGGGCGCGGACTTCGCCGGCGCGGCTCTGGCGGAGGGGGCGCAGGATGATGGATTCGCCGTCGGTGGTGACGTCAAAGTGGTCCACTCCGGTGAAGCGGGCGATCACCGTTTTAGGGAGGGTAATCTGGTTCTTGGTGGTCTTTTTGGCGAGCACGATTGCCTCTTTCAAGGAAACAAGGAAATCTTACCACGTTGTTAGCGGTGGATGTGTTGCGCTCAGGATGACGATGTTTGGGTGGTGGGTGGAAGAGCGGTCATGCGTTGCGCGATACCCCACCCTGCCGCGATAAAGCCGCGTCGAGGATGGGGCACCCGGCGTGGGTTACGAGTGAGTCTCGGTCGAGCAGCAGGAGCCGGTGTTCTGTTGCTCGGCGGCCTGGCGCTTGCGGAAGGCGGCGTCCGCATCTTCGATCACCTCGACCCAGTTCTGGTCAGGCGCGGACTTGGCGTTGTACAGGTCGTGCCAGTTCCACCAGGTGTAGGGCTGGCTCTGAGGGTAGCCGGCAGGCGAGTCTTCCCAGGTTTCCTGGCGGCCGAGCGCGGTCAGGTCAAGATAGCTCCAGACGCTGCCCATGGCTTCGTCGCCGCGGTTGTTGATGAAGTAGGTGCGGAAGATGTTGTCGCCTTCGCGGATGAAGACGTTGTGGCCGTGCCACTGGTCCACGCCGAAGTCTTTGTCCCAGGTGTCGGTGATGGTGTACCAGGGCATCCTCCAGCCCATACGGGCTTTGAGGCGCTGGATGTCCGGCTGGGGCGCGCGCGAGGCGTAGACGAGGGTGGTGTCGCGGGCGTTGAGATGGGAGAGATGGGA
>Ga0302313_10001237_pt1 | contig 19989 bp, 10 predicted proteins | sample III_Palsa_N2_2_FD_200454 | JGI IMG/M metagenome (GOLD analysis project Ga0302313, IMG submission 200454) | Peat permafrost microbial communities from Stordalen Mire near Abisko, Sweden - III_Palsa_N2_2 | ecosystem: Environmental > Terrestrial > Soil > Palsa > Peat permafrost | place: Sweden...
TTTTTCCGAGGTGTCACGTGAAAACGCCAGATCGAGCCGGTGCAGCGCGCCTTTCTTCAGCGCCGCCTGCCATTCGGTCTGATAGAGAAAATCCTGCGCAAAATGCCGGTTGCCGAAGAACAGCCAGTTACGCCCGGCGGCACCCGTTTCCTCGCGTTCCTGCGCAAAGGCGCGGAACGGTGCCACGCCGGTGCCGGGGCCGATCATGATGATGTCGCGCGAGCCGTCCGCTGGCAGCCTGAAGCGGTCGTTCGACTCGATGAAGACCGGCACCGTGCCGTCTTCGTCCACCGCCGCAAGAAAGGTTGACGCGGCGCCCCAGTGACGGGAGCCGTGCGCTTCGTAATCGACGACCGCCACGGTGAGATGCACTTCCTCGCCGACCTGGGCCTGGCCGGAGGCGATGGAATACAGCCGCGGAGTCAGTGGCCGCAGCGCGGCGATCAGCGCATCTGCCGACCAGCTCGCCGGGTAGCGTCGCAGCAGATCGATCGTCTGGTGCGTGTTCAGCAGCTCGGCCAGCTCGGCGGAATGAGTCGGCTGCAGCAAGCGAGCCAGCTCATCGTGACCGCTGACCGCGGCCAGCGCCACGATAAATGCGCGGCTGAGCCGGGTGATCTCGCGTTCGCGCTTCAGCCACAGCGCCAGTGGCAGGGTGCGGCCGCCGTAGCTCACGTCGATGCCGCCGTCCAGCCCAAGCGTATCGAGCCACTGCGCCACTAGCGCCGGCGGATTATTCGCCCACACGCCGAGCGAATCGCCGGGTTGATAGGTGATTCCCGAGCCCTCCAGCGACAGCTCGATATGGCGCAGGTCGCGGTCGGCGTCGCGCGACACGATGCGCTGGTTCGCCAGCACGACCGCGTGGAAAGGCTGTTCGCGCGAATGCAGCGGCTGAGCGGCCTCCTCGGCCTGGGCACGCTCGCGCTGCACGGCGTGCAGCGTGGTGACGCTGCCGCCGGGTATTTTCAGCAGCTCGCGCGCCTGCTCCAGCGCTTTCTCCAGCCACGGCGCCGCGACGGTGTCGATATCGACGTCCGCCGCACCGAGCGGGGCAAAACGCGTGGCGCCAAGCTCGGCCAGCCGCGCGTCGAGCCGGTTGCCGATCGCGCAGAACTCGGCATAACTCGAATCGCCAAGCCCGAGCACCGTAAACTGCAGGGTAGGGAGTTTGGGCGCGCGCTTGCCCAGAATGAACTCGACCAGGCCGCGCGAGTCGTCCGGCGGCTCGCCTTCGCCCTGGGTGCTGATCACCATCGCCAGGTAGCGCTCCCTGGCAAGCTCGCGTTGCGGGTACGCATCGGCGCGCAGCAGGCGTACCGGCACGCCGTTGGCGTCGCTGCGCCTGGCCAGCTGCTCGGCGAGGCGCTTGGCGTTGCCGGTCTGGCTGCCGTAGACGATGGTCAGCGTCGCCCCCGTTTGCTTTACGGGACTCGCTGCAGCGACCGGGCCGCCCAACTGCGCCTGAGTAGCCAGCGATGCGCTCCAGGCGGCCACCCAGTAGAGCTCGGCCGCGGTCAGCCCGTCCGCCAGCTGCTTGAGCTGGTCGAGCTTATCGGCATCGAGCGTGCCTTGCGGTAAATCCGGCGCCACAGCGGCCTTCACGGTCATGTCTTTTGGACGTCCATACGACTAGACGTCCGAACATAAAGATTTCGTTGTCCTGCGTAAAAGGATGATTCGGCATGACCTTATGCCCTTGGCTTATTTCATCCGGTGGCCGTTCTGGCGGGTCTCGGTCGAGCCCCGCGAACCTACTTGCATGCTCGATGCGTTCCGGGATGCCCGATCAAGTGCTTTTGGCTACGCAGCTCGACGATGTACTTGAAGCACATCGCAAAGCGACGCGAGGTGACGTGTTTCTGGCCGAAATGGACGAGTCGTGCCGCGGTCGCAACGGTGCGCTGATCGAACTGTTCTTCTGCAAAAGAATGTACTGAAGTATTCGCCGTTCACGATCGCGGATGCGACATTCTAGGCGCGCCGGGACGCCTCGGCGGAATATGAAGAAACCGCTCGCGTGAGACCTGTAATGACGGCGCGCGCCGAGACAACTCGTGACGATAGGGTCGCCGAATTAGCGGTGACGCGAGAAGCCCGATGTTTTAGCGCTAACCATAGTTATATAAATATCATTGACAGATAAATGATAACAAGATAACAATGAAGCTGAAGCAAGCTGTTCGACTATCTCGGGGAGAACGTCATGAAGCATCGCTATCTTCAGCATGATCGGCGCGCGGTCTGCGCGGCCGTTGCCGTCGCCCTGATCGGCGCGAGCGGACTTGCACCGTGTGCATTTGCTCTCGACCTCAGCAATAGCGCATCCGGCGCTATGAGCGGGCAGGTCACGCCGCAAACTGACGCGACCGCTGTTGCGCCAGCCGCAACGCCGGCGCCGCAAACCAACGCGCAACGCAAGGACGCGCTGAACCTGCCGACCGTGGTGGTCACGGCCAATAAACGTACGGAAAATCTGCAAAGTGTTCCGATGGCGGTGTCGGCGATCTCCGGGGACGATCTGAGGCGCGAGGGAGCGAACAGCTTTGCCGACTACGCCACCCAGGTGCCCGGCCTGAATGTGATCTCTACGGCCGAAGGGCAGACGCAACTCGTGCTGCGTGGCATCACCTCCGGCAGCGGACAGGCCAACTCCGCCGTCAGTACCTACATCAACGATGCTCCCTACGGCTCGAGTACGGTCTATGCCGGCGGTGGGCTGCTCACTCCCGATCTCGATCCTGCCGACCTGGAGCGCATCGAAGTGCTGCGTGGGCCTCAGGGCACCCTCTACGGCGCGAACTCGCTCGGCGGCCTGGTCAAATTTGTCACCGTTCCACCGGATACCACGCACGCTCTTGGCTACGTCTCGACCGGATACAGCAGCGTGGCGGGCGGCGGCGATGGCTTCAGCGAGCGGGCCATGTTCAATCTGCCCCTCGTGGAAGACAAGCTGGCGCTGCGCGTCAATGCCTACAACCGCACCGACCCCGGCTATATCGACAACGTGGCTACAGGGAAGTCGGATGTCAACGAGGCGAAGGTCAGCGGCGGACGTGCAGAACTGCTGTGGACGCCGACCGACAAGCTGTCGGTGAGCCTGTCGGCACTGGCGCAGAACCTCAGCAGCGACGGACTGGCGAACACCGGTGTCGAAGTGGACGCGGCGACGCTGCTGCCGCTCTATGGCTATCAAAAGCAAAGCAGGGCGGCTGGAACCGGGCTGTTCAAAATTCAATATCGGTTATACGACGCTTCGGTCAACGCCGATTTCGGCTGGGCGAAGCTGGTGTCCTCGACCAGCTACAGCACGCAGCGGGTCAACTCGGATCAGGACGTGACCGCTGCTTACGGGCCGGTCCTCAATCCCGCGTTCGGACTGACCGATGGCGGCTATTCCATCACCGACCCGATCACGCTCGGCAAGTTTACCCAGGACCTTCGCCTGCAGTCGCCGCAGGGCCAGACTCTGGAATGGCGCGTGGGTCTCTTTTACACGCGCGAAAGCACGACCAATCAACAAAACGTCGAAGGCTTCGATGCCAATACCGGTGCGCCGCTCGATCTCCCGCCGCTGGGCAGCATCAGCGTGGGGCCGGGTATCTTCAAGGAGTGGGCCGGCTATGCCGATCTGACCTGGCATGCCACCTCGCAGTTGAGCGTGCTGGTCGGCGGTCGCTACAGCAGGGACAGCACCATGTTTACGCAGACTGGCAGCGGTCTGCTCGTTGGGCCGATCGATTTCACCACACGAAGCACAGACCGCCCGACCACGTTTCTTTTCAATCCCAGCTTCAAATTCAGCGACGACGTGATGGCGTACATCCGCGTCGCCTCAGGGTTCCGCCCCGGTGGCCCGAATGTGGGCGTGCCGCCGGGGCTGGGCGCGCCGGTGAGTTTTGGACCGGACAAGCTGACCAGCTACGAGTTGGGCTTCAAATCGACCTTGCTCGATCGGCGCATGTCCTTCGATGCCGACGTGTTCTATATCAACTGGAGTCAGATCCAGCTCACCTCGACGGCGGGCGGCTTCAGTTTTCTCGGTAACGGTGGCAAAGCCAAGAGCCAGGGCGTCGAAGCGAGCTGGAAGTACACACCGGTGGGTGGTTTGGTGCTGTCGGCCAACACCAGTTATACCGACGCCGAGCTGACCGCGAATACGCCGCCAGGTCTTTACGGTTACAGCGGCGATCGGTTGCCGTGGGTACCCAAATGGAATGCCACCGTAGGCCTGGACTACGACTTTCCGCTGGGCGGCGGCTGGTCCGGTTCCGCCGGCGCCAGCTACAACTACGTGGGCCAGCGCGAGACCGATTTCCTGTCCGTCCCCGGACCGCGCTTGACCGCCCCCGGCTATCACGGCGTTGATCTGCATACGGGTGCCTACGTCGGTCCCTGGACCTTCCAGGCGTACGTCAAGAACCTGACCAACCAGCGCGGCATCACCTCGCTGACCTCCGAGACCGTCGATCCGCAGGGCAGTCCGTTCGCGGCGTCGTACGTGCCGCCCCGCACGGTGGGCGTGAACGTCACCTATGACTTCTGAGCCTGTCGCCTTGTTGCCACTGGAGCGTTCACACATGAACCGCTGCACCAAAATGCTCGCCGCGTTTGCCGTCACTTTCGCTGTCGGCACAACCTCGGCACAAGTCGCGCTATCGCTGAGCCATGCACCTGCCGCGTCGACGCCTTTGCCGACGACTTCTACCGTCACCAGCGTCGCGCCGTTGGGACAGAGGGCTGACACTCTGCCGGTGCTGACGGGCGCGGACTTGTCGACGTTCTTCGACGGGCTGGTGCCGTTTGCGCTGCAGCGCGGCGATGTGGCTGGCGCGGTGATCTCGGTGGTCAAGGACGGCAAGATCATTTTCGCGCAGGGCTACGGTTACGCGGACCTGAAGACGCGCATGCCGCCGTCGCCGCAAACCACCCTGTTTCGTCCGGGCTCGACGTCCAAGCTGTTCACCTGGATGGCGGTAATGCAGCTGGTGCAGCAGGGCAAGCTCGATCTCGATCGCAACATCAACGACTACCTTGACTTCACCATCCCGCCGCGCGATGGGAAGCCGATCACGCTGCGCGACGTCATGACCCATACGCCGGGCTTCGAGGAATCCGCCAGGGGTCTGATCAGCGCGGAAGGCGAGCAGGTATCGCTGGCCGATTACCTGAAGACCCATCTTCCCGCGCGCATTTTTCCGCCGGGCGAAATCGTTGCCTATTCGAACTACGGCTGCGGTTTGGCAGGCTATATCGTGCAGCGGGTGTCGGGGCAGCGCTTCGAGGATTACGTAAGGCAGCATATTTTCGCTCCGCTGGACATGCCGCATTCCACCTTTGAGCAGCCGCTGCCGGCACCGTGGAACCCGCTGATCGCGCAGAGCTACAAGACGGCATCGGACGGCCAGCCGCAACCGTTTGAACTGGTCAACCCTGCGCCCGCCGGCGGCCTGAGCAGTACCGCGATCGACATGGCGCACTTCATGCTCGCGCAGCTGCAGAACGGAAACTACAACGGGGCACAGATTCTCGAGCCGGCGACGGTCGCGTTGATGCACAGCCCGCAACGTACCGCCGCTGCGGGTCTGAACGGCTTCGATCTTGGCTTCTATCAGGAGAACAGCCACGGCCAGCGCATCATCGGCCATGCCGGGGACCTCGATTATTTTCACAGCGACCTGCACCTGCTCCTGGATGCGCACGTCGGATTCTTCATTTCGATGAACAGCGCCGGTAACGAAGGGGGCGCCGGCGTGATCCGCGCTGCGCTCTTCCGCGCCTTCCTCGACCGCTATTTTCCGTTCCACGTACCGTCGCAGCCGGTTGTTCCGAGCGCCCACGCCGATGCGGCGCGGGTTGCTGGCTGGTACGAGTCCAGCCGCCGCAATGACAGCGCGATGCGTGCGCTCTACCTGTTGAGCCAGATCGCCGTGGAGGCGCAGCCGGACGACACCATCACGGTCTCCGCACTGACCGACGATGCGGGCGCGCCGCTGCACTGGCAGGAAGTGGGTCCACTGAGCTATCGCGAGGTCAACGGCATCCGAAAATTGCAGTTCGTCACCGACAAGCAGGGCGCGATTCGTTATTGGGCGACCGACGCCGAGCCGCCGGTGTTTGTGTTCCAGCCGGTATCGGGTCTGCAATCGCTGGGTTCGGTGCGTTGGCTGATGACGCTGGCCTTGTTGATCCTCGTTGTCGCGCTGTCGAGTTGGCCGCTGGGCTGGGGTGTGCGCAAGCATTACCGCTACACGCTCGAGTTGACCGTCGCGCAGCGGCGCACGCGTCGTTGGTCACGCCTGGGTGCGCTGGCGTTGTTTGTGGTGGTGTTCGGCTGGCTGATGCTCCTGGTAGTGCTTACGGCGACCGACGCCGTGCCGCTGGTGCACGGCACGATCACGCCCTGGCTCTATCTGCTTTACGCGCTCGGCGTACTGGGGTTGATCGGCGCCGTGGCTGTGGTGGTTCACGCGGCACACGCGTGGATTCGCCCTCGGCGCAGTCGCTGGGTGCGCTTGGGAGAAACGCTGCTGGCATTGACCGCTGTTTACCTGGCCTGGTTCATCGTCGTGTTTGGCCTGATCAGCTTCAGTGCGCGGTATTAATCACGGTCACCAAGCGATCGCATTTAAATCGGAGTATTCATGAACAGTAATGGACAAGTTCGCCTGCAGCTGCAGGCGAACATCGAGAAGTGGCCGACCAAGGCGCCTTTCCACATCACCGGCTACACCTTCAACGACTTTGAGACGCTGGTGGTCACGCTGCGCGACGGTGACTTGATCGGCCGCGGGGAGGGTCTGGGCGTCTACTACAAGCACGACACGCCGACCTCGATGCTGGCGCAGATCGAGGGCCTGCGATCCACGATCGAAGCAGGCGTGACGCGCCAGGATCTTCAGCCGTTACTGCCCGCTGGCGGTGCGCGCAACGCGCTCGACTGCGCGCTGTGGGATCTGGAGGCCAAGCGCAGCGGAAAGTCGGTGTGGGAGCTGGCGGGCCAGCAAGCACCCCAGCCGCTGCTGACCACCTTCACCGTGGGCGCCGAAGCGCCCGAGGTCATGGCCGCGCGCGCGACCGGTTACGCAGGCGCTCGCGCCATCAAGCTCAAGCTGACCGATGACGATCTCAACGCGAAGCGCTTGCTGGCCGTGCGTGCGGCGCGACCGGACGTGTGGCTGATGGTCGACGCGAACCAGGGTTTCACCCGCGAGACTTTCGCGCGCCTGCTGCCGACGCTGGTGGAGGCGCGGGTGGATGTGGTGGAACAGCCGTTTCCGATCGGAAGCGAAGCCTGGCTTGACGGACTGGAGCGGCCGATCCGCATCGCGGCGGACGAAAGCGTGCAGGACCGCAGCGACTTGCAAAAGATGGTCGGGCGCGTCGACATCATCAATATCAAGCTCGACAAATGCGGCGGCCTGACCGAGGCCCTGGCACTCGCGGACGAGGCGCGCAAACTTGGCTTTGAACTGATGGTCGGCAACATGTCCGGTTCCTCGCTGGCCATGGCGCCGGCATTCGTAGTGGGCCAGTTGTGCAACGTGGTCGATCTGGACGGGCCCGTGTTTCTGACCCGCGATCGCACGCCGGCAGCGGAGTACCAGGATGGCAAGATCTGGTGCCCGGAGACCCTGTGGGGATCCTCTCAGCGGAAGGTGGCATAGTGGCCGCTGCATCCAGCCGACGAGATTCGTGACTGCCATGTCGGGCCGAATGACTGCCGTACGAGGAAGCGACTGGTTCGGACACCCGCGCGGGTTGTCTGTGCTGTTTCTGACTGAAATGTGGGAGATGTTCTCCTTCTTCGGCATGCGCGCGATCCTGGTCTATTACATGACCAAGCACCTGGACCTGAGCCAGGCGTACGCGTCGCTGGTGTATGGCGCCTATGCCGCTTTCGTCTATTTCACGCCGGTATTCGGTGGGGTGCTGGCCGACCGATGGCTGGGCAAGCGCAATGCCGTGATGATCGGCGGTGCAGCAATGGCGCTCGGTCATTTCATGATGTCTTCCGAGGCATTGTTCTATCCTGCGCTCATCACCATCGCACTGGGCAACGGGCTGTTCCTGCCGAGCCTGGCCAGTCAGATCGAGGGCCTCTATCGTGAGGGCGACCCACGCAGCAAGAGTGCCTACAACATCTATTACGTGGGCATCAATCTGGGCGGATTTTTGGCGCCGCTGGTATGCGGCACGTTGGGCGAAGCCTACGGCTGGCACTGGGGATTTGCAGCGGCCGGATTCGGCATGCTGCTGTCCCTGGTGATCTATCTGGCGGGTCGCGGCTATCTGCCGCCGGAGCCGGCGCGGGGCGCCGCGATGCGCGCCGCGCGCCCACCAATGGATCGCGCCGCGCGCGATCGTTTCGCGTTGCTGATCGGGATCGCCGCGATCGTGGTGGTATTTCGCGGTGCCTACGAGCAGAACGGCAACACCATCGCCTTGTGGGCCGATACCGGCATCGACCGACGTATGGCCAACGGCTGGGTGATACCGATGACCTGGTTCCAGTCGATCAACTCGCTCGCAGTATTCGCGTTGACACCGTTTCTGGTCGCGCGCTGGTCGCGTCTGGCCGTGCGCGGTGTGGAAACACCGTTACTCGGAAAAATGGCTTTTGGCGCTGCCATCGTCGGTGTCTCCTATGTCGCGCTTGGCGTCGTCGCGGCATGGAACGACGCTCATGGCTCCCGGGCGAGCTGGCTCTGGCTGTTTGGTTGGTTCGTGCTGTTCACGCTCGGCGAGCTCTATATCCTCCCAGTCGGACTGGCTCTGTTTGGGCGTCTGGCACCGGAAGGTTTTCGTGCCACCAGCATTGCCACGTGGTTCTTCGCCGGTTTCTTCGGCAATCTGCTGGCCGGCGCCCTGGGCACGTTGTGGAGCGTGCTCTCCCACGGCTGGTTCTTTGCCCTCATCGGCGCGGTGGCCGGCCTCTCGGCCGTACTCCTGTATATGCTGGGCTGTCGGTTGGGGAATGTGGAGCGGCAGGGCGCTCCCGACCCGGCCATGGCGATGACTCGATGAGCACAGGACGATGACGAAGGACATCAAGAAGAAACTGAAAAGCCGGTGGGAGACCTTCACCACGGCCGAGCAGAAAATTGCCGCGCATCTGCTGCAGAACATCGACAGCATACCGTTCGAAACCGCGGCCTCGCTCGGCAAGCGCGTCGATGTCAGCCCGATGACCGTGGGTCGCTTTCTGCGCAACCTTGGCTACGAGGGTCTGGCCGAGCTGAAGGATGAGTTGCGCGGCGGTACATCATGGATGCAGCTCTACAGCCATCCCGGCAGTGGCAACGTGGCGACTCCGTCGGAGGGCTTGCAGTCGGAGATTCGCGGGCTCAACGCCGTGCATGCGCTGGCGCTGACGCGCGAATGGCCGTCCATCGTGAATTTGCTGGTAAAGGCCGATCGGGTCTCGGTCGCCAGCTTTCACCACGGCCGCTTTCTCGGCATAGGTTTCGCCAGCTTGCTGCAGCACGTCAAGCCGCGCACGTCGTTTGCCGACGGTCTCGATGGCGCGTATGCCGACGTGTTGCTCGACTCCACTGAAAAAAGCTGTGTCGTCCTGATCGACTTTCGTCGTTACTCGCGCCACTTTCGCCTGCTGGCCGAAGAAGTTGCCCGGCGCGGTATTCCGCTGCTGATCATCACCGATACGCAGTGCTACTGGGCGCGTCAGCTTACCGACAACGTGCTCATGCTACCCATCGATGACCATCGGGCGTGGCACAACTTCAGCGCGGCCAGCAGCCTTTTCAGCCTGCTGATCGGCGCGGTGAGCAACGAGATGGGCGGCCGATTCGAGCGCATCGGAGACATCACGCAGATGCGACAGAAATTCGTGGGCTATGTCGAGGCGCCGGTTGTTGAGGATCGACCGTCAAAGGTCGCACCCAAGGCAAAGGCCGGTACGAAAGCGCGCAAGCGCGGGTCCTCGCCGAAGCCCTGACGGCACCTCCCGAAACGCGAATCTCGCGGCCATGGCTTCGAATGCCGTGAATCTTACGCAGGCGGAACCGCTAGAGGACATCTTCATGGTTGCACCGATCCGTTTCTGTCTCTCGTGCCGACGCATGAGAGCTGGCCGAGGGTGGACGGCCTTGCTTCTCGTCGTGGGCCTGTTGTGGCCTTTCTTGTCGGGAGCGGCGGAGCGACCGGAGTCAGCCAGCGCGGTCACGCTGGATGACTACGCCGCCAGAGCCATGAAAACCTTTGATACCCCAGGCATGGCGGTCGTCATCGTCGAAGGCAACGACATCTCAACCCATGCTTACGGGGTACGAAAACTGGGTGCGCCGGAGCCGGTCGACGCCCATACGGTTTTTCCGCTTGGCTCCAACACCAAGGCGTTCACCAGCACCGCCTTGGCCATGTTGGTTGATCAGGGCAAACTGCGATGGAGCGATCGGGTCGAGGACAAGCTGCCAGGCTTTCGCATGTACGACGATTACGCCTCCAGCGAAATGACGATTACCGATTTGCTCGTGCATCGCAGTGGTCTGGGACTGGGCGAAGGCGACCTGATGCTGGTGCCACAGACCAATCGCTCGCGGGCCGAACTCGTGCATGCGATCCGTTATCTGAAACCCGCGCACTCCTTCCGCTCCAGCTATGACTATGACAACGTCCTCTACATCGTGGCCGGGCAGCTGCTGCAGGCGGTCAGCGGTCAGCGTTGGGAGGACTTTGTGCAACAGCGCATCCTCGATCCACTGGCCATGCGCGATACCCAAGTGAGTATCGATGCCCAGGTGCCCGACCAGGCGTCACTCCACGCGAAGATTGCCGGGCCGATACGCGGTTTCGGAAAGCCATCCGTTCTGACCGACGTCATGACGGGAGATGCGTTCGCACCTGCTGGCGCGCTGAAGAGCAGCGCCACGGATATGGGCCACTGGCTGCGGGTGCTGCTCGACCGGGGTGTCATGCGCGACGGCAGCACCCTATTCAGCCGATCAGCATCGGAGGCTTTATGGACGCCGCGAACCCTGATGCCGATGACGCCGGAGCCGCCAGCGCTGGCGCTGAGTGAGCCGCAATTTCAGGCCTACGCTTTTGGCTTTGAGGTGCGCGACTATCGCGGACACAAGATCATCACCCATCTCGGCGGCGTTCTGGGAGGCATCTCTGCGGTTGTGCTGATACCCGACAAACATGTTGCCTTTGCCGTGATGATCAATTCAGAGGATGCGGGCACCCTGTTTGCCATGCGCGAGCACCTGCTGGACCGCTATCTGGGTCTGCCGTCGCCCGACTGGATTGCCAGCTACAGGCAAGCGCAGCAACAAGAACATGCCGACGCCTTGCAAACGATGGCGATCAACAAGACGGCGAGCCACCCGGATCGTGGTCCCCTACTGCCGCTGACAGGGTATGTCGGCAAATACCAGGATCCCTGGTATGGCACGATTACGATCAGCAAAATTGCCAGCGGATTGATGATCAGCTTCGATCGCTCGCCAGGCATGAGCGGTGCACTCGAGCATGTTCAATACGATACTTTCCGCACGCGTTTCACTACGCCAGGCTATGAAGATGCCGCCGTTACCTTCAGTCACACGCCTGACGGGAAGATCGATCAAATAAAGATGCAGCCGATTTCGCCGCTGGCCGATTTCAGCTGGGATTATCAGGACCTTCTTTTCACGCCGGTGACTGAAAATGCGCAGTGACCTGAGATCGAGCAGCCCACCATCCTGCGTGGTCGGCGATCGACGAATAAGCGCCGGTTTACCACCATGGCCATTGTTTATATGGATATGTTTGGTGAGCCGAGAACATTGTCGTACCGCTGACTGAAGCAATAAAAAAGCGTGGATGACTGGGGCGCAAGACGACGTGCGATTTCGAAGCTTTTAAGGGCCAAGGCTTCGCAGGCTCCTTCAGCAAAGACTCTGCTCACGCATGTCTTTCGAGCTCGCCGCAGTGAACGCCGCGAAGATTATCGGAACCGCGTGTTGCGAAATGAAGGCATTTTCCTCAGCGACGTGAGCCAGCGCAGTAGGATGAAGGCGTCAACTATTGACACCAAACCACAGACGGGCGTCCGTCCGTTTGTCGGACCGCGACGACCAAGGACGCTCTGCGAATTTCGCTTAAGCCACTTGAGCATGCAAGCGTGCCGAAAAAAGATCAAGCGTCAGACGAAGGGATGAATTTTCTGACGTTGGAAAAAACCTAATGAGCTTGAGCCAATTTCTCTCTAGATTGGATTTCACCAGCGCGGATAATTCTCGGGTGGGAAAATTATCTCCGACTTGAAATCGCTGGCGAATAATTCTCTAAAAAGTTCGTCAAGCATCGGCGAGTTTATGCGCTGCAAAGCGGCTGCTCTCGCGAACGCGATCGATAGCCGGAAACAAGGTGCCCAATACGTTCCTAGACCAACAGGTCACAGGCAAGCGTCCTGATGGTTGGCGCAGTGAGGGCGTCTTTTCAATCTTCTAGATCGGAGCCTTGGGAGTATCGATGCCACTGACGGACAAAACGATCCTCGATTCGAAGCCCACTGCCAAGGCAATGAAGCTCTTTGACGAAGACGGTTTGTATATCGAGGTCGTTCCCAGTGGCGGCAAGTTGTGGCGCCTCAAATACCGGTTCAATGGACGGGAGAAACGGCTGGCATTTGGCTCTTATCCAGACATTAGCCTGAAAGCCGCCCGTCAAAAACGAGCCGCTGCATGTGCCATGCTGGAAGCGGGCGTGGATCCGGGTAAAGTTGGTCAAGTATCTAAGGCAGCCAGCCTAGTGCGCCTGCGCCACGGGCACATCCCGACTGCTCCTGGCTCGCATGCGTCTGAAATGCTGCGCCTTGCCGCATCGACCCCACGTCCTTTGGAGCCGCTCGGCATAGACGAATGGGAGGAGCATACATATCGCACTCTTCTGAGACTTGGCATGGCGACGGCCAAGGACATTGCCGAGATGCTCACGCTGACGACACGTCAGGCGCAGAGATTGTTGGACGCAATAGAGTCCAAAGGTTTGGCCTCCCATTCGCCTGAGCGACCCAGACGATATATTGCAGTGCCGCCCGAGCTCGCCATAGAAGCACTGGTCGGCCAGCGCCAGGTCATTCTTGAGCGTGCACGCTCGACCATTCCTGAACTCAAGAAACATGCCGCCCATTCAGCGCGTGCCAAAGCTCCAGAGCAGGCGGTCGAGGTGATCACAAACCATGCGGCACTGGGACAGATCCTCGCCCAGTTGCGTCAGACGGTGAAGGAGGAGGTGTTCGGCTTCCAGCGCGCCCCTTGGCTATATCGCAAGGACGTTAATCGTCCGGAGTTGCGCCCAGGCGTGCGCAGAAGAAGCATTTCCGACGCTGGCTACATCGCGCTGCCCGGTGCGCTGATGGCACTGCGATCCGAGGTGGAAAGGGGCGAGGAGGCGCGAATTTTCCCTATCTTGCCGATCAAGATGTTCGTGGTTGATCGACGTGTCGCTCTCATTCCCTTGAATGTTGAGGATCAGGGCGGGTCGACGTTGCTGGTACGGGCGCCTGCGTTGCTCGACGCACTCTACGAACTCTTCGAAATGACGTGGAACCGAGCCACGCCGATCGCGTTTACCCAAACCGGCGACATGGAGGCGGTCAGGCGCGACGTGCAGATGTCCGAAGCGACCACGCAAATGATTCCCTTGCTGGCGGCGGGGCTGAACGATAAAGCCATCGTATACGAGACGGGCATCTCGATTGCGACGCTGAATCGGCGCATTGCCGAACTCATGAAACGCTTCGATACCCGGACGCGTTTTCAGCTGGGCTGGCGCGCGGCTCTGGAAGCATTTCCCGAGCGGCTGACGCCATCCGCTCGCAGTAAACGTTAACCATCAGGCAACGATGGCGTGTGCGAAAAGTAGCTGTCGAATCTAGCCGTCCAATGATGTATTTCCATCATGGACACACATGCATCACCGTTTTCTATTGATGAGTGATTCCGGCCAGCGGACACTCGACCGGTGTGTAGAGACAAGTGGCTTCGAAGCGCCGAACTCTTTGCGCAGGCGCCGATGAGGTTGCACTTGGGCGGAACAGTATCTGTCGCCGGTCGGGGAAAACGGAGGCACGCACAGTGGGTTTTGTGCACAGGGGAATTGCGCCAAGGCGGCGCGACTTGAAGCGGGTATCGCAACGCAGGTCAATCAGGGGCTATCAATTTTGATCAACTTCGATGGGGTTTCGTCATGAAGCAACATGCTTTTCTTCTCGCGGCGGCCATTGCCGCTGCCTTGGCCGGCGCACCTGGCTTGCTGCAGGCCCAGTCGGCAACGCCGGCCGCTGCTGTAGCTGCACTCGGCACTCATGAAGCGCCTCGGGTAACGCAGACCGTCATGGATAGCCAGCGCATGACGCTTGCGCAAACGCATTTAAACGTCACCGCCCAGGCTACGTCCGGCACGCCTTTGACGGAAACGACGGCAATGAACCATCTTCAATTGATCTTGAAGCGCAGCCCAATCCGCTCGGCGCAGATCGAAGCCCGCATCGCCAACCAGCACAATCCTCAGTCGCCCCTGTTTCACCAGTGGCTGACGCCGCAGCAGTTTGGCGACGCATACGGCGTGGTCGATAGCGATATCGCCGCGGTGACGTCCTGGCTCACCGCCGAAGGCTTTACCGTCAGTGGTGTTTATCCCAACAAGATGCAGATCGACTTTAGCGGCACGGCGTCGCAAGTCAATCGAGCCTTCAAGACGCAAGAGACCGTTTATAACCTCGCGAATGGTGATCGCTATCTATCCCATGTCGGCGACGTCAGCGTGCCGGCGGCTTTGCTGCCCGTCATTGCCGGCGTCGTGGGGCTGAGCGAGGCACCCTCGGCCAAGCCGGTGACGCCGGACGTTGCCACGTTCAACCCGGTCACCCACCGTTTTGACCTGACGGGTGCGACCGCAGCAAAAGCACGTGCGATGGCGGTGGGATCGGGCGGTCTGCGAGGTTCGAGAGGCTTGGTCCCTGATGACCTTGCCAAGATGTACGGCGTGTCCACCATCCGCAACAACGGCGTGACGGGTAAAGGGATCACCATCGCTCTCGTTGAAGTGGCGCCCGCCTTGCCGGGGGACTGGAGCAACTTTGTCGGCCAATTCAGTCTTGGTTCCTTCGGCGGCACCTTTGCGCAGGTGACGCCGCAGTCGGGCACGTTGAACAATTGTTATGGCGGCCAGCAGTCCGATCCACCCGACGAAGACTATGCGTCGGCAGAAGATCTCGAGGCGGCGACAGCCCTGGCACCGGGAGCGAATATCGAGGTTGCTTATTGCTCCAGTTATACGAGCACGTTCGAGCCCGCCAGCCCGAATGTCTACGGCGGTCTTTTCATTGCGGCCACGAATCTGGTCAATGGCGATAGTCGGCCGGACATCATGAGCGTCAACTATCCTGGCTATTACGCCGAAGACCAAACCGATAGCGCGAGCAAGACCGCGATCGATCTGGTGACAGCGCAAGCGGATGCCGAGGGCATCTCCGTGTTCACTGGCACGGGCGATTCGGGTACCAATGCGGATTTCGACGGTGGCCAGATCGACGCGGCGGCCCCATCCGTGGCATCGATTGCCAGCTCGCCTTATGTCACTGCGGTCGGTGGGACTGATCTTGCAGATGAGCTGGATGGCACGACGAGTCAATATTTCAGCAGCACGCCTAACGCCGTGTATGGAACTGCGCTGGGTTACGTGCCGGAGATCCCCTGGAACGCTTCGTGCGGCAACGGCGTCGTCGCCAAGGCCGATGGTTTTTCCAGCGTCCTCAGCTTTTGCCAGTTTCTGCTGGCACGTGACCCTAACGCTTCCTATGTAACGTCGGAAGCAACCGGCGGCGGTGCTTCGGTCGTAGACCGCAAGCCCACTTGGCAGCGCCTCGTTTTCAATGCGGCGAAAGACCAGTCGCGCGACGTGCCGGACGTATCACTTTTTGGGGGCTCTTACGCCAGCAACACGGGAATCATCATTTGCGCAGGTTACAACCCCTGCACGCCGAACTTTACGACAGCGCCGTTGCTTATTACCGCGCATTCGCTGGCCGCACCGATGTTCGCAGGCGTCCAGGCACTGATCGACCAGGGCATTGCGATGCGTGGTTTGCCGGCCGACCAGGGCAATGCAGCACCGACGCTGTATGCGCTCGCCGAGCAGGAATACGGTGGCCCCACCGGCGCGGCACCGGCGACTCTTGCCACATGCAGCGCCGACAACGGCAATACCGGTACCGCCAATTGTGTCTTTCACAACACCACGCGCGGCTCGATCTCCACGCAGTGCATCAGTTTTAACGGAGGATCGGACACCCCCAACTGCTATTTCTACGGGACTGTCGATCCCTACGGCTACGGCTTGGAGACTGTCGGACTCACCACGACCGACGCGGCTCCAACGGCTTACGGCGTCAACAACAAAGCCTATGGTGCACAGCCTGGCTGGAGCTTTGCTACGGGCCTGGGCTCGGTGAATGTCACGAATCTCTTGATCGCCTGGCGAGCATTTGTTCACGCACCGGCGGCTGCTCCGCAATAAACCCGGGACGCCAAGCCAACCCTCTTCGATCGATCCATTTCTTGAGGTTTCACCATGAAACATCGGCATTTCATCTTGAGCGCGTGTGTCGCTGCAGCTCTTTCCAGTCCCCCGGGCATGGCGCTTGCGCAGTCACGGATGTCTACCAGCAATGCACTTGCGGGCATAAGCCTGTCTGAGTCACCACGCGTCACGCACACCGTCATCAATAGCGACATTCGATCCCTCTCCAAAACGCATTTGGGCGTTATCGCCCAGGCAAAATCCAGCACGCCATTGGCGGGCCCGACTGCCATGAATCATCTGCAGCTTGTACTCAAACCCAGTGCGGCGCGTCAGGCTGCGATGGAACAACTGATTGCCAACCAGCACGATCCCAAATCGTCCCTGTTCCAACGGTGGATGACTCCCGCGCAGTTTGGCGAAGCGTTCGGTGTTGTTGATGGCGATATTGCAGCCGTCACGGCTTGGCTGACGTCACAAGGTTTTACAGTCAATAACGTCTACCCGAACAAGACGCAGATCGATTTCAGCGGCACCGCAGCGCAGGTGAATCAGGCGTTTCACACGCAGGAATCCGTTTATACGATCGAAGGCGTCAAGCACCTCGCCAATGCTACGGATATCAGCGTCCCGGCGGCGTTGCAGCCTGTCGTGGCAGGCGTGATGGGCCTTAACGATTTTCATGCGACGGCGTTCCACAAGAAGTCGAATGTCGCGCGATGGGACGCATCAAAGAAGAAGTTCTTTCCCGTGAAAAGCACCACGGCGAGTGTGGGTAAGGGCATCGGTCAGGCGATCTCTTTCCCGTTAGGAGAGCGCGGCCTCGTGCCAAACGACATGGTCACCATGTACGGCATCCGAACTCTGCGTAATAACGGTGTCACGGGTAAGGGCATCACCATTGCCGTGGTCGAGGACAGCGATATGGTGCCCGACGACTGGTACAACTTCGTCGGTGTGTTCAATCTCGGCCAGTACGGCGGGACCTTCGCGCAGATCAATCCGGCGCCGTCGAGTGGGGCCAACAACTGTTTCGATCCGAATGCGGTGTTTGGCATCACTGAAGACGACGGCGAGACGCTCCTCGATGCCGAATGGTCCACCGCGATCGCGCCGGGTGCCAACGTCGTAGTCGCCACCTGTTCGGACTACACCTCCGACTTCTCGCCGACAACCAGCAACTTCTTTGGGGGCGTTTTCGTTGCCGCCAGCAACCTGATCAACGCGCAAACGCGTCCGGACATTATCAGCGCGAGCTATGGCTACGGTGAGTACTTCACGGATAGCGCCAGCAAGACAGCGATCGATCTGATGTGGGCTCAGGCGGATATCGAAGGTATCTCGGTTTTTGCGGCTACTGGCGACTCGGGTTCCAATCCGAGCTTCAACGGCGCCATCATCAACGGTCAGCAGGGGAATAGCGCCGTGGATGCCAGCTCGTTCGCCACGTCGCCCCACGTGACGGGCGTGGGCGGCACCGATCTCGCCGATGTACTCGACGGAACCACCAGTCAGTATTTTGCAGCCGCCCCCAGCGCAGTTGGCGGCTCCGCTCTGTCCTACGTGCCGGAAATCCCATGGAACCAGTCGTGCGGCAACGGTGTCGCCGCAAAGGCGGCCGGTTTCGGCAGCGTCGTTGCGTTTTGTACGTTTGATCTCAAATACGATCCAGCCGGCGACTACGTGACATCAGAAGCGGGCAGTGGTGGCCCGTCCTCCGTCGATGCCAAGCCGGCATGGCAGATGCAGATTCATAATGCCGCTCAAGATCAGTCGCGAGACCTACCCGATGTGGCGTTGTTTGCGGGCTCCTACGGTAATTACACGTCTGTCATCACTTGCACAGCCAGCTATCCCTGTGCGCCCGGCTTCAACGAGCCAACGGCGCTCAGTGGTGGCACATCACTAGCGTCACCCATGTTCGCCGGAATTCAGGCGCTGATAGATCAGGGGCTTGCGGCGCGTGGCCTGAATGCGGATCAAGGTAATGCTGCCCCCACGCTTTACGCACTGGCGGCTGCAGAATATGGGAAGGCATCCGGACCGGTACCTGCCAGCCTGTCTGCCTGCAGTGCCGACAACGGCACAGAGGGAACCAGTAGCTGCGTATTCCACAACGTCACGCGTGGCTCGAACTCTACCGAGTGCTACCAGCAGCCGGGTGCATTCACCACAAGCAACTGCTATTTCTTTGACACGGTCTCTCCTTACGGACCCGGCAGCCTGGATCAAATTGGTCTGACCACGGTGGATTCCTCACCAACCGGTTACTCAACGAGCAACAAGGCCTACGGTGCGCAGCCAGGCTGGAGCTTTGCAGCAGGGTTGGGCTCCGTGAACGCCACCAACTTGCTGGTTGCGTGGCGAGCGTACGTCAACGCACCACCGGCGAAAACCCCCGCGCTTTGATTGAAGAGCGTTGCTTCGGTCCACGGGTTTTCGCGCTACAGAATCGGTCTGATGGCAAGGACGCCGCCAGACTTTTCGATGGTATCGAGCAAGAAATCATGTCGGAAAACTTAGATGTCGACGCAGACTAACTGGAGAGGCTTATCGATTTTCGGCGAGGAAACAGCGCGTGCTTACGCCTCGATCAAATCCATGGAGGCCACTTCCATGGATCCCGAAGCGAATCGACCGGCTCAAAGGCCGAGCATTTTTTACCAACGCTGGTATCTGGCGCCAATAACGCTCGACTTCTGATGAATTAGGCTTCGACACAAAGAGATCTAACCGGCTCGTCGGAGCATTGCGTCGAATTCCAGGGATGTTGCACCCAAAATCCTGAGCGATTCGTTTCCCGCAATCGCCGCCAAAACAAATACCTGGGTCCTACTACGGTGATACAGCATTGGCCGCTGCTGGGCATGCCGCCAGTAGCGATTTCTCAGGGCACCTGGTGAAACAACACCATGCCGCCCTCTTGTTGTCCGTCGTCCCTGTAAATGGGGCGTGCGTAGCAAATGACCAAAATGGTCGATCCATCGGGACGCCTCACGCGCAGTCGGTCGCCCTCCACCGTTTCGCCGGAAAGAACCGCTCTTGCCAAGGGCAAATCTGTCGAGGGGTAAGGCCGGCCGTCTTCGGTAAATATTCCGTGGTGGTGGCTGTAGTCGTCTGGATTGACGCCCAGAGCCACCCGCCCGAGCAGGGTATTCGCGCTGGTGTTCCCGAAGACAATGCGCCCGAGCCTATCTGCGACGACCACGCCCTCCGTGAAGTCATATAGCTCGGCAAAGCGACCTTTGCTTACTAAACGTAAGGCATCGGGCAACGCGCTGTGCTGTGGCGACGGCATCGCTAATCGGTTTATTTGGTGATGAAGAGATCTGACGACCCGAAAGTAACGATTTGAATGCATGCTGATTGCGCTTAATCGGCATCATCTTCAATAAGGGTTGTCGCGTTTTCAAAAACGCAAAACCTTGCTTTCGCCGTCAATATACGTTGCATTCAAAA
>Ga0302313_10001239_pt1 | contig 19976 bp, 16 predicted proteins | sample III_Palsa_N2_2_FD_200454 | JGI IMG/M metagenome (GOLD analysis project Ga0302313, IMG submission 200454) | Peat permafrost microbial communities from Stordalen Mire near Abisko, Sweden - III_Palsa_N2_2 | ecosystem: Environmental > Terrestrial > Soil > Palsa > Peat permafrost | place: Sweden...
AGGGTGCGAGCGGTGTGCTGGGGGTTGGAGGTATGGCAGGTCCTTCGGCTGCGCTCAGGATGACAAAGTAGGGGTAGTGCGGGAGGGATCAACAGCAACAACAAGAACAAGCAACGGCAAGTACGTTTCACCGGATACTTCCTGACCCGCTACCGCATCCTCCGCCCTGTTGACGCGTCCAATAGACTTGGACCAGGTAAGGCTTTGTTTCTAATCCCTGTTCCCTGATCCCTAATCCCTGCTTTTATGGACCTCCTCGCCAAAATCCGAACCCTGCCTACCGGAGCCGGGTGCTACCTCTACAAGAACGCCGAGGGCGAGGTCATCTATGTAGGCAAGGCGAAGAACCTGCGTGCCCGCGTGCGCAGCTACTTCCTTGCGGCGACGCAGGCCAACAACGCCAAGACCGGCTCGCTGATGCGCGAGGCCGTGGATATTGAGTACATTCTCGTCGCCAATGAGCGCGAGGCGCTGGCGCTGGAGAACAACCTGATCAAGCAGCGCAAGCCGCGGTTCAACATCCTGCTGCGCGATGACAAGACTTACCCCTACATCAAGCTGACGCTTACCGACCGCCATCCGAAGGTCTTCGTCACGCGGCGGCTGCGCAAGGATGGCTCGGCATATTTTGGGCCATACTTTCCCGGTAATCTCGCGCACCGGCTGGTCGATGTGATCCACCGCAGCTTCCTGATTCCGAGCTGCAAGGTTGACCTGAACCGCTACCATCCGCGCGCATGTTTGCAGTACTACATCAAGCGATGCCTTGGACCGTGCGTGCAGGACCTGATCTCGCAGGAGGACTACCGGCAGGCGATTCGCGATGTGCAGCTCTTTCTTGAAGGCAAGTCGGGCGAGCTGGAAGCGCGGCTGACCGCGCGCATGGAGCAGGCAGCGGAGAACATGCAGTTTGAGCTGGCGGCGCGGTTGCGCGACCAGTTGATTACCGTCTCGCAGGCGCAGGACCGGCAGCGGATTCATTCGACGGATGAGAGCGAGGATGCTGATGTCTTCGGCTTCCACTTTGAGAACGACATGCTCGCCGTGAACCTCTTCCACATGCGCGGCGGGAAGATCGTCGACCGGCGCGATATGTTCTGGGAGGACCTGTGGGAGTTTGAGGCGGCCAGCAATCCTTACCTTACCGATGACGAATCGGAGCCTGCGCTTGAGCCTGAGCCGAGCTGTCCTGCTCCGGAGATCGCAGCCGACTCTGAGGTTCTGGAAGAGCGGAGTGCGCTTGCCGCGCCTGCGGCCGCTGAGCCTTTCTCTGCACCGGTATTTTTCTCCGCGCTGTTGAAGCAGCTTTATCTCGATCAGTCTTACGTGCCACGGCATATCTATGTGCCGGTGGACTTTCCTGATCGCGCGCTGCTTGCCGATGCCCTGCGCGAGAAGCTTGGGCACAAGATTGAGATTGCCGCGCCGCAGCGGGGCGACAAGCGGTCGCTGGTGGACCTTGTTTGCCAGAATGCGAAGCAGTCGTATGACCAACGCTTCCGTGTGATGGCGCCGTCAATCAAGAACATGCAGGAGGCGCTGCAGGACGCGCTCACGCTCGCCGAGCCGCCGGAGCGCATTGAGTGCTTCGACATCTCGCATATTCAAGGCGCGGAGACCGTTGCGTCGATGGTGGTGTGGGAGAAGGGCGCGATGAAGAAGTCGGACTATCGCAAGTTCCAGGTGAAGACTGTGACGGGCGTCGATGACTTTGCGTCGATGCGCGAGATTATTCATCGCCGCTATAAGAAGCTGCAAGATGACAACAAACCGATGCCGTCGCTGATTCTTATCGACGGCGGGCTGGGGCAGTTGCACGCTGCCGCTGATGCGCTTACCGAGATTGGCCTGACGACGCAGCCGCTGGCGTCGATCGCCAAGCGTGAGGAGATCATCTATGTGCATGGGCAGGAGGACGATCCTGTGATCCTCGACCGGCGGTCGCCGGTGCTGCATGTGATCCAGAAGATTCGCGATGAGAGCCACCGCTTCGCTGTTACATACCATCGCAAGCGGCGGCAGATGCGCGACCGTAGCAGCGAGCTCGACGATATTCCCGGCGTTGGCGCGATCACGCGGCAGCGGTTGCTGGAACACTTTGGGAGTGTTCGCGCGCTGAAGCAGGCGGCGGAGAAGAATCCTGACTCGCTTACTGCGGTGGTGAACAAGGCATCTGCTGAGAAGATTCGTCGCTACTTCGCTGCGGAGACGCAGGAGCCCGGACTTGTGCAGATCGATACTTAGCGATTACTTCTGCTGATAGGCCACGGGCTTCATCTTGGCCGCCGGCAACTTGATACGCAGCATCTGCGCCACGGTCGGTGCGATCTGTCGCATGTCAATCACGCCGAGATCTTTGCCTCGCGCCACGCCCGGGCCCATGACGAAAAATGCGGAACGCATCTCGGGATGGTCGGGCAGATAGCCGTGCGTTCCTATGCCGGGTGTCTCGACCACGAACGGAGGCCGAAAGCCGCCGCGCGTTGACCATCCTGGCTTCAAGTCGATCAGAAACGACCCATCCGGAAAGCCGCCGCGCTGATGCAGCTCCTCCGCGTCGAGGACACGATCAATGCCATTGGCGGGGTCAGCCTTCATCGCGTCCAGCACGGCTCTTACCCTGGCCAGTAGCGCTTTATCGTTCGGGTCTCTGAGAACAACTGCTGCGCTTCCGTCTTCCAGCCTGCACTCTGCGTCCCACGACGAGATATTCCCCGCGCCGGCCGCGGCCGCGGGCTTCAATGTAATCAGGCCCGCCTGCACAAAGTAGGCATTCAGGTTCACCTCATGATCGACGCGCGCGAATCCGTGATCGGAGACAACCACGATCATCGCGTCTGGATTGATCGCCTGCTCGGCGGCGATAGCCTCACCGGCGAGACGATCGAGGTGCTCCATCGCAGCATCTGCCTCAGCACTGAATGGACCGTGCGCGTGTTCGTTCTTATCGAGGTCGTTGAAGTGGAGCAGCACGAAGTTTGGGTTCCACTTGCGGATGATGCCTTCAGCCCATGCGGCGCGATGATCGTCATCGTCGGTGCCTGGCGTTAGCGGAACATTGAGCTGCTGCTTGATGTCCAAAGGGTGTAGCGGCTGGTCTTCCGGCGACGGAGTTTTCGCCGGCTCGCCATATCCGGCGATGAGGTAATCCACTGGCGCGCCCAGCGTGACAGGCCAACCGACTGACGCTGTCGTCAGCCCGGCGGCATCGGCTGCCTGATACAGGGTCTCCGCGTGTAGCTGACGGAAGTGCCAGTAAGACTCGCCATGCAGATCGCCGAGCGGATCGTACAGAGCGTTCGCGACGACGCCGTGTTGCGCGGGCCAGACGCCGGTAATCATTGTGATGTGGCTGGGAAACGTCACCGTCGGCACAACACCCACGACGCCCTCGGCGTAGCTGCCGTGGCTTAGAAATAAACGCAGGTTCGGCACCTTCAGGCCATGTTCCTCTGCTTGCGTAATGTACTCAGGCTTCATGCCGTCGATCGAGATCATCAGCACGTGCGGCTTGCGCGACTGGGCGACCAGGGGCGCGAGCAACACGCTTGAAACGGCAACGAAACGGATGAGGAAGCGCGAGACCATTAAGAAGGCCCTCCTCCAAGTAGTTTCACCCAGAAGTTGATTTCGTATATTTTTCGGAACTACTCGCCGAACCCTCGCGTACCCTCATACCATGCCGACGCCAACGACCATCGTCCGACCAGCCGACCAAAGTCTTCGTGATGCCTTGCGGCTCGCCTCGATCTTCGCTGCTATCAAGCTCGCGATCACCTTTGCTCTTACGCTTTATACCCAGCACCTCGGGTATGGGTACTTTCGCGATGAGTTTTACTACCTTGCCTGCGGGCGGCATCTTGCGTGGGGTTATGTCGACCATGGGCCTATTGTTGCCGTGCAGGCGCGGCTTGGCGAGATGCTCTTTGGCGACAGCGTCTTTGCTATCCGCATTCTCTCGGCTGTTGCGGGAGCGATCATGGTCCTCCTTGGCGGCCTAATTGCGTGGGCGCTGGGTGGAAGAAAGCCAGCGCAGGCGCTGGCGATGTTCGCACTTATCCTCACGCCGCAATTTATCGGAACAGACGGCTTTCTCTCTATGAACTCCTGCGAAGCGATGTTCTGGAGCTTCTGCATCCTCGCCATTATTCTCATTCAGCGCGGATGCTCTGCACGGCTTTGGTGGACTCTTTTTGGTGTCAGCGCGGGAATTGGATTGCTGAACAAGCCGTCCATGGCTTTCTTTTTGATCGCGTTGGGTTTTGGGCTGCTGCTGACTCCGCAGCGCCGGCTGCTGTTTACGCGCTATGCCGCTTTGGGTGTCGTGCTGCTCGTCGTCATCGCGCTGCCTAATGTTCTCTGGCAGGTTCATAATCACTGGCCTACGCTGGAATTTCTCCACAACGGCCGCGTCAAAGGCAAGAACACTATTCTCAATCCACTGCAGTTCTTTGGGGCGCAGTTCGTCAATATGCAGCCGCTTAATGCGCTGCTCTGGATCACCGGCATCGTCGCGTTGATCCGCGCTAAGTCTGTCCAAAATGCTCGCTGGCTGGGGTTCGCCTATCTGTTCTTCTTTGGCATGATGTACGCGCTGCACGCCAAGGACTACTACCTTGCCGGTATCTATCCTGCGCTCTTTGCCGCGGGCGCCATTGCGTGGGAGCATCGCTTCGCCGACAGCTCGGCGGTCAGGCGCGATCGTGTGATTGCTTTTCCTGTCTTTGAGTCGCTTCTGCTGGTCACGACGATCCTCGTACTACCGCTGGCTTCCCCCGTTCTCCGGCCGGCAACATGGGTCCGCTATACGACTGCTATGCATCTGCACACGCAGAACACAGAAACTGATAGCACCGGCCCGCTTCCGCAGTTTTATGCGGATCGCTTCGGTTGGCAGCAGCAACTGGATCTCGTCACACAGGCTTACCGTTCCCTCACGCCCGCGGAGCAGCAGCACGTCTGCATCTTCGGGAGCAACTACGGTGAAGCTGGGGCGATAGACTTCCTTGGCCGCCGCGACCACGACGGGCTGCCGCCGGCCATCAGCGGACACAACAGCTACTGGACCTGGGGTACTCATGGATGCGATGCCAGCGTTGTGATCGCCATCAGCGGCGACAGCCCGGCAGCCCTTGGCACAAAGTTCGAATCTGTCACTCTCGTCGGCACCACCAATGATCCATACTCGATGCCCTTCGAGCACCGTCATGTCTACCTGCTCCGCAACCGTCGCGCCTCAGCTCCGTTCGTTTGGGCGGACAAACGCTTCTACTTTTAATTTCGGCCTCAAAAACCCATCGCTGCGGCGCGGTTCGTCTGTTACCCTCACCTGCAATGCCGACAAAATCCAGCGAGCTTCCCCGCGTTCTTACGGCCACCCATGCGACGGCTATCGTCGTAGGCATCATCATCGGTTCGGGTATATTTCTTGTGCCGCGCGAGATGATGGCCGCCGTGGGCAGCTCGTACATGGTCTACGCGGTGTGGATCGCCGGTGGGCTGCTCTCGCTCTTTGGGGCGATGTCCTACGCAGAGCTTGCGGCCATGAAGCCTCGCGTGGGCGGCGAGTATGCGTTTCTGCACGATGCTTACGGGCCGCTCACGGCGTTCCTCTACACCTGGACGTGGACCACCATCGCCAAGCCCGCGACCATCGCGTCGATCGCTGCGGGGCTTATACGCATTCTCGGGACGTTCGTCGCATTTTCCTTCCTCGCCCGACCGGCGTTCGCTCATCTCTATTGGAGCCAAATCTTCGCCATCGGCGCTACGTGGCTCATTACCGGTCTCAATATTATGAGCACGCGTGAGTCCGCCAATGTGCAGACCGCGCTCACCTGGCTGAAGGTGCTGATGATCGTCGTCATCGCGGGCTTCTGTTTTGCCAGCATCCAGCACGGCAACTGGCACAACTTTGCGACCAGCTTCCACGGTGCTCGTGGCGGCTTTGCCGGGTTCATGATCGCGCTCACCGCCGCGCTATGGGCGTACGACGGCTGGTCTGATGTCTCGCAGATGGCCGGCGAGGTCCAGAACCCGCAGCGCGCTCTGCCGCTTGCGCTTGTTGGCGGAGTCGCGACTGTCGGTGTGCTCTACATGCTGACCAACGCCGCTATTCAGTACGTGCTGCCAGCTTCTGTCATTGCCACTTCGGAACGCCCGGCCATTGATGCCCTGCAACTGGTCGCCGGACATGCAGGCGCCGCGCTGGTGTCCATTGGAATGGCCGTCAGCATCTGCGCTACGTTCGTCGGCAGCTCGCTCTCGGGCGCTCGCGTGCCCTTCGCCGCCGCGCAGGACGGACTCTTTCCCCGGCCGCTTGCCGCCATCCATCCCCGTTTCCGAACGCCTGCCGCCAGCCTCATCCTGCAAGCCGTTATCAGCACGCTGCTGCTGCTTGCGATCGGCAAGTTCCAATCGCTCTTCTCGCTGGCCATCTTCTCCGAGTGGGGCTTCTACGCGCTGACTACCGCCGCGGTCTTCGTCTTCCGCCACCGCGAACCCGACGCTCCACGTCCCTACCGTGTCCATGGTTACCCAGTCGTCCCGGCGCTGTTCATCCTCGCGGCGCTGGTCCTGCTGGTCTTCAGCTTCATGGACCAACCCGTGAACTCCACCATCGGCGTCGTTGTCATACTCTGCGGAATCCCCATCCACCTGCTCTACCAACGCCGCACCACCTAGCCAACCCAGCTAACATGGAAGCGTGCCTAAGAAACCCAAGCTCGGCCAAAACTTCCTCATCGACGAAGACGCCTCCCGTCGCATCGTCGCCTCCCTCGGCGACACCACCACGCGCACCGTCGTAGAGATCGGTCCCGGCCACGGCGCTATCACCGATATCCTCGCCCCGCACTGCGCTCGCCTCCACTGTATTGAATATGACCCCGCGCTCGCACACGAACTAACCTTTCGCTTTCGCAACGATCCTCACGTCACCATCCACCATGCCGACATCCTCCAAACCGATCTCAGCAAACTAACAACGAACAACCAGCAACTGGACATCCTCGGCAACCTGCCCTACTACATCACCTCCGACATTCTGCTTCACCTCTACACCTTCGCTCGCCAGGGCCTGATCGCCCGCGCCGTGCTCATGATGCAGCGCGAAGTTGCCGACCGCATCGCCGCGCTGCCCGGCTCCAGCGATTACGGCGCACTCTCGGCCTTCACGCAACTACACGCCCACGTCACCAACCTCTTCACACTTCCTCCCAGCGCCTTCAACCCACCGCCGGACGTTTACTCCACCGTCCTACGCCTCGACTTCGCACCCCGCTTCACCGAACTGCGGGTCGACGCCGAGGGCTTCAACAAGTTCCTCCGTTCCACCTTCGCGCAGAAGCGAAAGACCCTCGCGAATAACCTCCGCACCGCCGGCTTTACCTCCGCGCAGCTCGAAGCCGCATGGCCCGTCACCATCCCGCCGCTGGCGCGCTCTGAAGCTGTCCCACTCGAAGCCATGGCGGAGCTCTATCGCGCCCTTAGATAGCTCAAAGCTCAAGAGACGGACCGCTTTCCATACCAATCTCCAACGCCGATATCTGCAGCAATTTATTTAGCAGCGAATGGTCTTGCGCTTTTTTCCCGCGCGACCATCCGCATGCGTCTTCGCAATGCGTTCTGTCGCGACCGGAATTTCGCAGGCTGTATCGCCGACATCTACGGAGACGTTGCCGATCTGCTTCGCAGTCGCGTTAGCCTGCTTGAGTAGCGGCGTGACATAGGTGCCGACGGAGATGACGAAGTTATTCATTGTGTAGCGCACACGATTGGGCGCAGCATTGATCTTCGCCGGAATGCTCTTGAGCAGGGACTCAATCTCTGCGAGGTCGAGCTTGTCATCCGGGGTGGTGGCAAGAATGCCCGAGTACGTACACCAGCCGGCTGCGGCGACGTGCTCTTTCCTGGATTTGATCCACTCCATCGCGACGGCGCGAGCGTCGCTGCTTTCGACGGCAACCCACGGCACGGTGTGCTCGGAGATCATCGTCATGCTGGCCGCGGTGTCGGCCCAGGACTGCAGCTGCTTCCTGGTGAGGAGCGCGCCATCGGCGACCATGCCCGCGAGGTACATCGCTTCGAAGATGCCCGTAGCGTAGATCTCGCAGGCCAGTGACTGCTGCTTCTTGAGGGTCTTGGCGATCAGCTTCAGATCCGCAACACTGACTCCGAGCGTGCGGTCAGCAGGAGAGCCATGGCGGATGTAGGTCGCGCGAGTCTTTTCGGAGGCCTTCGATTTCAGGTCGGCCATAACGGTCGAGAGCGTGGGCATCATGCACTCCTGTTTAACGCCCTCAGGCTACACGATTTTTGCTGTGCAATCTACCGTCGCAACGCCGCAGCCGTCTCCGCGTGGTGGATGTGGCAGATCGCAATCGCCAGCGCATCCGCTGCGTCCGCCGGCTTTGGAGCCTCTTCCAGCTCCAGCAGCCGCGCCACCATAAACTGCACCTGCTCCTTGGCCGCCAGCCCGTATCCCACCACCGCGCTCTTGATCGAAAGCGGCGCATATTCGGCCACCTGCAGCCCGCAGTTCGCCGCTGCCAGCATCGCCACCCCGCGCACCTGCCCCAGCTTCAGCGCGCTCTTGGCGTTCGCGGAGAAGAAGACCTCTTCAATCGCCACCATCTCGGGCTGCCAGATCTCCATCAGCGCGATCAGCTCCCGGTAGACCTGCGCGAGGCGCATGGAGGTCGAATCCTTCTTGTTCAGCTTGACCGCACCGGCGCAGAGAAATCGCAGCTTCGGCGTCCTCGCCGCGTGGTCCACCTCGACGACGCCGTAGCCCGTAAACTCCGTCCCGCAATCCACCCCAAAAACCCGCATAATCCAGAGTCTACCGCCGCTTACGCAATGCCGTGCATCAAACCATTACAATCAGACCGATCACACCCCGCTTACGAAAGCCATCTCGCCCTTGAAGCTCGCAACCTCAGCGCACGCGAAACCAATGATCGCCTGTATCCTCGCCCTCGCGGCGCTGCCGTGCCTTGCCCAGACACCCACGGTTCCGGCCGCCGCGCCCGCGCCCAGTTTGGCCGCGCCGCCGCCTATCCCGCTCAATCGAGGGGTGATACTACTCGACCCCGCCCATGGCGGCGTGGACAGCGGCTCGCGCATCACGGACTCTATCGCGGAAAAAGACGTGACCCTGAACCTCGCGTTCAAGCTGCGTTCGCTGCTGGCCGCCCGTGGATTCAACGTCGTCATGACCCACGACAGCGACGCCGCCACCGAGCCCAACAGCCCCAATCCACTCACCCTGGACGACCGCGCCGGTATCGCCAACCACGCTCATCCCGTCGCCTGCCTGCTGCTCCACGCCACAGCCGCCGGCAATGGCGTCCACCTCTATAGTTCCGAACTCAGTCCAACCGCAGGCGAGCCTGCGGCGAATCCGTGGCTTACCGCGCAGGCTCCGTGGGTCGTCCAGAGCCAAAAGCTGCAAAAGCAGTTGGGTGCGGCCCTCACACGCGCTAACATTCCTCTCGTTATGAGCCGCGCTTCGGTGCGTCCGGTCGATTCCCTCACCTGCCCGGCGCTGGTCGTCGAGTTGGCTCCCGACGGCTCCGACGCCACCTCGCTAGCCGACGCCTCCTACCAGCAGCGCGTTGCCGAGGCCCTCGCGGCTGCCCTCGTCTTCTGGAAGAATCAGGCGCAACCGCCAGATCGCCTCCCGGCAGCCATTCCCGCTGCCCCCGCGACAACTCCAGCAGCCACCGCAGGAGCGCGCCCATGATCTCCCGCCACCAGCGCATTCTCTTCTGGGTGCTCATCGGCTGCATTCTCGCAATGGCCGGCTTGCTCTTCTGGGAACGTGAGCGTGCCCGCGACCGTGTCAGCGCGCTCGCCGATGCGACGCCCATCGACGCGCCGTACACCAATACGGAGTCCATCACCCTCGATCTCGCGAATGACTCTGACGGCTCGATCACCGCCGTGACCCGCCAGATCGCACTCCCCGACGAAGCCACAGCCCGCGCCCGCGCGCTGCTTGAGCACCTGGTCGCCGAGTACGCGCTCCCCGGCTCGCCGCATCCGCTTCAATCCGGCGCGGCCATCGACGACGTCTTCCTCCTGCCGCTGCCGATCAACGGCCACGCCATCGCGGCCTCTACCAATCCCACGCCCACCGGCGCCACGCCTACCAGCCCCGTGGCCGATCCTAACGCCCTCCAGCCACAAACCCCGGGCGGCGAGCTCGCCGTCATCGATCTGCGCTCCAACTTCGTGAATGCGCACCCCTCCGGCGTCGAGGTCGAGACACTCACGCTGCAATCCATTATTGGTACCCTGCACGCCAATCTTCCGCAGATCGAGCAGGTCCGCTTCCTCGTCGACGGCCAGCCGCGCGAAACGCTCGCCGGCCACGCTGATCTGCTACGCACATACCCCTCGCGCGATACCACCGTGCCGGACGTTGCCCCCTAGCCCATGCCTCCAACTATTGGTGTATTCGATTCCGGTTTCGGCGGCTTGACTGTTCTGCGGGCGTTGCTGCCGCTGATTCCTGATGCTCACTATGTTTATCTGGGCGATACGGCGCGGCTGCCTTATGGGGCCAAGTCGCAAGCCACTATTGCTCGCTATGCTGTTGAAAGTGCAAGGTTTTTGGAGAAGCGAGGCGCGGATATTCTGGTCATCGCGTGCAATACTGCGACCGCGCTGGCGCTTCCGGAGATCACTGCGGCTGTCAGAATTCCGGTTGTGGGTGTGATTGAGCCGGTTGTTGAGACGGCTCGGCACGGACGCCAGCACGGTGAAGTGCTGGTCCTTGCGACACAGGCTACGGTTCAATCCCACGCCTACTTCGACGCCTGTGCGCGCCGCGATCTCAAAGCCACGGAAAGAGCCTGTCCGCTGCTCGTCCCGCTGGTGGAAGAGGGCTGGATCGATCATCCTATAACCCGGGACGTGCTGCGCATCTACCTCACCGAGGCACTGGCTGCCTGCAATCCTGCGGCTGTTCTGCTGGGGTGTACGCACTACCCGCTCATCGCTGCACCCATCGAGCAGATGCTTCGCGATCTGGGCTCACAGGCCACGGTCATCGACTCCGCCCAGGCGACGGCCAGCGCAGTGGCCGCGGCGCTGGGTGTCTCACCCGATCCTCACAGCCCCACCCACGCGACCTTCGAGTGCTTCGCCACCGATTCCGTAGAGAAATTCCGCCTCCTCGGCAGCCGATTCCTCGACCACCCCATCGACCACGTGCAACTTTTGGACATCGGCGGCTAAACTAGACCTGCCCCTATGCCCTATCTCCTGAAATCCGAGCCCGACAAATACTCCTTCGACGACCTTCTCCGCGACGGCGAGACCACGTGGGATGGCATCAAGAACCCTCAGGCGCTCATCACGTTACGTAATATGAAGCGTGGCGAGGAGTGCATCATCTACCACTCCAACGTAGGCAAGGCTGCGGTCGGCACGGCCAAGGTCGTCTCCGTCACTACCGACCCCGCGGACCCGAAGACTCCCATCGTCCGCCTCAAAGCCGGCAAGCGCCTGAAACGCGAAAAGCCGCTCGCCGAGATCCGCGATGCAGGCGTCTTCCAGGGTTCGATCATGTTCCGCCAGTTCCGGCTCTCGGTCGTCCCGCTCACCGACGAGCAGTTCGACTGGCTTGTTCACGGCTGAAAATAGCGGACGGAACCAAAGAAAACGCTTTGCCCCGCGCGTTTCGCACAGTAAACTGGCCATCAACCCGGCCCATGAAAACCAGCCCTCATTTTGACATCGTTACGCTATTCGTAACTGAAGTCATCGTCTGCTCGATCTTCTCGATGGTCCTCTACGTCCTGGCGAGGCGGTTTCGGGACGTTCGTGGCACGATGCGGTTGGCCCAGGGCTTCCTCCTGGGCGTCGTTGCCACCCTCTTTTTTCTTTTGCGCCCCTTCATGCCGCTTCCTGTGAGCGTCATCTTCGGGAACGGGTTGATAGGGGTGGCTTATTTGATGTTTTATGTCGGCGGCGCTGAGCTGCTAGGCGTTCGACCACGCCTGCGACTCCCCGTCATCGTTGCGGCGCTTTCGGTCATCCTGCTGGCCTACTTCAGCACGGTCTACAACCTCATCGCCACGCGCACAATCATCGTAGCCATCAGCGGCATCCTGCTTCCGATCAATCTGCTCACCGACCTTGTACGTCACAACCGCCGCAGCGTCGTCGTTCGATCGCTGATCGCTTTTGTTGTCCTGTGCATGGTCAGCGACGCTGTCCGCGCCGTAGCGACCGCCATCTATGGAGTTCCTGACAATATCTTTCAGGACAGCTTTGCCCAGTCGCTTCATCTGCTCGTAGCCCTGTTCGCGGCCTGCGGCCTGGGCATCTTCAGCATGGCGCTGGTTGCCCGGGAGATCACCGCATCCATCGAACGCAGTGCCCGCCGCGATCCCCTTACCGGCACCTTAAACCGCCGAGGCGTCGAAGAACTCCTCGCCATCGAGGTGGAACGAGCGCGCCGGACGCGTGTTCCACTCTCTCTTGCGCTGTTGGATATCGACCACTTCAAGATCTTCAACGACACTGGCGGTCACGCCGCCGGGGACGAAGTCCTCCGCAACGTCGTTGCCGCCATCTCGCACCATCTGCGTCCGTTCGACACCTGCGGACGCATGGGTGGGGATGAATTCCTCATCCTGCTCCCCGGATCGACCGCCCTTGATATGTCCGGCATCTGCAGTCGTATCCTCCGCGAGATGGCCTCTCTGCCCCCGCATCCTGCCGCCGGCATCTCTCCGACTCTCAGCATCGGCTTCACGGAAACCGATACCTTCGATACGGTCGTCGATATCCTCGCCCGCGCCGATCGCGCTCTCTACGCCGCCAAGAAGCAGGGCCGAAACTGCGCGCAGATGGAGCTTGCTCCCATCCAGACTCTTCCACCGGAGACTCCCGCGACAGCCAATCCCGGCAGGCGCTTTCGTCTGCGTCGTGCAGCCTCCTCGGTGCGAGATTCTCGTCCGTAACCAAATCTGCTGTTTGGGTGGCTTAGAATCGCGGTTTCGCTTCGGATTCTGTCTGATCGAGCGCTGAATGCGTCGCAATACCAGCGCCGACGCCGCAGGCCAAGCTCAGCGACGAGCAGTTCGACTGGCTCGTTCACGGCTAACTCCCAGCCGGACTTCATCGACGAATTCTTTCTCTCCACAACCTCCGGAAGCTCCCCGCAACCGTATAATTGCGGTTTCCCCATCATCCGAAGGATCAGGTGCCCATGCTCCGTAAGTCTTTTGCCGTTGCAGCTTTTTCTCTCTCACTCTTCCCTCTTCTCACCGGTTGCGGCAGCGGCGGTAGTACTATCAGCACAGGACCCCCGGCGGGCGTGCCCACCGTTACCGTCTCTGCGACCTCACTGACCTTCCCCACCACAACCGTCGGTCAGACCAGCAGCCCGATCACGGTCACCGTCTCAAACACGGGAAGCGCCACCGCGACGTTGTCCATCCTGCTCACCGGCAATGCCTCCAGCTTCAACCAGACGGCCACCACCTGCGGTGCCTCGCTCCCCGCCTCTGCCACCTGCACAATCTCCATCGTCTTCGTCCCACTGGCCTCTGGCACCGTGAATCTGCTTGTCACCGTCGTGGACAACTCCGGCAACGTCAGCGGCGCCACCCAGAACCTGACCCTCAGCGGAGCCGGCAGCACCACCCCCGTTCCGCAGGCTACGCTCTCGGGCACCACACTCACCTTCCCCAGCACAAATGCCGGGGCACTTTCGGCCATCCAGAACGTCACTCTCACCAACGGCGGCAATACCGCACTCAGCATCGCGAGCGTCACCCTCGGCGGCGTCAATCTCGACCAGTTCTCCACCACAAATACCTGCGGCACGTCCCTGGCTGCGGGAGCGACCTGCACCATCAACGCAACCTTCGCGCCGACACAAATCGGTTCCTACACGGCGACCATCACTGTGACCGATAACGCCGGCAATGTCCCCAGTTCCACCCAGGTCGTTACGCTCACCGGAACCGCGGTCGGTCCACTGGCCTCGTTCAATACCAACTCGATCGCCTTCGCCGGAACCGCAATCAACACCTCTGCCACGGCGCAGACCGTCATGCTCTCGAACACAGGCAGCGCCGCGCTGAACATTGCCTCAGCCAGCATCACAGGAACAGGCGCCGCTGCTTTCGCCATCTCAGCGAACACCTGCGGCACTGCACTTGCAGCGGGCAGCAGTTGCAGCATCTCGGTGACCTTCACGCCGGCCACTGCCACCACCTTTACCGCCGCGCTCAGTGTGGCCGATAACGCTCCGGGCTCCCCGCAGACCGTTGCCCTGACCGGCACCGGCCAGACTTCGCCTGCGCCGATCGCCACGCTCTCCGCCACGACCCTCACCTTCCCGAACACGGTCCCCGCCACCACCTCCGAGTCCATGTCTGCCACGCTCACCAATACCGGCAGCGCGACCCTCAACATCGTAAGCATCGTCCTCAGCGGCACCGGCTCAACGGACTTCACGCAGACCACCACCTGCGGTACGACGCTCGCCGCGGGCGCCAACTGCGCTATCTCGGCGACCTTCACCCCCGCCGCCGCACAGACCTACAGCGCCACGGTAACCCTCACCGACAACAACAACAATGTCGCCAACTCCACCCAGACCGTTACGCTCAGCGGCTCCGGTGGCACCACCACATACCACACGTTCTACGTAATCCCTGAGAGCGACAACAGCGTCACGCCGCTCTATGCCCTTGTCAATGGAGCGCAGAAGACCATCGATATGACTATGTACGCGCTCGAAGACACGACCTTCACCGCCGATCTCGTCGCCGCGTGCAAGCGTGGCGTCACCGTACGCGTCATCCTCGATCAGAACAGCGAGAAGAGCGGCAACACCTCGGCCTTCAACTCGCTCAACGCGCAGGCCAACTGTAGTGCCGTATGGGCCAACAAGGCTTTCTCCGTCACACATGAGAAGAGCATCATGATCGACGGCACGATCGATGTCGTCATGTCCCTCAACCTGCAGAGCCAGTACTACTCCACCACCCGCGACTACGCCCTCGTCGACAACGACAGCAACGATTACGCTGCCGATGAAGCCACCTTCAGCACGGATTACGCCGCCGGCACCACCTCTGGAGGCACCGTCGGCGCCAGTGATTACACCTACGTTCCCGGTCTGGGCACTGACCTTACCTGGAGTCCCTACCCCGAAGGCACCTCCCAAACCGCCATGCTGGCCATCATCAACAACGCCACCAAGACGCTCTACATCGAGTGCGAAGAGTTCAGCGCCAGCAACATTGTCAACGCTGTCGCCGCAGCCGCTACTCGTGGTGTCACCGTCGTTCTCGTCGGGGAGAACGAGAGCAAGTCCTACAACACCGAATACACCACGATCAAGACTGCCGGGGCCAGCGTCTACTATTACTCCAGCTCAACCGGCTTCTACGTCCACGCGAAATCTGTGGTCGCCGATCTCGGCCTCAGCACCGAAGCTGTCTACATGGGCTCTATCAACTACTCCACTGCGTCGCTCACCGCAAACCGCGAGCTCGGCGTCTACATCACCGGCAACGCCGCAGTCAGCAACCCCATCGCCGCTACAATCGCCGCCACCACCATCGCGGACGAGTCGCAGACCGGCGTCACCAAGTACTAGCTCCCACCGGCGTCATCCCTCGCAAAAGGGGTGACGCCATCTACACCGTCTCGCGATAGACTATCTTCCGCTGCCGCCGATAATCTCCCACCGCCGCGAGCACAGATCGCACGTTCTTCCACTCGCCCCGCACCATCCGCTTCGCAAGCCTCAGGCCGAGAAAGACTGCCATGCTGAACCATGGCACAGCGGCATGGCGTCTCAGAAGATGCATTCCGGCCGCTGTATTGAACCGATCCATCAGCGGACTTCTGTGCTCGGTGCTGCCGCCTTCTTTGTGCAGCACGGCCGTATCTTCCGCAACGGCCAATCCATACCCCGCGGCCTTCACCCGCAGCGCAAAGTCTCCATCGTCCCAGTACATAAAGAAGCCTTCGTACAGCACGCCAACCCGCAGCAGTACCTCGCGTGAAATCAGCACACTGGCAAACGTGAGATAGCTCGTCGGCCCCAGCTTCGCGGGCGCAACAAAGTGCGAACTCCGCCCCAGCCATACCGTAAGATTTCCGCCACCCCACGCCTGCACCTTGTCGGGATCGTGCATGTAATAGAGCACGCTGCCGATCAGCCCAGCCTTCGGCTGCTGCGCGGCCTTCGCCACCAGCTTGCCGCAGGTATCCGGAGGCGCAATCGTGTCGTTGTTCAGCAGCCAAACAAAGTCCGTGCCGTCCGCCAGCGCCCGGTCGATACCCACATTGCAGCCGCCCGCAAAGCCAAGGTTCTTCCCGGCTTCCACCACGAGGACCGCAGGAAAAGCTGCACAAATCCGCGCAACCGAGTCGTCCGTCGACCCGTTATCGACCACAATCACCCGCAGCGATGGGTAATTTTGCGCCATCAACGACGCCAGGCAGGCCAGCGTAACGGCCACGCCGTTCCAGTTCACCACAACACAGCAAACAGTCGCCGTCGAGTTCTCAGCCAGGGTCGTCAAAATATCCGTATGCAAGCTCGTCCATTATCGCCCACCGCGCTCCTGGCGCGCAGGTCGGCAGACAGGTTTCCCAACTGCTATCCTTACCCTTGCACCGCGCCCGCCGCCGAATCTCGCCTCCGCCGCCCGGCCCGCGCCTGAAGAAAGGAATACCTCAAACTTATGATCGACATGAAGGGTAAAGTCGCCGTCGTCCTCGGCGTCGCCAACAAGCGCAGCATCGCCTACTCCATCGCCGAAAAGCTCGCCGCCGCCGGAGCCACGCTCGTCCTCTGCTACCAGTCGGAGCGATTGAAAAAAGAGTCGGAAGAACTTATCGAATCCCTCGGCCAGACCGGCAAGGCCCGCGCCATCCAGATGGATGTCTCCTCTGACGAGCAGATCGACGCCGCCTTCGCCGAGATCGCCGCCGCCTTCCCCGTCATCCACACCCTCGTCCACGCCGTCGCCTTCGCGCCCGCCGACGCCATCAAAAACGACTTCCTGCTGACCAAGCGCGCCGACTTCGCGCTCGCCCACGACGTTAGTGTCTATTCCTTCATCGCCGTCGCCCGCGCCGTGGCCCCGCTCATGACCGAAGGCGGCTCCCTGCTCACGCTCACTTACTACGGCGCAGACAAGGTCTTTCCGAACTACAACGTGATGGGCGTCGCCAAGGCCGCGCTCGAAGCCACGGTCCGCTATCTCGCAGCGTCGCTCGGGCCGAAGAACATCCGCGTCAATGCGATCTCCGCAGGCCCGATCAAGACACTCGCTGCGCGCGGCATCGGCGACTTCTCCACCATCCTCGACACCGTAACCCAGCGTGCGCCGCTGCATCGCAACGTCGAGCAGGCCGAGGTCGGCAATGCCGCTCTCTTCCTTGCTTCAGACCTCGCCAGCGCCATCACCGGTGAAGTGACTTTCGTTGATTGTGGGTTTAACGTCACTGGTATTTAATGTTCAGGAGCCGCTACACCTTGCGAAACCGCACCGCCTGATACGGCTTACCCGTCAGCTCGATATCGCTCTTGCCGGTGAACGTTCCCGGCAGCGGCGTTATCGTCATCGCCCACGGATCGATCAGCTCCGCGCGAAACGTCACGCCCTCCGGCAGCGGAAACGGATAGTTCGCGGGCCGATGGTAGTCGAGGTAATACAAATAGACCTCGCCCGCCTTCCCCGCCGAGCGATAGTACGCCCCGTCATACTGCTCCAGCCCCATATCGGTCTCCTCGACCAGCTTGCGCAGAAACGCGATCCGCGCCGGACTCTCCCCGAGCAGCACACCGCCATCGGCTGAGAGACCATCCTTCGCGCCTTTGCGCGCGATCACCTCGCCATGCGTGCAGTAAGCGCCCGCCGTCACCGCCAGCCAGAACCGCCGCGTCAGCTCCTCGCCGGTAAGGTTCCCCCAGCGACGCCACAGGTTTCCCTCATACTGCACCTCATCGAATAACACCGGCTTGCCCCACGCCTTCTTCCACTCCGCCGTCTTGTCGAACTCGTAAGTCTGCAGGCTCGCGTGCGTCACCCACGGCTTCGCATAGTCGTACATCGGCCCGCTGTGATGCACCGACCGCAGATGCCCCGCCACATCTGCCTCCTGCACTACGCGAAACAGATGGTCCCACTCCTCCATCGTCCACGTCTTCAGCAGGTCGTACTCATTGGCCAGCGACCACCACACATTCCGCAGCGATCCAAGCCTTGCCACCACGTAGCGCACATACTGCTCGTTCACCTCCTGCGGCATCTTGTCATAACCCCACTGCTTGCCATACGGATGGAACAGGATCACATCCGCCTCAACGCCAATCTTGCCGAGGTCCGCCACGCGCCGCTCCAGATGCCGGAAGTACTCCACATCGAACCGCGAAAAATCCAGCTTGCCATCCACCATCGGAAACGGATGCCGCTCCGGCTCGCCGGCATCGAACGCCTTCGGCAGAACGCACATACGCACCTTGTTGAAGCCGCTCTTCGACAGGTTCGCGAGCGTCATCTCCTGCAGCCGCTCGCTCTCAAACACCCACGCATAGCAGGTCGTCCCAAACGGAAAGTACCGCTTTCCATCCGCATAGCGAAAGTGAAATTTATCCGCGACACCGACCGGCCCATGGTTTCCCGTAGCTGGCTCAATGCAGACAAATTCACCCCGCGCCCCGTCCATCTCCTTCGCGGAACTCCGCACCACCCACTGCCACGCCCCGAGCTCATCCGGCATCCAACGCACCCGGTACACGCCCTCGCCGTCGTATAAACCATCCACCCGCACCACGCGTGCCCCCTGCGTGTACTCCGCACTCACCTTCACGTCCGCAAACGGATTCCCCGCGACCGGCCCATGCAGCACAATCTCGTGCTGACCCCACCTCTCCACTCGCGAAACCCCAACAGCCGTTGAGCTCGCCACCAACTCTCCACGAACGCCAACCAACGCCCCACCCACTGCCAGCTTCAACGCTTCTCTACGATTCATCGTGCACACACTCCCTCAATCTTCCTCAGGATAGGCCACATCACCCCGCCGGTGCAGTATCCTTCTTGCACGATGAACATCCGCGCCCTCGCCACTGCTCCGCTTCTCATCGCCGCGCTCGCGGCGCCAGCCCACGCCCAGGTTCTGGATGCCAACCCCACCGTCCTGCATGCCGCCCGCATCCTTGACGTCGAGGCCGGCAAGATTCTCTCTCCCGGCGAAATCCTTATCGTCGGCGACCGCATCAGCGCAAGCGGCACCTTGGTCCCGCATCCCACCGGTGCCGTCATCATCGACCTCGGCGACACCACCCTCATGCCCGGCCTCATCGACGCCCACGTACATCTCTTCCTCCACCCCGGCGCCGAAGACCTCCAGACCGTGCAGGAGTCCGTCCCCGAGCGCGTACTCTCCGCCGCCGCAGCCGCCAAAGCCGACCTCATGGCCGGCTTCACCGCCGAGCGCGACATGGGAACCGAAGGCGCCGGCTGCGCCGACGTCGCCGTCCGCAACGCCATCGATCGCGGCGATATTCCCGGCCCCCACATGCGCGTCTCCTGCAACGCCATTGACATCCTCGGCGGCCACGAAGACGCCATCGGCTTCAACCCCGCCCAGCACGTCCTCTCCAACGCCGACTATGCCAACTCCGCCGATCAGATCATCGAAGTCATGCGCCAGCAGCACAAAGAAGGCGCCGACTTCGCCAAGATCTACGAGACCGGCCCCGACCATCTCATTGGCGATACCTTCACCACCCCCTACCAGTACACCGAAGCCCAGTTAGCCGCCGCCGTCGCCGAAGCCAACCGCACCGGATCGTTCGTCGGTGTCCACTGCACCGGCGAACCCGGCGCCACCTACGCCGCTCAGGCAGGCGTAGCCAGCATCGACCACGCCTACTTCCTCAAGCCTGAGACCATGAAGCTCATGCGCGAAAAGCAGATCTA
>Ga0302313_10001245_pt1 | contig 19811 bp, 11 predicted proteins | sample III_Palsa_N2_2_FD_200454 | JGI IMG/M metagenome (GOLD analysis project Ga0302313, IMG submission 200454) | Peat permafrost microbial communities from Stordalen Mire near Abisko, Sweden - III_Palsa_N2_2 | ecosystem: Environmental > Terrestrial > Soil > Palsa > Peat permafrost | place: Sweden...
AGTTTCAGCGCGGCTGCACGACCGATGCCGCGACCCGCGCCGGTAATCAGTGCCACCTTGCCATGAAGCTTGTTGGTCATTGCGTTATCCATCCATTATTCGCTAAAAGTGCACGCGAAACTCGTCACAGCAGCGCTCGCGTGCTTTGGTCGACAGCATAGAAAGTCTGAAAATAGCGGCTGCCTGGCAACGTATCCGCTAGCGCCAAAGACGAAGCAAATTAGCATCCAGATCCGACACTGGTTTCGACACCCGGTCGAAGACCATGGTGATTCGATGCTCGGCGTCAAACGGTGCCCACGCCGGCAATCCGGTTGCCGCCGGCTTGCCGGTTTTGGCAAATTGCGTCCAGGCTTCAAGCATCAGCTCCGACAGTTTTAGTGTCTGCGCGTCGTCGTCCAGCAGCAGGCCCGACGGTGGATTGCGAAACAGTAAGGCCACATCGATGCCGTGGATGGCACCCAGCCCCTTAATGGCCGACGGATAGTCCAACTGATAGAGATAGGTCGTGCCCGGCTGATCAACCGCATGGGCCTTCGCTACGGCAATAGTCGGCTCACGATAAAACGCATCGTTATTGATTTGCTCGAGCACTCGGCGATGGCTGGCACGCGGCATCTGCGCACGGTAGTGGCGGCGGACCGCCTCCATGTCACGGTTCGGCACGAGGCCCAGAAGCTGTTTGGAAAAAAGCTTGGCGGATAGCGCCCCGCCGATCGGCAGCAGAAAAGAAAACAGGCCGCCGTCGTTCGCGCAGGTGCCCAGCATCAGCTCGATTTTGTTGGCCGTGCCCGACGCGTAAGCATCCAGCGGCGATTGCGGCAGAAACTCCGTACCGGTCGCCGCCCCCAGGAATCCAATGCGCTGGCGCGTCAGCGAGCCATATGTGTCTTCGCTGCTCCGGAAAATGCGTTTTGAAACGGCTGCTTGCAGGGCCTGCGTCTGTGATTTATCTAGCCCGGTCAGCGCGTTTGCATCACCTGCAGCAACACCCACATCAGCCAGTGCGTCACGCGTGGCCTGGTGATACTCGGCGGCAGGCGCGCAGGTTTGCGCCATGCCGCCCATGGCAATCGCGCGTTGGAACAGACCTTTCGCTTTCGGGCTGGCCGCCAGCTGGTACACGCTGAACGCGCCGGCCGATTCGCCAAACACCGTGACGCAGGATGGATCGCCACCGAAACTGGCGATGTTCTGCTGCACCCAATGCAGCGCACAGAGCTGATCGAGAAAAGCGCGATTGTCGGCGCAAAACTCACCATCGAATAAGCCGCTGCCATGCAGAAATCCCGGCGGCCCCAGGCGATACTGGATAACCACGGCCACCACGCCTTTGCGGGCAAAACGGGTGGCGTCATAAAAGGCATTGGCTGCGCCTGCCGTGAAGCCACCGCCGTGGATATACACCATGACCGGCAGCTTCGCTCCCTCATCGACGCTCGGCGTCCACACGTTCAGCAGCAGGCTGTCTTCGCCTTCAGGCGGTGATTCCACCGCGGTAATGGCGCGAAGATATTGACGTCGGGCGCCTGGCACCGAAAGCACCGAGCGTGCAGCGAAAGACGGACAGATCGGGCCGAACTGCTGCGCATCGCGCACGCCCTGCCACGGCAGGCGGGCTACCGGCGGCAACCAGCGCGCGCGGCCGCCGATCGGCTCCGCATACGGAATGCCCTTGAAGGCATGCACTTCGTTCTCAAAGCTGCCGCGAACGGCGCCGCCTTGGCACGTGACGATGGTCATTGCAGAATATCGCGATGGCAGCTCTGATTGAGCTGCAGTCATCCTAACGATCGACCACGTTTGCCGCTGTCACGGCTGGGACAGCGGCTCACGGTTTATCGGCCCCTGCCAGCCGCCGTGATAGCCGCGCAGATAGCCATCCAGATCAAAGCCGGATTTTTTGGCTTCGCGCTCAAGACCGCGGACGTCGATGATTCGCGTACCGTCCTTGTGCAATTCGATCAGGCCCTTTTTCACCCACGCCTTGAGCACGCCGTTGACGCGCTGGCGCGTACCGCCCACGCGCGCGCCCACTTCGGTCTGACTGTCAAAGGCCTCGATCCATACCGCACCCGAGGCCTCTGGCCGCCCCCGCAATCGGGACATGCGCAGCAGATAGACCGCCAGCCGCACGTTGAGGTTGTGCAGGCTGAGCAGCTCGATACGACCCAGAATCACCACCGCCCGGTCAGTGAATTCGTGATAAAGCCCCTGGTAATAAGCCGGCCATCGGCGTGAAAACTCGGCCACGATGGCCAGCGGCAGGGAGATGACGGTAGCGTCCTGTCGGCAGCTGCAGTCCGCGCTGTAAACGGGTGGCTCGGCAGGAACAATGTGCGGAAACCAGGCGCCGGGCACGACCTCCTCCAGCGTGATTTCGTGCCCGCGCGGCGAAGTGGTATAGATGCGGAATACGCCGCTGATCACGCCGTAGATATGCGTCGCCGGCGTACCGGCCAGATACAGAATTTTTCCTTCCTCAAAGCGCTTGATGCGTGCGCGCTCGGCCAGCCACTCGTGCGCCTCTGCCGGCACGTAGTAAAACCAGCGCCAGCCGCGGATAAGCTCGAGAATCTTTTCGCGGGTCTCGCTTTCGGACAGAACGTTCATGCTCGCGAAGCCGCGCAGAGACGTCGATGCGACGACTTGCACAGCCCGCCGTGATCTTTCATCGCCAAAATGAAGTCCCCACCGTGGCGGCGTACGTCGAACAAAAGCGGTCTTCCATGGTGTCTCGATTTTGACAGCGGAATCTGTCGTTACCACGCACACTGTGGACTTAACCCGACGGGTTCGACAAGAGAGGCTCATCACGCCCGATGCTGCGGCGCAACGCAATCGGTCGCTCAACGCCTCGCTCACGATGTCTCTCGAGGTAGCGCAATGAAAGGCCAGATGATGGCGCAGCCCCTGTTGACCAGCAGCCTGCTTCGACACGCCGAGGCGTGCCACGGGGACACCGAGATCGTGTCGCGGCGCGTCGAAACCGCTACCGGGGACGCGCGCTTTCACCGCTATGGCTGGCTTGAACTGGCCTGCCGCGCCCGAAAGCTGGCCAAGGCGCTGGCGCGCCTTGGCATCGCTCAAGGCGATCGCGTGGGAACGCTGGCGTGGAACGGCTATCGGCACGTGGAGCTGTGCTACGCGGTGTCTGGCAGTGGCGCGGTCGTGCATACGATCAATCCGCGCCTGCTGACGAAACAAATCGCGTGGATGATCAATCACGCCGAGGACCGTGTCGTCTGCTTCGATATCGATCTCACCGCACTGGCGGAAAAGCTAGTTCCGCTTTGTCCGCGCGTCGAGGTCTGGGTGGCCCTGACAGATGACAACCAAATGCCTTCTGCGGCGATACCCAGCGTGCGCAGTTACGAGGCGCTGCTGCGGGCGGAAGATGCCGAATACGCATGGCCCGCGCTCGACGAATCCACCGCGGCCGGCCTCTGCTATACCTCTGGGACGACGGGTGATCCCAAGGGCGCTCTCTATTCGCACCGCTCGACGGTGTTGCACGCGTTCGCCGCGGCGCTGCCCGATACGATGAATCTGTCCGCCATGGATACGGTGCTGCCGATCGTGCCGATGTTCCACGTCAACGCCTGGGGCATTCCCTATACCGCTGCGCTGGTCGGCTTCAAGCTCGTACTGCCGGGACCGACTCTCGACGGCGAAAGTCTGGCGGAGCTGTTTGCGCGCGAGGCCGTCAGCTTCTCGGCGGGCGTGCCAACGGTATGGCTGGGACTTCTGCAGTATGTTCGTTCTAAAGGCATTACCTTCCCCGCGCTTAAACGCTGCCTGGTCGGCGGCTCGGCCTGCACCTCGGCGCTGATGGAATCCTTTGAATCAACCCTCGGTGTCAAGCTTCAGCCCAGCTGGGGCATGACGGAAATGTCGCCGCTGGGCGCTGTGAATACGTTGAAGAAAAAGCATCTCGACTGGTCGGATGCGCAGCGCAAAGGTCTCGCGCTCAAAGCGGGGCGTACGCCGTTTGGGGTCGCGGCAAAGATCGTCGATGCGCATGGCAAGGAGCTGCCACGCGATGGCGTCGCCGTGGGCAACCTGATGGTTCAAGGGCCCTGGGTTATCGCGCGGTATTTCAAGGTCGAGCAAACCCCGCTGATCGAGGGCTGGCTGCCCACGGGCGATGTGGCCACGCTGGATTCAGACGGCTTCATCACCATCAAGGACCGGTCAAAAGACCTGATCAAATCGGGCGGTGAATGGATCAGCTCAATCGAGCTGGAAAGCATCGCGGCCAGCCACCCGGGCGTCGCAGAAGCGGCGGTAATCGCCATGACACACGCCAAATGGGACGAACGGCCGCTGCTTATCGCGGTTCGTCGCGTCGATAGCTGCGTCACTCGCGACGAGCTCATCGCGCACTATCAGGGACGCGTTCCCAAGTGGTGGACGCCCGACGACGTGATCTTCGTCGACGAACTGCCGCATACCGGCACCGGCAAGCTCAACAAGCTGGTGCTTCGCGACCAGTACGCGGCGTACGGAGAACCCTTGGCGCCGGCGAAGAACGTCGGCAGCTGATCGTTTCCAGACGCCTATGCTTGAAAAGAGCGCACGCTCAGCGCACCCGGATCGAGCATAGTCGCTGTGTTGCTCACGACGATCTGACGAACCTCGCCTAACGCAAGATCGAAATAATTGTCGGAAAAGCGAGTGCCCGGATGCACGGCAAGCAGGTGGACGAAATAGTGGTACGCAGTGCCCGTAACCGTCACGAGCAAGCTGTGCTCGTCGCGTCGCGTCACCTGGACCGCGACCGCGGAAGCCGGCCACGGCAACTCCTTGATCGCGCCGAAAAAGTGCCGGTTGTCAGGAAAATGCTTCGACCGAACCGCCAGCACGCGGTCGAGACCATTGCCGAGACGCGCCATGTCAGAACGCCAGATACAGCCACTGCCGTTGGGTCGGATCTCTTCCATCACCGTATCGCGCCACAGCCGCTGACCGCTCAAGCTCGACAGGCCTACGTCGGCTTCCACCGTGACGAGTTCCAGCGTGTCGTTGGTGACCCACAATTCAACCGAACCATCCTCAAGCGCTTTAAACGATCCGAGCACGTGCGCATAGGCGCGCTTGACGAAGAAGTAGGCCGCTTTCGCGACGCCATCGAAGTCCACCAGACTCCAGCTGATACCGGGCCAGCAGTCGTTGTATTGCCATATCAGCGAGCCGGAGCAGTGCGGCTTGCGCCGCCGATAGTGCTCGATCGCAAACTTCAGGCCTTCTGCCTGAGTAATCTGGGTAAAGCTGATGTATTGCTCCAGCGTCGTCGGCAAACCGGTGACGGGCAAAAGCATCGCATCGACCTTGTTTTTCGGTTCATCCTTGATTCGATGGAGAAAGCCTTCGCTTCCCAGGGACATGGTGTCCTCGCACATCCATCGCGACAGCGTGCTCAGTGCGGGTGCAGCCTGAATACCGTATTCGCTGGCAAAACGCGACATGTCCTCGGCATAGCGCGTATACGCAACGCCTTCGGGACTCGTGTCGATGGAACCAACCCAACGGTCGGCCGGAATGAGCGGCATGCCGTGCCATACCGTCCAGTTATGCATGTCGCCGGCTTTCATGCTGTTGGCCAGCGCACCGCCATACGGACTGCCAGGCCAGTAAGGCGTAGCAGCATCGAACTCGTGCAGCAGGTCAGGCAGCAGGCGATCGAAGATCATCGCGCCTTCGAGCGGTGTATCCGATCCGGCCAGATGATTGAACAACTCCTGGATCACCTGGTTTTCGTTGTTACCGCACCAAAGGGCGAGCGACGCGTGATTGCGCAGTCGCCTGACCTGATAGCTGGCTTCAGCGGCGATACTTTGCATGAACGACGCATCGGCCTGCGGATACGGCGCGCAGGCGAACATGAAGTCTTGCCACACCAGTAGACCGAGCCGATCGCAGTGCTGATAGAACGCCTCGTGCTCGTAGATGCCGCCGCCCCACACACGCACCATGTTCATATGGGCGCCGACGGCTTCTTGCAGCAGGGCGCCGTAATCTTCAGTGCGCATGTCGGCCACGAATGAGCTGGCGGGAATCCAGTTGATGCCGCGGGCGAAAATCGGCACGCCGTTGAGCACAAAACGGAAGAATTCGGCATCCGACTCGCCGGCATCGGCGCTTCTATCGAGCGCCAGTGTTCGAATGCCCACGGCAAGCCGTCGGCTGTCGACAACGTCCTTCCCATGGCGCAGGGTGACCTGCAGATCGTAAAGCGGCTGCTCGCCCAGCTCCGGTGTCCACCAGAGCTGCGGTTGATCGATCGTCAACTCGGTAGAGGCTTGATCGCGCACGGCAAGACAATCGGCCGCTACCCGTGCACCGTCGGCGTCGAATAGTTCGATGGACGCACTTACCGGCGCGTCGACTTGAAATGCGTCCACGGCGATGGCCACCTTGACCCTCGCGACACGGGTCACCTCAAGCGTGCTGAAATGCACGTCGCTCAGCACGGCACTTTTTTGCCGGCATAGGCGAACGGGTCGCCATATACCGACCGTAGGCAGTCGCGGGCCCCAGTCCCAGCCCCAACCGAACTGCGCCTTGCGCATCAGGTTGCGCTTGGACTGAGTTATTTTTCCAGGAGCCGCCAGCCAGTCCGGCGCCTTGACGTTCGCGAGTTTGGTTGCCGGCGGGGTAAAGCGGATCACCAGGCGGTTCGCCGCGTCTGAATGCACCAGAGTCGTGACATCAAAGGGAGCCGCGCAAAACATGTTGTTCGTTTCACCCAGCAACGCGCCGTTCAACCAGATCGTGGCGAACGTATCCAGCCCGTCGAATACCAGCACGAGACGCTCGCCCGTCTGCGCCGATGCCACGAAAAATTCAGCCCGCCACCACCATTCGCGTTCGCTCACCCAGCCACACGACGCCTCGTTGTCGTCTTTGAAAGGATGAGGCACACGGCCCGCCGCGTGCAGCGCCATATACGTATCGCAGGGTGCCTGCACCGCCAGCCACCCCGCTTGATCAGCGGCGAGATCGACAAGCGTGCCCTCTCCCGGTTCGCAATCCTTTATTTCCCATGCCTGGAGATTGATCGTGTCGACTGACATCGGGTATCCATCAGAACGCGTAATTGACTTGCACTCCGATGGTTCGCGGCTGAATCAGACCGGCTTCGTAAGGATTAAGTCCAGGCGCAGCGTTACGCGTAGCCAGATAGGTGATGCCGTCCCGGTCGGCCAGGTTCTTCACGTAGAGCGAATAGCGCCAGCGATTCTGCTGGATGCCGACGTTGAGGTTGAGCGTGGTGTAGCCCGGCGCGTCCACCGGCTGACGCAGGCTGTAGTCCGACACGCGGCTACCGATGTAATCGAAGGAACCGCCGACGCTGGCTTCCATGCCGTTGCCCAGCGGCCAGTGATAGCCCGAGCTCAGCGACGCCGTAACCTTGGGCACGAACGGCAGCGGATCACCCGTGACACCGCCAGCCAGCGGTGCATCGGAGGTGATGTTCGCATGCGTGTACGCACCGGTGGCGCGGATGTTCCAGTGGTCCATGGGGTAAAACACCATCGTCGCCTCGGCACCCTTGCTGGTAGCCGTGCCGCCGTTGACGAAGAAATTGAAGCCCGCCTCGTTGGTGAGGATCTGGATATCTTTCCAGTGCGTTTCGAACAGCGCGGCTTCGAAGGAGAGGTTGCCGTCGTCCAGCACGGTTTTGTAACCCGCCTCCAGGCTGGTCAGCGAATCCGGCGCGAACGTACGCGGTGCCGGCGCCGCGGTCGCCGGAAGTATCGCGTTCGGGCCACCAGGGCGATAGCCAGTGGCGACACGCGCATACAACTCGTCGGTCGGCGTGGCGGCGTAGCTTGCTGTCATGAGGTACGTCGCCTTGTCGCCGTGCTCCTTCGCACCGAGCACGACTACCGGCTCCGCCCCGACGAAGATGCCACCATAGTTCTGCTCGTAGGTCTGATGATCTTCGGCGTAACGCACGCCGGCCTGCAGCGAAAATTTTGGTGTGAAAGCATATGTAGCGTTGGCGAACCCCGAGTATTCCTTGTAGGTAGAACCCAGGCTGCCGTAGAAGATGCCAAACGGCAGCGGAATCGGCGCGAGCGTCTGCGTATCGAACGGGAATACACCGACCGTGGTGTTGGTGTCCTGCTCGTGAGTGAAGTACAGGCCAAACTCATACTGCAACTTGTCGTTGAACGCGTTCGAGTCGATGCGCAACTCCTGCGACCAGCGATCGGTGTCGTAGGCGCCAACAATCCGCGAGCCGATGTTGGGAATGCCCAGCACGGGACCCAGCAAAGTTTCGAGCACCGGTGAATCATCGATCACCGTATGGGCGTAAATGTTCTGATAAGTGGTCGACGACACCAGCTGGAAATTGCCCATCTGACCGGTGATCGTCATGTTGTACAGATTGAGCGTCGTCGAGGACGGCTGCGGTATGAAGACGTTCTGGGTGCGCGGACCGTAGAGCGGTTGCAGCGTCTTGCTGTCGACGTCTTCCGTCGGGTTGTCGTCGTTATGCACGCGCTGCGTCATGGCAGAGGCGGCGAGTTTCCAGTTGTTGTTGATCATCCAGGTGTAAGCCAGTCGACCTCCCTTGAGATGCGAATGATTGACGCCCTTGCGCCCATTCACGTCATTGATATATCCCGGCTCGTCCTGATTGAACGCGCTCGCCTGCAGCGCCATCGTATTGTTGCCAAGCGGCAGGTTGACGTAGGCACGCCCGAGGCCACCCTCGCCGCCGTGCTCGACCGAATCGCCACCGAGGGTAAAACTGCCGTGCGTGTTCTGAAAATCCGGCGCTTGCGTGACATAGCGGACAAGACCACCTACAGCGCCAGCGCCATAAAGCGTCCCCTGTGGGCCCTTCAATACCTCGATGCGCTGCAGGTCGGCGGGGTCGATATCCGGGGTCAACACGCTGCCGGCACCAAACGCGTTGACCGAGCCGACGGGTGCTTCATCGATATAGAACGATGTCGTCGGTGCGCCCTGCGCCAGACCGGTGGTGATGCCGCGTATGGTGATCTGCGCCTGACCCGGCGCGATGGTGCTCACGGAAACGCCTGGAATCTGCGCGGCGTAATCGGTCAGCCGATCGAGGCCGCCGGACGTCAGTGTCTTGCTGTCGATCGAGGTGACCGAACCAGGTACGTCGATTGCCGCCTGGGCGCGCTTCTGCGCTGTCACCATGATGGTCGATAGATTCTGCGGCTTTTTCTGCGAAGCGTCGTTATCAACCTGCGCCGCGGCGCTGCCGCTGGCTGCCGAATTGGCAGCTGGTACAGAAGGTGCGGCGGCTGTCGACCCGTCACCAGTTGAAGTATCCATGGCCAGTGCTGCCGAGCATGGTAGCCATGCCGCGGCGCAGCAGAGCGAAATGGCGACCGAGAGAGTGCGCCGCTGCAGGCGCTCAACGTTGCGAGTATTCATCAATTTTCCCCAATCATCAGTTGTTGTTTTCGACAGCTTGTTGGCTTTGCCGCGACCCTCTACAGCGAATTAGATTTATGCCGGCGCCTTGATACCTTTATCCAGAACGTCGGCCGCCGGGTCTGGCGCATTGATCATGGCAAACACGTAGCCGGCTACCGACAGCAAGCCCGTTATTACGCCGGTAATCGCCAACGCCTCCCCAAGATGCTGCTCGCCGCCCAGCGCAGTGCTCCCCAACGTCACCAGCGTCGGTGCCAAGGTCAGGCCAACAATGGAATTGACGATGCCGAACGCCGACATGCATACGCCGCGCTCTTCATTCGGGATAAGCACCGCAACGGCGGTCGAAGCGACAAGCGAAATGATCGTGCCACTGAGCAACAGCACACCGAACAGCACGCCGAACAGACCCACGGTGGGCATGACCGGATAAAGCGCCGCCGGCACACCGACGATTGTCGCTATAACGGCGCCGATCAGAATAAAACCGCGTTTACGCGTCTTTTGCCCCCAGTCCGCGCTGATGCCACCCAGGGCCGAACCCACCAGTCCGCTTAAAAGAATTACTGCGCCCACCCAGTTGGCAAATTGCGCCGGCTGTTGATGGAAGTGCCTTATCAATACCGGCGTGGCCCAGATAAATGCCGCCGCGTCCGCCATGGACACACCCAGCTGCCCGACAAAAAGCGGAATCAGAAAACGACGCCGGCCCCAGAGAGCAGTCAGCGCAGGACGCAGCGCATGACTGGTTTGCTCGACTTCGCGCCTCGGCGGCTCTTTCATCGCGAGCAGCGGCAGCACGATGAAGGCACCGAGAATACCGATGACAAGATGCGTCGCACGCCATGGCGCCATCGGCCCAAACAACGTGATGGAATGGGCGGAAAACGCGCCAAGCAGTGCGCCACCCAAGGCAAACGCTGCCGCGCTACCCACGTAAACGCCAATCGACAGCGCGATCAAGGCGCGGCCGCGTTTCTCCGCAGCACACAGATCGGCGGCCAAGGAAATGGTCACGGATATGGCGCAGGTTGCGCCGAGTGACGACAGCATCCTGGCCATGAACAACGTATCAAAGCCGGAGGCAAAACCGGTCCAGAAAGTACCGATGATGCATATCGCCAGCAGGCCGATCAGCAGCCTGACCCGATGGCCATGGTCGATCACCCATGCCACAGGCAGCGAAAAGAGCAAAATGGGAAGGCCGGTTGCCAGCCCTTGAACCAGGCTGATCTGAAAATCGGAAAGCCCTAGGTCCAGCTTGGCCGCCTCCTGCAGCGGCCCGAATACGGCACGCATCAGCGCGCCACCGAGCAGCATGACCGCCAGCAAGACGACCGCACCCCACGCAATATGGCGAACGCCGCCAGTGGCGGGTATCACGGGTTCGGCGAGTTGTGCTGGCATGGCGCTGATGGCGGTTTCTCCGTCCGGGACTTCCCGTGAAAAAAGTATGACCACAGACAGCCATCCTCGCTGTCAAATGGGGGACAGATCGATGCTGGCTGGCTCTTATCCATGCCTCGTTGTCCATTCGCTTTCCCGCCACTGTTCCGGTTTCGTCATCAAGTGACCGCTGCGAACCGTGGCTGATGCGGCGTTTGATCTGTCCAAGTCATGTTTGATCTGTCAGGACATCAGTCTGCCTGTTGCCTCCACATCGGTCTCACAAAACCCTGTTCATGCTTCGCTTGTGCTGGCGAATCAAGGTGCGGCCGACAACACGGCCAAAAGCGCCGGGGCACATCTGATTCCGCCGAACAACGCGATCATCGAACAGCAGCCACTCCAGACTTGACGCGGAAAGTTTCGATTCGGCGATACCCGATTACTGCGAATCACCTTAGCGGACGCCGGATTTGTGACGTAGTTCGATCTTTAATTGAATCAGGTAGATACGATCAAAGTCGCTGACAGATTTTGAACAGTAGGTGGCGCTCATGCGTTCAAATACGCCGTTTTTCGTCAAGCTGACCTTTAAACGCAAGACGAAATGCTCAACCATCATGCGTGCCGTCCTCGCGTTGCTGGTCGGTTCCTGGTGCGTTGCGGCTTATGCCAATGTTGGCGGAGCAGGCTTCGGTGTCAGCGCCACTGTGATCCACCGCGTTCTGGCGCAGACGCCGACGGGTACGATCTCAACGCTTTGCGGCCAGTCCGTTTGCCCTGCTCCCACAGTCAGCTTCGACCCGGTGGATAACCGGACCGGCACCCGTATCGTCCGTATTACCTACTAATGGTCTATCGATCGAGGCGAAGCGCCTCGCATCCGTGATGTCAACAAAACGAATTTCGCCCCCTGGCGATTGCATCTGAGCGGTTTCTGCGCAGGCAGCCTCGACACTCTCGATCAGCTTTTCAACCGATTGAGTGCGCTCGAACGTTTTTCGCCGGCGGTTTGGGGGTACGCCCTCAAAGTGCCGGACGTTGACAGGCGATAGTTGTTAATCAACAATAGTTGTATGCATACAACTATTAGCGACGCCCGACGGGCCAACAGTCATCCCAACCTCATTCTCGGCATCTGCTGCCTCAGCCTGCTGATGGTCGCGATGGACGCCACCATCGTCAACGTGGCACTGCCGTCGATCCGGCACGATCTCGCCGCATCGGTATCCGGCCTGCAGTGGGTGATTGACGCATACACGATGGTGGTGGCCAGCCTGCTGATGCTGGCCGGCTCGATGGCCGACCGCTTCGGCAGGCGTCGCGTGTTTCAGCTGGGCATGGCGCTATTCATGCTGGGCTCGCTGCTGTGCAGCGTGGCGCCGAATATTCATGGGCTGGTCGCATTCCGCGTCGTGCAGGCGCTGGGCGCCACGATGCTCAACCCCGTGGCGATGTCGATCATCGCCAACACCTTCACCGAACCGAAAGCACGCGCACGCGCTATCGGCGTGTGGGGAGCGGTCGCCGGCGTATCGATGGCGCTGGGTCCCGTGATCGGTGGCGCGCTCACCGAAAGTATCGGCTGGCGCTCGATCTTCTGGGTCAACCTGCCCATCGGCGCCGCGGCGATGCTGCTGGCCGCGCGCTATATCCCCGAGTCCAAGGCGCCGCGGGCGCGGCGCGTCGATCCGGTGGGGCAGCTGTTGGTGCTCGTCATTCTGGCCACAGTGACGTATGCGGTGATCGAAGGCCCGCATGACGGCTGGAGTTCGATTACGATCATCGGCCTGTTCTCTGCTGCCGCGCTTTCGCTCATCACGCTGCTGGTTTACGAACCCCGACGCCATGAACCGCTGATCGACGTGCGGTTCTTCCGCAGTGCGCCTTTCAGCAGTGCAACCGTGATCGCGATATGCAGCTTCTCGGCATTTTCCGGCTTCCTGTTTCTCAATGCGCTGTACCTGCAGGAGGTTCGTGGCCTGTCGGCTTTCCGTACCGGCTTGTGCACCTTGCCGCTGGCGCTGGCGACGATCCTCTGCTCGCCGCTTTCTGGGCGACTGGTCGGCACTTATGGCACGCGGCCTTCGCTGTTGGCCTCAGGCACCTCCACGATCATCAGCGCGCTGATGATGACGCAGCTGACGGCAACGACACCGCTGCCCTTTCTGCTGCTGACCTACGTGATCTTCGGCATCGGCTTCGGCATGGTGAACGCACCAATCACCAATACCGCCGTATCCGGCATGCCCAAGGCACAGGCCGGGCTGGCCGCCGCGGTCGCGTCTACCAGCCGCCAGATCGGCGCTTCCCTCGGCGTCGCGCTGGCCGGCACCATCCTCGCCGGGCACGTGCATAACGGTTTCGCCCAAGCGTCGCATCCGTTCTGGTGGGTGATCACCGGCGGCGGCGTGACCGTGCTCTTGCTCGCCTGGCTGTCCAACACGCCCTGGGCGAAAGACACCACGCGCCACGCCGCGCATCTGCTGGAAGAGGCGCCAACCGGAGCATCCGCGTAATGGCGCCAGCCGACCGCAACACCGAAGCCGATCAGCTCTGGCAGATGATGGTTGGCCTGGTCTGGGAAACCCGCGGGGAATGGCGCCGGAAAGTCAGCGAGGTCACCGGCCTGCCCTTCAGCCGCACGCGCGTGCTGCGGCGATTGTTCGATGCGCCGATGACATTGACCCAGCTGGCCGAGGCGACCGGTAGCGACGCGCCCGCCACCACCGTCGCGGTCAACGATCTGGAAGCACGCGGCCTGGTCGAACGTTACCCGCATCCGGAAAACAAACGCGCCAAACTGGTGTCACTCACGAGCTCAGGCAAACAGATGATCGAATTGGTGCGACGCACCGTGCGCGACGATGCTCCGTCAGGCGTGCATGATCTTTCCAAAACCGATCTTGCCCACCTGCGCCGCATCCTGGAGCGGATCGATCGCGCAGAGCGCTGACAACTGGGTGAAAAATGTTTCATCAAAGGTGATGGGCGTCGCCGCACACTGGCACGAATACGATAAGTAACTGATAATCAAAAGATAAATTTGACAACGTGTCGTAATAACTGCCGATGCAGCGGCCGTATTTCGAGGGTTCCTGCGGATAAGCCGCGCGCGCTTGTTTTACTAAGAAATTAAAGAAACGGCCCAAGCTACTATGCCGTTCTTCAGTGAACCGCGCGCGGCTTATCGGCTATCTGCCGCGCGAGTGATCGACGGACCAAGACGCCTATGTGGATTGTCAAAATTGCGCTCGAGCGCCCGCTCACGTTTATCGTTCTTGCGCTGCTGCTACTGATTCTCGGGCCCCTGGCAATTCTGCGTACCCCGACCGACATTTTCCCGAACATCAATATCCCGGTGGTCTCGGTGGTGTGGCAGTACACCGGCCTGCCCGCCGATGACATGAATAATCGCATTGTCACGGGTTTCGAGCGCTCGCTCACCACCACGGTGAACGACGTCGAGCATACCGAGACCCAGTCGCTCAACGGCGTCGGTCTGGTCAAAGTGTTCTTTCAGCCGAACGTGAACGTGGACATGGCCATTGCGCAGATCACGGCGATTGCGCAGTCGGCGGTAAAATCCATGCCCCAGGGCACGACGCCGCCACTGATCATCGTCTACAACGCATCCACCGTTCCCATTCTGCAGTTCGCGCTGTCGTCGAAAGAGCTTTCCGAATCCACCATCTTTGATGACGCCAACCAGATCGTAAGAACCTTTGTGACGTCGGTGCGCGGCGCGGCCACACCTTATCCTTACGGCGGCAAGCAGCGGCAGATCCAGGTGGACCTCAATCCGCAGGCGCTGCTGGCGCACGGGCTGGCGCCCAGCGATGTGGTGACTGCCATCGGTGCGCAGAATCTTATCCTGCCCGCCGGCACCGAAAAGGTCGGCGACATCGAATATAGCGTGCGGCTCAACGGTAGCCCGCAGCAGATCAGCGATCTCAACAACGCGCCCATTCACACCGTCAACGGCATCACCACCTACATCCGAGATGTCGCCCACGTGCACGACGGCTCGCCGCCGCAAACCAATATCGTGCGGGTGGACGGGCAGCGTGCGGTGCTGATGTCGATCCTGAAAATCGGCGACGCCTCAACGCTGGACATCGTCGATACGCTGCGCAACATGCTGCCGCGCATTCGCGCCGCCGTGCCGGAAAACTTGCAGATCAAACCGATCGCCGACCAGTCGCTGTTCGTACGTGCTGCGATCTCCGGCGTGATCCGCGAAGGCGTGATCGCCGCGGCGCTGACCGGCCTAATGATTCTGCTTTTTCTGGGCTCGTGGCGTTCCACCCTAATCATCGCCATCTCGATTCCGCTATCCATTCTCGCCTCGATCATCACGCTCTCTGCGCTGGGCGAAACCATCAACATCATGACGCTCGGCGGTCTGGCGCTGGCGGTCGGCATCCTTGTCGACGATGCAACGGTGACGATTGAAAACATCAACTCGCATCTGGAGGAAGGCAAGGAAGTCTACGACGCCATTCTGGAAGGCGCACATCAGATCGCCGTGCCGGCGCTGGTCTCGACGCTGTCGATCTGCATCGTCTTTGTGCCGATTTTCTTCCTCGGCGGCGTGGCCAAGTACCTGTTTGCTCCGCTGGCCGAAGCTGTCGTGTTTGCGATGTTGGCCTCGTACGTGCTGTCACGAACGCTGGTACCAACCCTGTCGCTGTACTGGCTGAAAAAGCACGACCACCATGCACAGCCCAGTGGCCGCCTGAGCCGTTTTCAGGCCGGCTTTGAGCGTCGTTTCGAGAGCACGCGCGAAGGTTATCGCCGCGCGCTGGAAACGGCCGAGTCGCATCGCGGACTGTTTGCCGTTCTGTTCTTTGCGTCATGCGCGCTGTCGGTCGCGCTGCTGGTGCCCTGGCTGGGCCGCGATTTTTTTCCGTACGTGGACGGTGGTCAGATCAAGCTTCACTTTCATGCGCCGACGGGCTTGCGCATCGAGGAGACGGCGCGGCTGGCCGACGGCATCGAAAATGTCATCCGTCAGACCGTGCCCAAAGCGGAACTCAGCAGCGTGGTCGATACGCTGGGCCTGCCCTATAGCGGCATCAACCTTTCGTACAGCAATACCGGCGTTATCGGCACCTCCGATGGCGACATCTTTGTCACCTTGAACGACGATCACCATCCGACGGCCAACTACGTGCGCTCGCTGCGGCAGGAGCTGCGTCAGAAATATCCCAGCGTCACGTTCTCGTTTCTGGCGGCGGACATCATCGGACAGATCCTCAACTTCGGCTCGCCCGCGCCCATCGACGTGCAGGTTACCGGGCATAACCCCGAGACTGCCGCGAAGATCGCCAACGATCTTCTGGGTAAGTTGGCGCACGTGCCCGGGCTGGTCGATCTGCACATCCAGCAGGCGCAAAACCTGCCGCAGATCAACGTCAACGTCGATCGCACCCGAGCCAATCTGGTTGGCCTGACCCAACAGGACGTGGCCAGCAATCTGCTGACTGCGCTGGCCGGCTCGTCGCAGGTCAGCCCCACGTATTGGGTCGATCCCAAGACCGGCGTCAGCTACACCATTGCCACGCAAACGCCGCAATACCGGCTCGATACCCTGCAGGACCTGAAGACTCTATCGATCACCAGCGCCAGCGGTGCCACCGGCGCCACGGTGAACGGCACCAGCAGCACCAGCACCCCGGCTGGCGGCACGGCGGGCCAGATACTGGAAAATGTGGCTACCTTCTCCCGCAGTGCCGGGCCCGCCGTGGTCACGCACTACAGCACGCGGCCGGCGCTGGATCTGTTTGGATCGGTCGACCAGACCGATCTGGGCAGCGTGGGCAGCGCCGTACAAAAGATTGTCGACGAAGCATCAAAACACTTGCCACGCGACTCGGACATCACCGTGCGCGGCCAGGTGGAGACCATGGGCGAGTCCTATCGCGGTTTGATCGGTGGCCTGCTGTTCGCGATCGGCCTGGTCTACCTGCTGATCGTGGTCAATTTTCAGACCTGGATCGATCCGCTGATCGTGATTGCGGCGCTGCCCGCTGCGCTGGCGGGCGTGGTCTGGATGCTGTTCCTCACGCACACGCCGCTGTCGGTGCCTGCATTGATGGGCGCGATCATGTGCATGGGCGTGGCGACCGCCAACTCGATCCTGGTGATCAGCTTCGCGCGCGAGCGGCTGGCGCATCACGACGATCCTGTAAAAGCCGCGATCGAGGCTGGCTATGGGCGCTTCCGACCCGTCCTGATGACGGCCTTCGCCATGATCATCGGCATGGTCCCGATGGCGCTGGGTTTGGGCGAAGGCGGCGAACAGAACGCCCCGCTCGGCCGCGCCGTGATCGGCGGTCTGCTACTGGCCACCGCAGCCACACTCTTCTTTGTCCCCACGTTCTTCAGCCTGCTGCATCGGCGCCACCAGGCGCGCCGGCATGCGGCTGCCGACTGAGATACCGCCCCATGTCCGATCATTCCAGCACACCACTTCGCCAGCCGCCGGGTTCCACGCATCGCGCGCGGCTGGTGCTCATTATTCTGGCGGTCATACTCGTCGCGCTTGGCGTTTACGGGATCGTCGAGCGGCTGCATGCGCATCACGAACTCGCCGACGAAACCAACCGCGACGCCACGCCAACAGTGGCAGTACTCATACCGAAGGCCGCACCGGGCGATCAGTCGGTCAGCCTGCCCGGTACGGTGTCGTCCTGGCAGGACGCGCAGATCTACGCGCGCACCACCGGCTACGTCGCCAAGTGGTACGTCGACATTGGTACCAAGGTGAAGAAAGGCCAGCGGCTGGCCGACCTCGATACGCCCGACGTAGACAATCAGCTCAGCCAGGGCCAAGCGCAGATGCGCAGCGATGAAGCAAACGCCAAGTTTGCGCAGGTGACCGCCACGCGCTACGACCAGCTGGTTGCGACCGGGCTGGTCGCCAAACAGACCGGCGACCAGTATGACGCCCAGGCGCGGGCAGACATCGCCACCGTGGAAGCCGATCGCTCGAACGTGGCTCGACTCGAAAACATGGAGCAGTTCAAATACATCAACGCGCCGTTCGACGGCGTCATTACTCAGCGCAACCTTGATGTCGGTGCTCTGGTCGACGCCGGCTCTACCGGCAGCAACTTGTTCGTGATCTCCGATACCTCAAAGCTTCGCGTATTCGCGAACGTGCCGGAGGTCTATGCCGACAGCGTCCATGTCGGCATGCCTGTGCAAGTCTCGGTAAGCAGCTTCGGCGACAAGCCGGTCACCGGCACGGTGGCGCGCACCGCCGATGCACTGGACGCGAACAGCCGAACGCTACGTACCGAAATCGACCTGGACAACGCCGACCAGTCGCTCGTTGCTGGCGTCTACGCCAACGTCAAGCTCGGTGTTTCCAGCGCCACGCATAACGTGATCATCCCAGCCAATACCCTGCTCTTCCGCAGCGAAGGTCTGCGCGTCGCCCTGGTCGATGCGCAAAACCACATCCATCTGCAGCCCATCACTATCGGCAGAGACTTCGGCAGCACGGTAGAAATCACCGAAGGCCTCGATGCCCGGTCCCGCATTGTAGTGAGCCCGCCGGATTCGTTGTATGAGGGGGAGCAAGTGGCTATTGCAAAGGACAGCAAGACTTCGGGTGGCACGAGAGAGAGAGAGACGCGGTGACTGCGCAGATGGCCAGCTGCTGTCTGTTGCCAGTCGGATGGACCTCCGGTCAATGCCATCGAGCAAGTAGTCCATCTCGCGTACGTTGGGGCCGATAAACCTTGCCTGCAACTTTGAACAGCGACCGGGTCTGGCAAGTTCTAGGGTTGCTCATCGCAAGCGATCTATAGTGCCTAGCACGACTTCGCACTACTCAAGTTTGTCGGTCAGACAGGCCAGCGGGTAGCCAGACGTTAGTGCCGATGCCCGATAAATTAAATCGATCCATTGATTTCGGGGCCACGCGGCACAGACGTCGGCGCGAGAGCGACGAGTCGACCGCTGGCCGCCGACGAGTAAATGGCTTCCACGATTTTTTGGTCCTGAAGACCCTCCTCGCCAGGCGTGTGCGGGACGACATCGTTCTTCACACAATAGGCAAAATGGTCCATTTCCAAGGCGAACTGATCCGCTGCATCGAAGTGAATTTCCGTGGTCGTTTCGCGATCGGCTTTCAAAGTGCCTTCCATGAGGCGCAGTCCGCCATACGCGAAAGCGGGGTCCATACCAACCCAAGCATCGCTGCCCTGTAACCTGAAATATTTCGACGAATGGCTGCCATAGCCGCTTGTACAAACGGCTGTCAGGCCACTCGGAAAATTCAGAAGAAAGCTTATCGATTCCTCCACCTCGGTAAACCTGGGATCGTCCTTCGGCTGCACCATGCTCGCCAGAACGGACGAAGGTTCCTCTCCAGAAAGAAACCTCGCGGCGTTCAAACAATAGATACCGACGTCGACCAACGCACCACCGCCTGCCATCGCTTTTTTCAGGCGCCACTGTGACGGGTCGCCCTGATTCTGCACATTGCTCGCAACGAACTGCCGAAGCTTGCCCAGGCCTCCCGAACGCGCCATTTTCAATGCAGTACGATCCAGGGGCTCGTATTGGCTTCTGTAAGCGATCATCAAAAGCCGTTGCGCGTCGCGACATGCCGTGATCATTCGCTCGCAATCGGCAACCGAGGTGGCCATCGGCTTTTCACACAGCACATGCTTTTTTATCTTCGCGGCTCTGACAGTGAACTCGGCATGCATGCTATTGGGAAGAACGATATAAACCACATGAACCTGCTTGTTGCCTTCCAGCTTTTCAAAATCCGAATAATCGTAGATGGCTGAGGGGTCAATGCCGTACTCTCGCGCGACTTCGAGCGCCTTCGAACGATTGCCGCTGACCAGCGCGACGGGTTCGGCAGATTTGCTTCTGCCGAATGCGGGCAGAATCTGATTAAGCGACAAGTGCCCCAGGCCAACGATCGCGAAGCCCACTCGCTTATCGTTGTCGTCTGGTAAGGGCGTGCTATCTGG
>Ga0302313_10001248_pt1 | contig 19793 bp, 8 predicted proteins | sample III_Palsa_N2_2_FD_200454 | JGI IMG/M metagenome (GOLD analysis project Ga0302313, IMG submission 200454) | Peat permafrost microbial communities from Stordalen Mire near Abisko, Sweden - III_Palsa_N2_2 | ecosystem: Environmental > Terrestrial > Soil > Palsa > Peat permafrost | place: Sweden...
AACGCGAAGCGTCTGTGTAAAGCGGGTAAAAGCTTCGGGCTTTGTTTGGTTCTCTGTGGCCGATTTCGCGACGACATTCCCGTCAGCATCGGATAACTCTTGGTGGACACGCACGTGATTCATCCGAGTATCGCTGTTCTGCACCTCGGTCTGAACGATGACAGTGGCGGAATCCGCAGTTACAAGCGGTGTCGTGACGAAGATCCCTCCACCGGCCACGCGGTTTGCTAGAAACGTGTCGCTGATGTGCACGGGATGTAATACGCGCAACGACACACTGCGATAGAGTCCGCCAAAGTAAACAAAATCCAAATGACTTTGCGGCTTGCCCGGCGGGACCTCCGAGTTATCGGCGTTGTTTAGACGTACAGTGAGAATATATTCATGTTCCTGCTCCAGGGACAGGTGCTGCGTGAGATCCACGGTGAAGGGAAGATATCCACCGTAGTGCGTGAACAGGTGTGTCCCGTCGAGCCAGATGTCCGCGACTTGCATAGCTCCTTGAAACACGAGATGGATCCTTTGGCCCTTCCATGCCGGCTCGAATATGAGCCGCTTGCGGTACCAGCACACCCCCTGATAATTGCGGCCTCCACTGGCGTTAAGAGGTTCCAGGCGAACTGTATGTGGCAGGCTGACGTTTTCCCATAGGGCCGCTTGGAGAATCGACTCTGGGGAACTTGCGGCGTTTTGCAATGCGACGGATTTGTCGTCCTCGGGACGAAAGAATTGCCATGCAGGATTAAGGTTCTTTTCGATGCGAACCAGCGGTAACGGGGGCCAGATGTTCGGCAACGCTGGTTGGGAAGATATTGACGCGAAGGCTTCTGGGAGTAGGCAAGCCGCTACAGAGGCTGAGCCTGCTTCGAGAAACGCTCTACGGGATAAATGTTTCAAGCAATAGCTCCGTGGACAGGGCTGGCTCTAGCAAGAGAAGGGGGAGCAGTGAAAGGTCAACGCTTCTATGTTAGGGAAGCTCTGCACCGAAGGTGCGTGCGCCCTCAACCGAGGCGTACAGACGGGGTGTGGCAGCGCTCACTGGAGCGCTGCCCAGCACAACCCGCTAGAAGAAAAGCTTTAGAGCCAACTGAACATTACGGGGATTGTTGGATTGACTCGTTATCTGACCAAAGCCAGCTGAATTGACGGACGCATTCGGTAGCGCAAACTGTACCTTATTCAGAACATTGAATGCCTCAAGCCGGAATTGGAGTGAAGTCGTACTGTGAATAGGAAAGTTTTTGATGGCTGAAACGTCGTCCTGGAAATTGATCGGGCCGCGCATTGCAGCAGAGGAGCGAGGAACATTACCCAGTTGAAACGGCAGGGTCAGAGTAAACGCTGCGGGATTGAAATAGGTCTGAGTTTGACCGTATTGGCCTACTGGACCCAAGCGTTGTTTGATTGAACCTTTTGTCTGCGGACTAATTCCCGGGACCATAGTAGGACGGGAGCCAGAGAACGACGCCCCTCCCGATTGCGTTGGGGTAGCCGGATACCCGGACTGTACAGTAACAATCCCATTGAGCTTCCAGTCGCCAATTATCTCATTGATCCAGGTGGAAACTTTGCTCCCGAAGCGCTGGGTTCGTCCAAACGGCAGGTTGTAATTCGCGCTCCCCACGATGCGATGGGGAATATCAGAAGCAAGATTAGTGCGTTCATCTTTCAGGAAATAAAAACTCTGTACAGCAGGCGAACCCGTCGCGTTGAAGGCCGCTGTAGTTATATCAATCGCATTTCCCAACACCTTAGACCAGGTGTAGTTTACGGTTCCTGTCAGGCTATTCTTCCGATTAAAGTTAACGGAAACCTGCATGCCGTTATAAGAGACAGATCCAATATCGTTCTGTTGAATATTGAAGGTGCTATTGATAAGTCCCGAGTTATACATGCCGAACTGTGGATAGGCGACAAGAAGCTGGGACTGCGGAACAGTGGCGACGGTAGCAAGCGGTCCTGCTGTTGATTTACCAAAAAATGGGTTGGGCACCTGGGTTTGCAAATATTTCGTTTGAGGTGCCGGATTATTCGGATCACCCCAATATTGCGGCGGAAGATCATTTAAGCGTGTCCCAATCGGCAGCTTTACACTATGTGAACCCACATAGTTCAACTGGAGTACGACTCCCTGGGCCAGCTGCTGCTCTACCCCAAAGTTCCACTGCTCGTTGTACGCCATAGGATTATCGTAGCGAAGTCCCTGGACACTGGTCCCGTTGCCGGCCTGCACTCCGAGCGACGAACCTAGCGGAAGTGAGACCCCGTTGGGAATAGGATTGCTGGTTGTCGTGGTGGGAACCTGGACCTTCGTGTAGTTATTTGCCGTGGCTTGGGAGTATCCAACCGTGCCGGCGCTGTAGACACGCTCTGATGTGGGCAAGAATAGAACGCCAAAACCGCCTCGCACTACGGTAGTTGGAGTCGCGGTGAAAGAGAAGCCTACACGTGGAGAAAATTTGTCATGGTAAGTCTTCCAAGCGTTAGATGGATTGCCTGATGCTCCCAGATACTGTGCGCCGCCCTGAACCGGAAAAGCGGGACTAGAAAGAGGATTTGCAATAGACGTGCTGATATCGGCCCACCGGTTATACCGTTCGTGTGGGCCGGTCTCGATTTCGTAACGCAAACCTATGTTCACGGTGAGGTTTGACCGTACACGCCAATCATCTTGCAAATACATTGCGTTATACCACTGCTTGAATGCGACGGTCTGCTGACGGGTTATGCTGGCAGTTGTCGGAGTACCAAGTAAGAAGGCAGCAAAGGCATCGGACTGCGCTTGCCCCGTAGCGGCTGCCGCAGCCGTGATTGCTGTGTTTGGGTTTGGACCGTTCGTGAGCGACGAATCAAAGCCGATTGACCCCAGAGGGTTATTGAGCACTTGTTCATTCTCAAGAATGATCCGGCCATCATAGCCGAACGCCAACGCGTGGCTTCCTTTTTGCCATGTAGTGGAAGCTGTAAGAATGTGATTGTAGTGGTCGAAGGCATTTAGATTTGCAGCCTCCCCCAAGTTAGTTAGGCCACCGACAGTAATGAGGGGGAGCCCCGGAACCTGCTGCTCGGAAGCGAAGTTAGATGAGAAACCGTAGTCGCTGGCTTTATATCCGGTAAAGTTCTGAGGAACTCCGAGATTTGTTTGATAAGCAAATCCGTAGCTTACCTGGAATAGTAGTGATGGAGAGGCCACCCATGTGTCTCCCAACGCAAATAGATAAGCCTTAATAGCTTGATTGAAGGCGTTTGGACCAGTTGGCTGGTTGAACAGATCATTAACGACGTAGGTGTCAGTGTCTCTCGTTCCACGCACAAACATTCTTTCGTTTGGTGTGAAATTATGGTCAATCCGAAAATTGTATTGGTCATCTACAGTGTATGCGCCCTGAGAATAGCTGTAGTTATTTGTGTATGGCGCAACATTGGGTGCATTGGGCAATGGGTACAGGTTAATCAATTTCTGGGCAACCGGATCAATCGTGGGAACGACTCGTCCGGCCGCGAAGCAGCCAGCACTGTTGCAACCGGCGGGCAAGAGTCCGCGCACGGGGGTCGCTCCGGAAGTATTTAGGTTATGAGGATCGTAGATGGGGTTCAGCGCTTCAGTAAAGATACCTTGACGCATGAGAAGCGTAGGCACCGTAGTCGTGACGAACCCTGAAAGCACGTTGCGGGTACCCTCATAGCCAAACGAGAAGAATGTCTTATCGCGTCCGTGATACAGCTTGGGAATGTAGACGGGACCGCTAATAAAACCGCCGAACTCATTAAACCTATGCGGTGCCCGAAAATCATTCCTTCCCGGTATTGGAAGAGTGTTCGTACGTTTTTGAAAGTAGTTCGCTGCATCTAGCTGGTCGTTGCGAAAATACTCGTATACGTCGCCTCTTATCCGGTTTGTTCCTGTTTTCGTGACAAGGTTCAGGATGCCACCACTGGTGCGGCCAAATTGGGCGGGCGGCACCGAGGTGATCACGCTGAACTGGTCGATGACCTCGGTAGTGGGCGTCACTGCCGGTTGGCCCTGACAGCATATCGTGATCGGCACCCCGTCGAGCATGATTTCGTTTGATCCTGCTACTCCGCCATTGGCTTCGAAGTTGTTGTTCCCGGCAGCGACCAGCGCACCTCGGGTTGTTGAGAGGCCTACCCCAAAGCTGCCACCCGGAGCGATTCCGGGTGCCAGCGCGGCAAGCCCATAGGCGTTACGTCCGTTCATCGGAAGATCTGCCACTTGCTGGGCGCCAACCACATAGCTTATCGTTGCATTGTTGGTGTACAACTGCATCGTCTCGTCCGATTGAACCGTCACGGTTTCCGATGTGTTGCCCACCGGCAGCGAGAGGTCGACCTGTGCTGTTTGCCCAACGGTTAGATCGGTTTGAGCCTGCCCTTTTTTGAAGCCGTCATGTGAGGCCTCAACCTCGTACTCTCCTGTGGGGAGCGACCCGAAAGAGTACGTGCCATCCGCATTGCTCAAGGTACGCACAACCAGTCCCGTAGCAGGCCTTGTCAGAACCACTGCGCTTTGTGGCAGTAGAGCTCCAGTCGCGTCGGTAACACGCCCTGTAATTGTTCCAGTCGCAACCTGTGAGAGTGCAACCTGTGACAAACCAACGAAGAGTACACAGAACTTCAGAATCCTAACGATTGCATGCCTCCGTCGCCAAGACCATCCTCTAAATTGAGCTTCCATCGAATCCTCTTTCTTGTCCCCGAACTTCGGTCGAAATGCTCCTGGTGGGGCTTGCTGAAACTCCCTGGTTCATCACGCGAGAAGTTCGGTTTACTTGACGCAGAAAAGGACACTCTCTCAACACAACGTCTGCAAAGTTTCTAGGGGTGTATTACGCTTGTTACGGTCTGTTACGTCCTTTATTGTCAGGCTTTGCGATTTGCCTTTCCCGTCTCATTGGCACAGAATGACTGCTTATGCCGATTCCGCTAACAGAATCCGAAACTGATTTGAATGATGGGCCTGCATCCCTTCAGGAGGTCCTTGGGAGCCGTTGCTTTGATCGCGCGGATACACAGAAAAAAGTCCTGATCTATTTGTGGAGTCTGCGGGGGAAGGATGTCAGCGAATATGGAATCGCGACCGAGGCCCTTGGGAGAAGGTCGGACTTCGATCCCAAGATTGACGCATCGGTACGTGTCCAGGTGTCAAGGCTTCGTAAAAAGCTAAAGGAGTTTTACGAGACGGAAGGCCGGAACGCGCCATACCATCTGCAGATTCCAATTGGGTCGCATTCGCTTGAGGTGGTGGAACAATCTCCCCCGAGTGCGACAGTACAGTCTGTCCCGGAAAGAGTCTCCTGGCATGCACCGCGATGGGCTTTCATTGCGCTTTCTGTCTTGTGCGTGCTCTTTGCGGCTCTTTCGATCTGGTCCTGGTCTTCTAACAAACGTGCCGCACAATTTCACGATTCGCGCGCATTGAACCAGCCTCTTCCTTTCTGGAAGCAGTTTCTGGGAACGTCTTCTCAATCCCAGATTGTTCTTCCGACACCTGTTTTCGTGAAATTTTCGGCGAATAGGAGCCTCCGGGTTCGAGACATCGATGTCAATGACTTTCAGCAATGGAGGTCTTCGCCGGACCTTGTCGCTATTTCGCAACATGCAGGGGAACCCCGGCTGGAACAAGGGTATACGGTTGCTTCCGATACGTTCGCGGCAATTCGGCTCGCCCGCTATTTGGATTCCGTCGGGCTTGGCAAGTCGCTGACATTCAATAATAGTTCAGACGCTTCCATGAGTGATCTCGAATCCTCGTCGGAGATCGTTCTCGGCTCTCACGGCACATTGCATGCTTTTCAGCCCTTTCTGGATAAGATGAGTTTCGTTCTGACAGAGAATGAAAGCTCTGTTGAAGAGCGAGCGCCAAACCGCTCTGCAACTCACGAAATCTTCCGCGCCGTGGATGAAGGTGCAGGGCGAACAATTGAACCGGGCTTAATTGCTTCGCTTCCTGGGAAAGATGGTCGTACTCAGCTACTTATTCTTCAGTCGCGCCGTACCGCAGCGCTCGTGGAGATGATGACCAGTACAACGGGTGCAGAGATGATTGATCAGCTCCGCAAAAAGAAGGGAAACCCTCGTTTCTTTGAGGTAGTTGTGCTCGCGGAGATGAATGGAGATCATATGATTCGGGCATGGCCGCTTGACCTGGCACCTGTCGATCCGGCAAAATTCGGTTCGTAACAGAGGTAACGCACCCCGCGAAACTTCTTTGCGAACGGGATATGAGTGAGGATGAGGACGATGAATGTCCTTCGCTCTCTTTCTCTTGTACTTGTATTGGTCTCGGTTGCGCTTCCGGTGTCCCCATTGTGTTCTGTGGGCGCTTCATCCCCATTGGACTACGACCTGGTGGTGTATGGCGGAACCGCTGCCGGAGCCGCTACAGCAATCGAGGCTGGGAGACATGGACTTCGTGTGGTGCTCCTTGAACCAGGCCACCATATTGGTGGAATGCTTACCGGCGGTCTTTCTGCAACAGACATCGGAAACCCCAATGTGATCGGCGGGATCTCCCGCGAGTTCTTTCTACGCGCTGCGCAGCAATACCACCTCAGTGATCTCAAGACTTCATCCGACTGGCGGTTCGAGCCTCATGTTGGTGAAGAGATTCTTCTACGCATGTTGCGAGAGGCCCATGTTCAGGTCGAACTTGGGGAAAAGCTGCAAGAGCAGCACGGGGTACTGAAAGAGAACGGCCGGATCGCAGGCTTGCGGTCTTCGGACGGTCGTATATGGCGTGGAAAAATATTTGCGGACTGCAGCTACGAAGGTGACGTCATGACCCAGGCCGGTGTCAGTTACACCTGGGGTCGTGAGCCAACTAGCGAATACGGCGAGAGTCTGGCCGGAGTCCAGGCTAGAACGCCACATCACCAATTCACTTTTCCTGTCTCCTCGTATGATGCACACGACAAGTTACTGCCCGAAATAGATCCCGGACCTCTCGCTGCACCCGGCACCGGCGACCGCAAAATTCAGGCGTATAACTTTCGTGTGATTCTCACGCAAAACGCTGCCGATATGTTGCCCTTTCCGAAGCCTGAAGGGTATGACGCCCACCAATTTGCTTTACTCGCACGTTATTTGAAGGAGTTTGAGAAGAAGAACGGGAGAAGCCCACGCCTGAATGAGGTTACCCTTCCCATGAAAATCCCGAACGACAAGGCCGACTTTAATAACGACGGTCCGTTTTCTACCGATTACATCGGAAGGAGCTGGAGCTACCCGCAAGCGGGCTATGCGGAGCGGCAGAGAATCTGGAAGGATCACCTGCGTTACACCGAAGGCTTCTTTTACTTCCTGGCGAACAATCCCGCTGTGCCCTCCGATTTGCAGCGTGAAATGAGAAGTTGGGGTCTTCCGAAAGACGAATTCCGCGATACGGAGCACTGGCCGTTTCAGCTCTATGTGCGTGAGGCACGGCGTATGATCGGCGCTTACGTAATGGTTCAGCAAGATCTGCAAACCCAACGGACGAAGCCCGACCCCATTGGCATGGGCTCGTACAACAGCGACTCGCACAATGTGCAGCGAATCTCGACTCCTGATGGGCACGTCGAAAACGAGGGCAACGTGGAAGTTCCGGTGTCTCCGTATCAGATTCCTTATCGCAGCATCGTGCCGAAGCATTCAGAAGTTCAAAATCTTCTGGTTCCTGTCTGTTTCTCCGCAACACACGTGGCGTATTCCTCCATGAGGATGGAACCGCAGTACATGATCCTTGGCCAGGCTGCTGGTCTGGCTGCGTATCTTGCAGTCCAGCAGCAACAGGATGTGCAATCAATCGACACGAAAAAACTGCAAGTAATCCTGCAGGAAGAGAAAGCTGTGCTTTCGCTGTCTCAACAATAGGTGGCCCCGCAACGATACAGATGCGATACCGCTGCCCAAAACTCTAGTGTTTCTTCGTTACTTTGTAACGTTACTCCAAGACACTAGACCATCTCTGCTTCATATGTGGAGTATGGCAGCCGCTTGCGAATGTGATCCTACGCAGGCTCGAGGTGTTGCATGCTTCCATCCTCATTTCTAAAGCGCGTGTCTTGCTCTTTGATACGCGTCGCGCTTCTGTCGATCTGCTTCGTTGTTATAGCGAAGTCAGCGGCCGGGCAAGCGCTCCTTCCCCAGGAGCTAAACCTTCCAGATGTTCGAGGCGGAACATTCCAGGTCGCCAACAAGCATCCAGGGCTCTTTCTTGTAGCGTTTCTCTCGGTGATGTCTGAACGTACTGATTCCCCTTCGCTGCGGCAGAGTCTCGCTCTTTCCAGCATGCAGCGCCAGTACTCCGCGAAGGGTCTGTCTGTCGTGGCCGTTGACACATCGTCCCTGCTCGTCCATCGCAGCATCGCCAGGCAAGAGATTGCCAACGTAGCCACAAACTGGCACATGGATTTTACGGTCATCGATGGAACGAACGGTATGTTGCTGGGACGTTTCGGTAGAACGGATGACTCTCCGACACTGCTCCTCGTCGATGGTTCTGGAAGAATCCTGCACATCTGGCATGGGTTTACGCGCCCGGCATATCTAGCGCAGGCCATAGAGCGAGAGCTCGGTGGCCCCTTGTCCCGCATTCCCGATTTGCGCCCCAGCACCAGGTAAAGGAGAACATGATGAAAAACCACTTTCTGATCCGTCGTTCTACGTCTTACACGGCAAAGCGTTTGCTGATTCTCATGATTTGCCTTGGGCTCTTTTCTCCTGCGATCTATGCAGCGGACCAATACGTCAACTGCGGCGCGGCCTCCTCCGGAAACGCGGACGGTTCAGAGTCGAACCCATGGAACACTATCGATCCGTTGAGAACGATTACGTTTGCAGCCGGCGATCATATTTACTTCGCGCGGGGCACCACCTGTTCGATAGCAACGCTGTTTGCCCCTTTGGGGTCAGGAAATGCAACCAGTGGATCCATCATCGTGGATGCCTACACGCCAGCAGGCAGCACTGCGAGTGCACTCCCAATCATTAGCGCCGCCGGTTCAACTGCAAACGCGGTAATTAAGCTCTCGAATCAGCAGTACTGGGAGTTGAACAACCTTGAATTGGATGGAGGTGTGCATTATGGCTTGTATGTATCCAATACGACGACGACACCGCTGACACACCTGCACTTCACTGGAATGGTTGTGCAAGGTGCCACCTGGACGATGACACAAAGAACAGATTCCGGCGAGGTGTTCATCACGAGCTCCGGAAAGGGCGGAACCCTCAACGATGTCCTCGTTTCGCATGTGCAGGCTGGAGGATCTACGGTATCCGAAGGCATCTACGTTCAAGCCGGAGGCGCGAATCAAACTACCGGCCAGACGTATGGATCGGAAGTTGTAGTCGAAAACTCCACCGCGCATGATGTCTATGGCGATGGGATTCTGGTAGTCACTGCCGACGGCGGTATCTTGCAGAACAATATTGTCTATAACAGCGGCACTTGTCTTTCCAACTGCGGAACCAGCACGCCGGGAGGACTCTGGGAATGGAACTGTCCGAACTGCATCGTGGAGGACAACGAATCCTATGCGAATCAAACATACGGATCTGGAGACGGAGGAGACTACGATCTTGATGCCTCTAACAGCAACAACATTATTCAGGATAACTACGGACACGATGCCGGTGGCTACTGCGTTATGCTCTTCAGCTCAAACGGAAAGGTAAACGCTGGCGACATCATCCGAGACAATACGTGCTCTCATAACGAACAGAAAAACGCGCCTTACAACGAGGGTGAAATCTACGTGGATTCGGACGCAGGCAGTTCAATCGACGGAGGCCAGATCACTGGAAACACCCTCTATTGGAGTCCCAACCCTTCCCAGGCCAGCCGCTTTGCAATCCTTACCATTCACGGAATATATAGTGGCGCAGATACCACAATCGAAAACAACACAATCTACGCTGAAACCAATCCAAACATGGTTTGGACGACTGTGCGAACAGCTTCTCCAACGATGCTTCTAGATAGCAATCAATATATTTTGCAGGAAACAGGCGCAACTCCGGTCTGGGCTACAGGGGAAGATGACGCCGACCCCGCCAAGCCGATACCGCTGAACTATTACACAAACCTGGACAATAATTCAGCCGACCCGCAATCCTTCAACGGCAATACAGGGCAGGACGTCGATAGCACGTTTCAGGGTCCAAGTTAGAAATGGCTCTACGGTTGCGCCTGAGATGGGGAGGACCGCCCCGACCTTTTGAACTGGATTGCTCGGGATGCGGCATTTGTGGCCTACCTCACTGCGGATTCAAAATGATGACGAGCTCATCCAGAAAGCGAGTCTCGATCGTTTGCTTACTAATGGAACGGGTTTCTTTAAGCAAAAAAGGTGCCGCTGTAAGCGGCACCTTTTTTCGGTAGAGCGTCTACTGTAGTGTGACGGGCAGAGTGATGGTGTGCGAGAGACTACCCGAGGCCGCCGAGATAACGACGTTCGTAGTTCCCGTAACGACCTGCGTGATCGCAGCCGAGCTACTGGTTACGTTGTTGCTGTCACCACCATAAGTAGCGGTGATCGTGTGAGAGCCGACGGCAAGTGACGATGCCTGTAAGCTTGCTGCGTCATTCGAGACGGTGCCTGTCCCGATCGCCGTGGTGCCGTCATAGAACGTGACGGTCCCCGTCGGATTGCTCTTTAAGGAGCTTAGCGTTGCGGTAAACGATACCTCCGCGCCGCTCGCTGCCTTAATATGGCTCGAGCTCACCGATATCAGCGTACTGCCCGGAGCGGACGGGCTTGAGCTGCAGCCGGTAACGGTGGAGAACAACGCTGCCACCAGGAGTACAGGCAGCATCGCATACGTCAACCGGCGACGGCTGGAAACACCTGGGACAAGGAACAGGAACAGAATTCCTGCGAATGTTGTGATGATGACTGGGCGCATCAACGGAGTGTTTTGCGCAACCGTGTTCGAAGGCGCCACGGTCGCAATGCTTATAGTGGCTGTGATCGCCGAGCCGAAGGTGCCGCTCGTCGGTGTTACCGTGCAGGTGGAACCCACAGGTACGCCGCTCGCGCAGGCCAGCGCCACAGATCCTGTGTAGTTGAGCGTGGGTGTCAACGTAAGAGAGGCCGTTCCCGTGGTACCTGCCTGAATGGTCAGGCTTGCGGGTGTGCTGACGATGGCGAAGTCGGGATTCCCGACGACGACCGTCGTCTGCGAAGTGGCGCTGGAAAAGACGCCGTTGCCCGAGTATGTCGCCGTGATGACGTTGGTTCCGATCGGTAGCACGAAGCGGCCACTGTAACCACCGATGTTGCCCTGCACTTCAATAAGCGCGAAGGTACCCAGGGCGGCGGGAGCTGCTCCGTTCAGCGAGTCGGTGAAGCTCACTGTACCAGTGCCCGCTTCCTGCACGTATGCGTTCACCTGCGTTGGGTAAGTGCGGTAATTCAGGGTACTCTGCGTATTGGGCAGCGTGTAGGCTGTGCCCGCGGCAAACGTCACCGTGGGAGTGAGTTGCGAAACAGTATAGGTAATCGAAGTAGAGCTCGTGCTCGGTGCAAAGGTGGCGTCACCGGGATAATACGCATGAAGCGTATACGTGCCCGGAGCGTAGACGAAGATGTCACCATTCAGCACGCCACCGGACATCGGGTTTACGTATTGGACCACGCCCGTGCTATCGATAGCGTAAACACTGCCGGAAGGAACGGTCGTCACAGATGAACTTCCGGACTTCACGCTGATCAAAAAGCGCAGGTCCTGACCGGGCGTGAGCGTTGTGCCGGAGGTCATGGTGATAGTGGTGGTAGTTGGCGTGTTGCCGGTCGTGCCACCCAGCGTGATCGTGCGAGTGATGTTGTATCCCCCGGTAAGGGTAACGGGCAGGTAGTTTGCATCGCCGCTGTACGTGGCGGTAAGCACGTGCTGCCCGGAGGTCGTGTAGGTGTACTGAATGCTGGCCTGCGAATAGCCGCTGCCCTGCAGTCCGTTGTAGACGATCGTCTGTGGTGAGCCGATAGCCACGTTGTTGTCGTAGAACTGAACCGTGCCGGTCGGCAGAGCCGGACCGGTTCCAGCGACGGTCACCGCCAGCGGAGCAGTACTGCCGACAGCAGGCACACCGTAAATGGAGACCTCCGTCTCGCTCGCCCCCTGTGTGATGGCGATCGAAGTCGCCGCGGAGGTGCTGGCGTTAAAGCTGTTGTCGCCCGAATACTTCACGGTAATCTGGTGCGTTCCGACCGGGACCGCTGTGGAGTCGAGCAGGTACCCACCATCCGCTGTCAACGTGGTGGTGGCAAGGGTAGTGGCGCCGTCCGCGAGGATGGTGACCGTTCCGGTGGGTGTTCCCTGGCCGGAGGTTCCGGCCACCGTACCCTTGAAGTAGATATCCGTGCCGTACTGGTTAGGGCCGGAGACGGCTGCAAGCGTACCCGTGAAGAAGTTTAGGGTCTCGACATTGAGCGCGGCGGTGCTGGACTCCGGCGTGATGGTGATGGAAGTCGTGCTCGAAGTGCTGAACGAGAATGTGCTATCCCCGGCATAGTGAGCTGTGAGGTTGTATGTACCACCGGGCAGGTTGGAGACGTTGCCCGACCACGCACCCGAGGTCAGAGTATAAGTCCCGGCCGCGCCGTATTTGTCGGTCATCAATGCGATGTCGCCGGTCGGCGTGCCTGCGGTGGAGGCTACCTTCACGTTGACTGAGATCGGCTGACCATGCGCCGCGGTCGTTGATGCCGCTGTAAGCGTTGTCGTCGTGACGGACGAAGCGTCGCCGTTCTTCCAGTCGTTGACAAGGTTCGCGATGTTGACGCTGCCCCAGCCACTGGCGAGGTCATAGCCTGCAGTTGCCGTATAGTCAGGCGCCGCCGTGCCCCAGCCGGGCAGCCCCGGAACGCCGTTGTTGCCGGCAGTCACATCGTTGAAGATGCAGCTCGCGCTCTGTGTGGGATCGGTGCGTCCAGAGGACGAGCAGGACGTGGCTGCTTGGTTCGCCAGGGCATACAGGTTGTAGTTCGGCAGGCCGAGGAACGTGCCGTTCTGCTGCTCGACGAGCGCCATGATCCCGGCCATCAGCGGCGTCGAGGCCGAGGTGCCACCCGCCAGTGAAACCTGGCTGATTGAAACCTGCGAGCCACTTATGGTGTATTCGCAGGACGCCAGAATACACGCGACGTAGGGGTCATCCTCCGGTGAAGCGTTCAGCGCTACGTCCGGGATGTCGCGCACATTGTCGGCAGGTACGCCGGTTCCTTTCTGCCACGCGGGCTTGGGATAGCCGCTCGTGCAGTTCACATCGCCGGAACTGTTCACAGTACCGAATGCGCAACTGCTCGCGCCTCCACCACCGCCCTCGATATTGTTGTAGGACTGCGAGTAGTTGCAGTTGTATGTGCCGCTAGGTAACGTCGGGTCGCAGCTGTCGTTCCAGACGCCTTCGGGGATGTATCCGATGGCCGACTCAAGGGTTGCGGTGTTATTGGAGTTCCAGTAGGCGTTGTAGGCAGGCGACTCGGCGAACTGTGTACCCCCGACCGCGACGTTGTACGGCGTGGATGCCAGGCCGTTGACGGAAGGGCCATCCGTTACGGGACCGGAGTTGCCGGCATCGCAGGTTGCAGCACCTGCGTCTCCGGTAGCAACGAAAACGCTGATGCCTTCAGCCGCCGCCTGCTCCCAAAGCGAGTTGATGAAAGCGTTGCCGCTTGGTGTGAGATCTTGCTCGCAGGAACCGTAACTGACAGTAATGATGGGCGAAACGACGTTTTCGACCGCATAGGCGGCAGCCAGGTCGATGCCGTCCGTCGTGTCGGTGCTGGAAGCAATGACGAAATTCAATGTTGCACCGGGAGCAATCGCACCAGCGATCTCGAGATCCAGAGACGACTCACCGAGATCGCCGTAGCTCTCTGTTCCAGGATCGGGGCCGCTGATGATGATATTCGGGTCGTTCGATGGCAGGCCGAAGATCTGTTTGTAGCCCTGAATGTCAGAGAGCTGGATGTTCGAGCGGCCGATAATGGAGATAGCGACGCCGGCGCCGGTCACCGAGGCCGGAAGTGCGTTCCCTCCGTAAATCGTCTTCAGGTCGGCCGGTCCGAGGTAGTACGCATAGTCCCCATTGCCGTCCGTGGCCGTAACGTATGGCGTTGCGGTGGAAATGGGCGCAGAGGTGCTCACCCGAGTGAGCTTGCCGCTTGAGTCACGCTTCGCCAGACCCGCGATCACATGTTCCGGCTTCGAGGTGAAGTCATTGAGCGACATAACGCCGTGGACTAAGGGAGCTAGGGCCGCGGGAATAGAGATTGGAGTGGCATTGGCCGTGTGCATCTCTGTGCCGGTGGCAGTCTTCACCGAGTATTGGTGCATGCTGCTCCCAAAGGCGCTCTCGACCGAAGCCACGGCCCCCGAGAACTCGATGCGTTGCCCGCCGCGCGCGACGGTGATGTCTGAGAAGCCCTGGCTCTTCAACCAGTCGGTCACTTTGGTCAGGTCGGAGGCTGCAGGGGCGAAGCGCGCCGTGAACTGTTCCGGCGTAAGCCATTTGTGGAACTGCGGATTACCTTGCTGATGCTGTGCCGCGACCAGGGCGTCGAGGTCGTTTTGCTGGGCATTCGTACGCTTGAGAACCAGCACTATGCGGTTCAGTTTCTGCGACGGGGAGATCGCACCGAGATCGCTGGCGTGCGCTAACCTCGGGGAGAGAGAGCCGGCCAGGGTAATTCGCTGGGTATTATCGACTGCCAGGACAATGCGCTCGGGCACCGTAGTCTGAGTAGTCTGGGAAAGAGCTGACAGAGGGATGAGGCTGACGAGTCCGGCTACAGCATAGGAGAGAAGGCGGATGGCACGATTCATGCGAAAAGGTCTCCAAAAAAGGTTTTTGCAGAGAAAGAAAGTGGGACGAGAGGGGGGAAGAGCATAGCTCACACCAGAGGACGAAAAACGCAACGGTATCGCTGATGGGTAAACGCCCTCCAGATGAGCGGCCAATCGGGACTGAAGAGCAGAGTCTGATTCGACATACGTCTGCGCGTGCCTCCTGCGGAAAGGTGGTGTTGCGTACGGTCGGGCCGTCTTGATGCTCCAGCGTGAGGTGACTCTACTTCATATCTTCTGCGCGCCGAATCATTGAAATATCCTTTTTCTATCCGCCAATATATCCTTTATAGTCAGACGCTTACGCCGTGTAAGCGGACCCTCTGTTTCATTCTTGTAAACTTGTTCTCATGGGAACAAGTCTGGGACGGACGTATTTTTTTAGTTCCTTTGGGTTCAATTCGGCAACTGGCGAGCTTTCGCAGAGTGGCCAGCGGTTCCGGCTGCCCGACCAGAACGCTCGACTGTTGACCGTGCTGCTGGAACGCCCTGGCAACATCGTTGGCCGGGACGAAATTCGTCAGCAGATGTGGCCCGACGGCGAACACCTGAACCATGCACATGCAATCAGCAATGGCATAAACCAGCTTCGGTACGCGCTTCGTGATAATCCGCGCTCGCCCATCTTTATCGAGACCCTACCAAAACGCGGCTATCGATTTATTGCCGAGGTCCGCTTCGAAGATGAGCGAGACGAGACCTCTGAGACATTCCCAGAGCCGGCGTCCCATAAACCGACACCGCTGAATTCTTCACTGCCCCACGACGCACTGCTGCAAGGGATGGAACGAGATGAAGGTTCCTCGAACACCGGGGTAAGAGTAGAACCTGTCCGCGTTCCTGTCGGATCAAATCTCCGCCGCCTCATAGCTGTGTTCGCAGCGCTTCTCATCATTGCCGCGGGGGCCGGCGTTTGGCAGACTCTCCGACTTCGGAGACCACATGCGCCACCGCAGGAAATCACCCTCGGTATAGCGCCAATAGAGGCATCCGGTGAAGCAGCCCAGAAGATTGCGGAGCCGTTTCGTCAGGAACTTGTCGATGCTGCGTCTCAACTTCCAGGCGTTCAGGTGCGAGCGGCCCATTCATTTCCCTTGACCACGAGCGACATCAATGGAATCCGTTCTACAGCCCAAAGACTACAGCTCGCCACAGTTCTTCTCGGCAAGATCACCTCACAGGGCGGTACCAACTTTACGTTCGACTTCGAGCTGATTCGGGGCAGCGATGCCGTCCACCTGGCGACCTTCCATTACACCGGCACGCAAGCTGAGCTGGAAAACATTCGCTTTCGCATCCAGCAAGACCTGTTTCTTCGTCTGAGCAATACGCGACACAGCAGCCTAAGTCCGGTTCGCAGCACCGAGAACGCCGATGCCTACCGCGACTATCTGACTGGGCGCGCCGATCTGCTCCATCCGACCGAAGGCGGCGTGGAAAACGCCGTGAAAAGCTTTCAGCAGGCGACGAAAGAAGATCCCAACTTTGCACAGGCGTATGCAGGCCTCGGCAGCGCGCAGCTTCTCGAGGCGGAACACCTAACAACGGATCGCGAGACCAGCTATGCGGCAGCGCGGGCTTCTGCCACTCGAGCTGTACAGATCAATCCGCGCATCGGCGAAGCACATGCGACGCTCGGATACCTCGATTTTCGCCACGACTGGAACGCGCAGGCAGCAGAACCGGAACTGAAACAGGCGATTGAGCTTGACCCTGGCCAGGCCATGCACTACCTCATGTATGCTCTGCTGCTGTGTAACACGGGACGGTTCAGCGATGCACTGCGAGAGGTCGACCTGGCACACGCATCCGATCCATTGTGGCCGCCTATCTTTCTCACCGACATTTATCTCTCAAGTGCCGCACATCAGAATGCTCGAGCTTTGGCTGCTGCACAGAAGCTCATCAGCATCATGCCCGATTGGCCGCTTGCGTACGATCAGAGCGCCTGGGCATTCTGGTACGCCGGACGTCACGAAGAGGCAGTGCGTGAGTGGATTCGCATGGCCCAACTAGAGCAAGATACGCCGCGGCTCGATTTGGAGCAGCAGGGCCTGGGCGTTCTGCGCAAACACGGCGTAGTGGCGTACTCCCAGATGAAGCTTGCCGCAATACATGATCCCATGTCGCGGAAACATCCGAATGATTTTCAGGAAGCGGAGTGGCAGGTAAACGCCAACAACTATGATGCCGCGATACATTCGCTGCAGCAGATGGTCGCCGCCCGCGACCCGGAATCGCTACAGTTCGCAGCCAGCCCTGCGTATCTGCCACTGCATGCCGATTTGCGCTTCAAGGCGATCCTCCGCGCGATTGGCCTGCCGAACTCATGACCGGCAGATAGTGCCAGCTGTATCGATGGTGGTTCTGCGATGAGCATGGTTCAGCTGGCAATGGCGCATGCTATGGCGAAACCGCTTATTGAACCAGCTTCGCCGTCCGCAGAAAATCAAAGCTCCCACCTGCATCGATCTTCACATCCGTCAGCCGTGTCGAATGTACCACCTCGTTATTCGGATACCACAGCGGAATCCAAGGCAGGTCCGTCGTAAGAATCTGCTGCGCCTCAACATACATCTTCCGCCGCGCATCCTGATCGGTCTCCGCGTTCGCCGCCTGCAACAGCGCATCCACACGCGCATTGGAGTAGCGCCCACGATTCGCTCCATGCGGTGGAAACGACGAGGTCGCCGACGTGTAACGAAAGATATCCGGGTCTTCGTTCGCGCCAATCCACCGCAGCATATACATCTGGAACGCGCCCTTGGTGATGTCGGAGTAGAACGTAGCAAACTCCGCCGATCGCACCTGCAGCTCAATGCCCGCTGCCTGCAACTGCTGCTGAATCACCTGCGCCTCAAGCCGCGTAGTCTCGTCGGTTGAGGTCTTCAACGTAAAGCGCAGCCTCACGCCATTCTTGTCCGGCTTGAACCCCGCCGCATCCAGCAGCCTTATCGCCCGCGCGACATCATGCGAATACTGCGGCAACTCCGCATCGCTCGCCCGCGCCCACTGGCCGTAGGGAAGCAGCGTATCTGCCAGCCTAGCCTGCCCCCGCCACAACGCCGCAACCAGCGCCGGCCGGTCGATCGCGCACGCAATCGCCTGCCGCACCCGCGGGTCGCGCAACGCCGGATCGTTCACATTGAAGTTCGCATAGTCCACCCGCGCCCCGCTGCCCGATTCAATCTTCAAATTCGGCCGCCCCTGCAACGCATGCACCATGTCGAGCGTAATGAAGTTGCTCTCCACATCCGCCGAGCCCTTCTTGATCTCCAGCGCTGCCGTCAGGTTATCGGGCACCACGCTAAACCGCACCCGCGGAATCGTCGGCGCACCCGCCCAGTAATCCGCATTGCGCTCCACCACAACTTCCTTATCCTGCACCTGGCTCACAAACCGAAACGGCCCCGTCCCCACCGGATGCAACCCCTCCGCGCGCGCCGCACCCTTCTCCACGATGCCAAAGAGCCCATCGCTCATATTGAACAGAAGACTCGAATCAGGCTTCATCGTATGCACCACAACAGTCAGCGGCCCATCCACGCTGACGCGGTCAACATTCGCAAACGCGCCACCCTTTGCCGTAATCAGCGTCCCATCGCTCATGCTGTGTATCGACCACGCAACATCATCCGCCCCAAGCACCTTGCCATCATGAAAGCGCACTCCGCTGCGTAGATGGAAGACCCACGTCAAAGCATCAGGCCGCTCCCAGCTAGTCGCCAGCCACGGCTGCAGATTCAGTCCATCATCCTTATGCACCAGCGCGTCATAGATCAACGCCCCCACACGCTCCGACTGCGAATCCGTCCCCTGACGCAAATCAAGATTATTCGGCGAGCTCTCAATCAGGAACGTCACGGTGTTCGGATCTCGCGTCCCTGAATGACACGACACCAAAGGCAACACTCCGGCCAACAGGCAACACCACGCGATGCGCTTCATGCCCGCGTCACCTTGCCCAGCACCACCGCCCGTTGCGCACCCGTCGCACTCGGCACATTTCCCGGCAACCCATGCCACGTCAGCCATCCCATCAACGCAAACGCCGCCGCCTCTTTGGCCTCAGTCGCGACCCCCAAAGCCTCCGTCGTCCCCACCTTAACCCCAAGCCCAGCAAATCCATCGCGCAGCATCTGCATCAACGTAGCATTCCGAGCCCCGCCTCCAGCCGCAAACATCTCCATAGCCCGAGCCAGCGGCGCACGCTGCCCAAGATGAGGCCAGCAGAACTTGCGATAAGCATCGAGCACCGTCTCCGCAGTAAATGCAGTAGCCGTAGCAATCACATCCTGCTTCCGCGCTCCCGCCTTCTCGCACATCGCAACAAACCGCGCAACAAACGCCGTCCCAAACTCCTCACGCCCACAAGACTTCGGCGGCAGGGCAGAGAAGTAGCTCCCCTGCATCAGCTTCGCAACAACGTCCGCAAGCACCCGTCCCCGTGCAGCAACAGCGCCGTCTTTATCAAAGCGTCGCGAGTACAACCGCTGCATACAAGCGTCGACGATCATATTCGCCGGCCCCGTATCGAACGCCAACACATCGTCCACACCACAGCCCGCCGGCAGCGCCGTCACATTCGCAATGCCTCCAAGATTCAGCAACAACCTGCTCTTCGAAGCATGACGAAACAAGCAGTAATCCAGCATCGGAACCAGCGGCGCCCCTTGTCCACCCGCCGCCATATCCGCCGGTCGAAAGTCACTCACCACCGGCACCCGCAACCGCTCCGCAATCAACGAAGCCTCTCCAATCTGCCAAGTACACCGCACCGGCGCTCCAAGAAATCTCTCAGCCACACCCTGGTGATAGATCGTCTGCCCATGGCAAGCCACCAACTGCGGCTTCAACTTCAACTCTCGCGCGGTCGTCTCAACACACTCCGCATACACCGCCCCCAGCCTCCACGAAAGCCTCGCCATCTCCGCCGCGCT
>Ga0302313_10001249_pt1 | contig 19777 bp, 8 predicted proteins | sample III_Palsa_N2_2_FD_200454 | JGI IMG/M metagenome (GOLD analysis project Ga0302313, IMG submission 200454) | Peat permafrost microbial communities from Stordalen Mire near Abisko, Sweden - III_Palsa_N2_2 | ecosystem: Environmental > Terrestrial > Soil > Palsa > Peat permafrost | place: Sweden...
ACGGTGCAGGTTCCGGCGACCACCGTGCAGGTCCCGACAGTGACGTTCGGGGCAACGGTGGTATCGACAAACGTCATGGTGCCGCTGGCCAGCGTGGTGCCAGGCACGTTTGCGTAGATAGCAGCCTGAGCGTTCTTGATCGATACCAGCAGCGTCGCTGAACCGGTAGGCGCGATGTCAGCCGTCTCATTGGTCAATGTGAAACTGCCGGTAGTGAGCGCGAACGGCGACACAACCACCGTAAACGGATCCGACGACGAGGCGAGGAAGCCCGGATCGCCGGAGTAGGCGACGTTGATCGTGTACGTGCCCGCAGACAGTACAGGGTAGTTCGACGGGGTATCGAAGAAGAAGTCGAAGTCCTCAACTCCCGGGCCGGCGATGAAACTCGCATGGTCGCTCGTATCGAGGGCCGTTGTAAACGTTGGCAAGGTAGTGCCGCCGTTCTTCAGGGTATAGGTCACAGTGCCGGTCGGCACACCCAGGCCCGAATCGTTGAGCACAAAGGTGTCGAGGAAGAGGTTCTGCCCGTAAGTTATCGGTATCGACGCCGTCCCGACTCCCGGGCCGAGAACTGTGTCGGCGGCCGTCACCGAGTAGGCATCTGTCTCCAGGGTCGTCTGCTCCGGCGAGACCAGCACCGCAATGGGCTGCGAGTTACTGCCCGCATAGATGGTGTCGCCCGTGTAGTGCGCGTAGATGTTGTAGCTGCCGCCGGGCAATCCGGGGAAGTTTCCGCTCTGCGTAAACCCGCCATTGTTCAGGGCATCGTAGACGTTGCCGTCACCTGCATAGCCGCCGCAAGAAGCGGGAGAAGGCAGAGGCGTTCCGAAGTTCGCAATATAAGGAATACCTGTCCCGATAACAGCAGACGCGCTTGCCCCGGCGATCCCGTTAATCGTGATGTTCGGAGTTGTCAGCGCCACCTGGAACTGGGTCGCGGACAGCCCGCTGCTCAGCACGACGGCCGTCGTTCCATTCAGGAACGCCGTCAATCCGGTAAACGTCACGGTCTCACCCGCCGTAAAAGTGTTTGCCGCGGTAAAGGTGACCACATTCGAGGTAACGGAGAACGCTGTAACCGTCGCGGTTACCGGTGTCACGGCCAGGGGCAGAGTTACAGCTACCGGAGGGTTGCCTACCTGGATCTGGAAGGTCGTCGCGGTGGAAGCAGTGACGTACTGATAGGTATTGTTCAACTGTGAAAGCTGTCCGGTAAGCCCGGTTATGAGTACGTATCCACCGGCGCCGATCTCGTCCACCACCCCCAGCCCGACATTGCCCGTAAAGGTAATGGTCTCCAGATAGCCTAGCGACGCGCTGCCGGTCTGAGTCACGGTGTACCCCGTGATCGGCACAGTCGCGCCGCCATAGTTCGCGCAACCCCCCGCGGAAATGTTGTAGAAGCCGACACCGCCCTGGGTGGTCGTCACCGCGATCAGGCCCACATCCCCCGAAGGGGTCGGCAGGCTAGGGTTCTGCGTCGGGTATCCCGTACTGTCGACGGGATAGACGTTGACGTTCATCTGGATATCGTCGGTGTGCGAAATGACGATGGGGTACTGCGAGTAGGGGTTGTTGTAGTCGATAATATTGAAGCCGACCGTGGTGGGCTGGAACGTGGCCACTGCCGCGGGCCAGAGTGCCACAAGGTTGGCCGCATCCGGCGAACCGAGCCCGGTGGTCAGGTCATAACCGGGCGTGGCTGTCCATCCGATCTGACTGGCGGTACCAGTCTTGGCCGTCGAAATCTGGTTGGTGCCCACCGTGATGTCGTGGAAGCCGCACACTGCTGTGTTTCCAGTATTGGCTTGCGGGTAGGTGGACGCGTTACAGATCGCCGCGGACGGCTCCTGCATCTTCGCGATCAAGTAGTAATAGAAGTTCGGATTACCCTGGCGGCCGCCTTCGGCTTGGTTGATCAGCGCCTGGATGCCCGCCATGCTCGCCGTAGAGGCCGTCGTACCGGACACCAGCCCGAACCCGTTGAGCAGCCCCGCCGAGGTCAGCGTACAGCTGCCTTCATAGCAGATGATCGTCCCATCATGCCCATCGCCCGAGGCCATGGAGACGTCCGGCAAAAGCCTGTGAGGTCCCAGCGTCGTAGCCAGATATCCAGTCGGATACGCGCCGAAGCCCGTCGGCACCGCGGGATCCGTCGTCAAGCTGATTCCAGGGATGCCGAGGCTCGTGTTGGCAGGATAGCTCTGCCAGTTGGGTAATTGATTGTAAGCACTGACACCGCCGCCACTAGCGTAGTAGCCGGCAGCGCCAGGGATGGTGGCGCCGTTGACCGTGCCGGCCAAACCCTGGTTCCACGTGTTTTCTGGAATGTAGCCAAGAGCGGTCGCATAAGGCGGAGCGGTCGCCGCAGCTGCCCAGTACGGATTTGCGCCGGTAATCGAGTAGTACGTCGCACCCTCATTAAATTCCGTGCTGCCCACCGCCACGTTGAAGGGCGTCGAGGCGTAGGCGTTGACGCCATAGGTAGAGCTGTTGATGGGTGCCGTATCGCCGTCTTCGTAGCCCGCATAATACACGTCATACGCGGAGGGTCCGGTATCGCCCGCGGTGACAAAGACCGACTGGCCCTGTGCCGCAGCCTGCTCCCACAGAATCTGGAAGAACTGCACGTCGCCGTTGTCATAGTCGGGCGGGTACGTTACGCCGTTGCCGTTGTACTCATCGACCGCGCTGTCGGTCTCATCCGCGATCGAGCTCATGACGATGATATCGGTGAGGTTGTTCTCCACCAGGTACACGGCCGAGTCGTCCACGGCGGAAAAGTCCGGGAGCGTGGTGCCGGTCACCACGTAATACAGGGTCGCCATCGGCGCCACGGCGCCCGCAACCTCGACATCTGTTGCGCCGATCACATCGGCATTGCCGATGTCGACATCGTCGAAGGTGAGAATGCCGGTGTCCGGGCCAACATGCACCACATTGATCTGGTTTACTGGAAGCCCGAAGATGCTGCGGTACAGCGCGACGTCGCTGGTGTTGAAGTCGGAGCTTTCCACCAACCCGATAGACACACCCGTGCCGTTGATGCCCTTCGCCAGCAACGGAGCAGTGTCATACAGCGCCGCATAATCGCCCCCGCCAATGTAGTGCGCGCTGGCAGTGCCGCTGACCGGCGTTGAGGGGTTTGTGAATAGTGGGTTGGTGCCTCCGGGAGCTGCGGCATGCATCGTGCCGTCCGGATCTCTCACGCCCAACTGCGTCGTGGTGGTCGGCGCTGGGCGAAAGTTGTTGAGCCTCGCAATCCCTCGCACTACCGGCGTCAGCGCATTCGGAATCGAGATGTCCGTCGCGTTCGAGATGCGCTTCTCCCCGTTCACCATGTAGCCGTGCATCTCCGTATGGAAAGCACTCTCCACCTGCCCCGAGGTGCCGCTGAACTGGATGATGCGTGCGCCCTTGCCTACCTGGTTGATCGTGAGCCCGAAGCTTGTCAGCCACCCCGTGACCTTGGCCATGTCGGAGCTCTCCACGCCGAAGGTCGCACCGAACGTATCTGGCGTCATCCACTGGTGAAAGTTCTGATGGCTCGCCTTCTGCTGCTGATCGAGCAGGCTGGCCAGCCCGTACTCCTGCTCGTCGCTGCTCTTGAGCACCAGCGTCATCTTGGGTAGCGGCGTGCCCGGGTCGAGGCGTCCCAGATCGTTCATACTGGCTACCTTCGCCGGATGAGAACCCTTGATCGCCGTCACCTTCGTGTTGTCGATCTTCTCCGCGATACGCGCCTTGGGGCGCACAGTTACATGCGGATTGGTGGCTGCATACGCCGAACAAACCATAACGGCGCCGAGGCTGAGAACCTTCACAATACGACCAGAGAAGAAGGACAAGGGGTGACTCCTCGAGTAACACAACTGAAATGTGCGGACCACACAGCCCCAACGGGGGCATGCAAATAAGTACACTGAGGCCGTTCTTGACAATCGAGTCAGAACTGCCCAGGGGAACCAACAACTGCAAAATGAATGTCCTGATTTAAGCGGCAAGCGAGCAGAATGTCAAGCTGCGATTAAAAAATGCAGCCGCCTAATACCCTTCACTCGCTCAAAATACTCGCTTATGCTGACTTCCTGACAATTTGTATCTAAGTCGCTGAATAATTATGCGTATATTTCTTGAATAATTATGCAAAGCTAAGCGCCGTCGCCACCTATTTTCTTCAAAACTTCAAGGCCTTCCTCGCAGGCACGCAAGTCGATCGCAATAACTTCACGGCATTGCCTGATGAAAAAGGAAGAAAATCGAAATCGTTCGGTGATCTTTTTTGAAGTTACAACCCTGCCTTCAAGTCCAGGCTTGACCGTCATCGCTTCCACCCTCATGACCCCGCTCGCCGATGCGGCAAGCCGGGTCGAGTCGCCATGAAGCCGTCACCGGCACACGCGAACAGCTCATGCGCCAACTCGCTGATTTGTAGCGCGTCCCGGCTAAGAGATGACCTTGGAAAGATAAATGAACCACCGCGCCGGCGTTGTAAATTCCATGCTCCGCGAAGGATAAGCCGCAACGATAAGCTGCTTCGTTAGAGGACTGCTTGGCGCGTACTTCGGCGCGCCAAGCTCACTGTAATTCCCCGGCTCAGGGAAAAAGTAGTGGCACGATGCCATTCGTTTCCTTGACAAATAGGAGGGCTGTTGATACATCCTTAACAAACCGAACTTCTTTTGTTTGTCTCCGCAGCGGCCTAGTTGTAACCAAAGCTGTCTGCTGCGTCCGGCTATATCTACCATCATCTTGTTACAGATTCATACCGGTCACGCTCCGGTATATTGAGGGCCTCCCGATCTTACTGGGAATGTTTGATGATATTGATTCAGCTGATCCGATTGATCCAGATTGATCCACTTGATCCATGCGCAGCCGTCTTCCGATGCAGGCCAGGAACTACTCCTCGCTGGCAAGAGTTCACCTATAACCGGCCACGCCTTTTCCCGAGGCAAGCCAACCTTTATCTATCTGGGTGTTATGACAAACTTTTCGATGAAATCTCTGCTGAAGCCGCTCTTCGTCATGGTCTTTGCCGCCGCCCTTGGGGCCACAACGCCCGGGTTGGCCCAAACATCGCAAAAACTACAGCCGCGCATCACCGCGCCCGTTGACGACTCAAACCGCGTCTCGGTGCATGGCATGAGTCCCGCACTGGCCATTAAGGAACATGACCTGGGCGCTGTAGATCCCTCGACGAAGATCAATGGCATAACGCTCTTGTTCAGCCGCACGCCCGCGCAGCAGGCCGATCTCGACGCCCTGTTTGCCGCCCAGCAGGACATAAACTCGCCGCTCTATCACCAATGGTTGACGCCCGAACAGTTCGGCGCGCGCTTTGGCATGTCCGCGGACGACATCGCAAAGGTTCAGGCCTGGCTGCAGGGTGAGGGCTTCACCATCAACCGTGTCGCGCACGCCAGCAACTTTATCGTCTTCGACGGCACCGCGGGCCTGATCGAATCGGCCTTAGGCGCTCCCATCCACAACTACAAGCTGGCCGACGGCAGTGTGCACTTCGCACCCGCCAACGACCTCACCTTCCCTGCTGCAATCGCCCCTTCCGTGCAGTTCGTCCAGGGCCTCAACACCTTCCGGCACCGCGCGCACTATCACAAGTCGCATAGAGTGGTCACCGACTTGCACCCCAACTGGACTGACATCAATAATCCCTATACGCCTTACCTTCTGACCCCGCCCGACCTCGAGACCCTCTACGACATTAACGCCGCCTACAAAGCCGGCTACACCGGCGCCGGGCAGTCGATCGCTGTCCTAGGCGTGTCGTACATCCTGCCCTCGGACATCACCAACTTCCAGACCCTGGTAGGCATGACGCCCAAGCTGCCCATCTACACCCTGGTCCCCGACTCCGGAGCTCCCTATCGCTCCCCGGGAGACGAAGGGGAATCGGACCTCGACGTTGAGTACTCCAGCACCATCGCCAAGGGCGCACAGGTTTACTTCGTCTACACCGGCTTCAACTACAACAATGGCACGGACGACGCGAACCTCATGGCGGTCGATCAAAGAATCGCCCAGGTTATCACCGTCAGTTATGGCGACTGCGAACTCGACGACGACCTCTATTACGCTGGCACTTCTTACTTCACCACCCAGGACGCCATCTACCAGCAAGCCGGCACGCAGGGCCAGTCGCTCATGAATGCGGCCTCTGACGCCGGCTCCCCGGACTGCAACGGCTATGCCGGCGAAGACGGGGTTACCCTCGCGCAAAGTCAGGCTCCCTGGGTTGACTATCCCGCAGCCAGTCCCTACCAGACTGCCGTTGGCGGCACCGGGTTCCCGCAGGCCGACTTCGGCTCCGGGGCAAACGTCGCCACCTACTGGACGAACAACTCCTCGGGCGGCGCTCCGCTCACCAACTCCCTCAAAAAGTATGTTCCTGAAGTGGTGTGGAATGACGACGATCCTTATTTCAGCCAGTTCGACGGCCTCTCTGCCGGCGGCGGCGGCTCCAGTGCGTATGAGCCAACGTCGGGCAATATTACCTGGCAGGCACAGGGCAGCATAATCGGCGGTGTTGCCATTCCTGTACCCCCTCAGATCGGAGGCAAGACCAAGTACTACGCGCGCATGGTCCCCGATGTCGCTCTCATGGCCTCCAACGAGAGTCCTGGAATGCTCGTCTGCTCCAGCGATCCCGATTCGTTGGAATCGAACCAGGTGAATAGCTGCTCCGCCACCAGTTGGTACGACTCCGTTAGCGGCGACCTCACCATCTTCGGCGGCACCAGCTTCGGTGGCCCCATCCTCTCCGGCATCACCGCCATCCTCAACCAGGCCCTCAACTCCAATGGGCTGGGTCTGCTCAACCCCACTCTTTACAGCATTGCCGAAAATGCCACCAACTATCCTCTGGCCTTCCATGACATCACGGTGGGCAGCAACTCATGCTACGACTACACCTTCAACGATGCTGAGTATGGAGTCACAGGCTACCCCGCTCCCCCGGCCCCGATGCCCGGTGTTTGCGGTGTCACCAGCGCCGCCGCGGGCCCCAGCCCTCCGGCAGACTATGGTGCCCTTACCGGCTACGATATGGCCTCGGGTCTTGGTTCACTTGATGTCAACAACCTCATCGCCGCGTGGCCCAAGCCTGCTTCTTACTCGCTGATCGCAACCACCACCACCGGTGCCTATGCCACCTACAACCCTGCCCTCAGCACCAACGATGCCATTACCTTCAGCGTGACGCCTACAGCGGCAACGGGCACCGTCGCGGTCACCGTCGATGGTGTCGCAGCCACCACTCTCACCCTTGCCACTGGCACAGCTCCGCCTTACAACTTCGCTTCGGCCATCCTCGGGACCCACAGCATCTGCGGCACCTACTCCGGCGATACGACCCATGCCGTGTCGAGTTCCTGTCTCATCGTCTTTGCCGGTTCAACCACGCCTCCCGTCACCAATGCATTCAACCTCACGGCGCCGTCTCTCACCGTAGCCCCGGGCGCCGCGGCCAGCTCGTCCATCACCGTTACCTCGGTGGGAAGCTATGTCGGAATCGTGAACTTCACGTTCACCAATGGGTCAACGACTTCCCCTCTCAACATCTGCCTCTCCGCAACCCCCGTCACGATTACCAAGGCTGGGGCTGTCGCCACGTCAACCCTTACCGTCACCACCAACACCACCTCCGGCAACTGCACCACCGGCACTACACCTCTGTTGAAGCATGTCTCAGGCGGCGTGGCCAAGGCGGCGCCGGCCGGCAAGTCTCCCTGGAAGCGCGCTCCGCTTCCGGTGGCCATGGCCGGACTGTTGCTCCTCCTCTGCGTCAGGCGTCGCTCCAGTCTGCTCCGCGTAGGTATTTCGCTGGGCTTGGTGGTCGTCTTCTCCCTCGCGGGCCTCGGCCTCACGGGTTGCAGCTCCTCCTCCTCCGCGAACAACGGCACCTCCACACCGGTGACGCCGCCGACCAACCCCAACGCCTCCCCGGCTGGCACCTACACCATCATCATTACCGGAACGGACGCTGCCAGCTCCACGTTGACCACCTCCGCTACCTTCAGCCTTACGATCTCGTAACCGCCGAAGTTTGGACCACTCCACTACCCCGTCACCCTTCACGACCTTCTGTGAAAGGTGACGGGGTAGTTTTGGGTTGAGAGACCTCTGCATGGTTCTGCGTTTTGAAGGGACTTGATCGCAGCTTCCCTAAACCCGAAAACCAGTGCAAAATCATAGCCGGAGGTCGGCACAGTGCGGCGCTACGCTCAGGTCATTCAACTACGCCCCGGGGACGAAGCGGAATATATCCGTTATCACGCGCAGGTTTGGCCCACCGTGCTCCAAACCATCGCAGATTGCGGCATTCGCAACTACAGCATCTTCCTGCGCAACTCTGTCCTCTTTGCCTACTTTGAGTACCACGGCTCGGACTATGCGGAGGACATGCGCAAAATGGCAACGTGCCCCGAGACCCAGCGCTGGTGGTCGATCATGGACCCCATGCAGCAACCGATGGACGATGCCCTGCCCGGCGAGAAGTGGTCCGAGGCCCGCGAGGTATTTCACTTCGATGGCCCGCCAGATACCCCTTGAGGGCACCCGGGCAGCCCAGCGTCAACGGAATCGGAACGTGTCTCGCTGGCTCATAACTCCCAGCTTCAGCTTTCCCTTGAAAAAATTTATCTATTGACCCCAAGTGTTGGGGTGCGTAAAGTTTGCACGTAGAAAGTAACCAGCAACAGAGGAGCTTTGCATGGAGCCGGGCCGCCGCACTCTTTGGTCTTGTGCCGAAATAATCGCCCGCCGTCCTGCTCCCCGCAGCGCTGACCGCCGCACCCTCATGGCAGCGGCGGTCTTGGCTTCAGCCTCGTTGCTTACGACCGCTGCGCTCCCGCAGCAGGCAGCCTCTATTGCCGGGGAAAATATCGCAGAGCTACAGCAGCACTTTCTCGCGCCCCCGCCCGACGCCCGCCCCATGGTTCGCTGGTGGTGGTTCGGCGCCGCCGTCGAGAAGCCAGAGATCCTCCGCGAACTCCAGAAGATGAAGGCCGACGGCATCGGCGGCGCTGAGCTCGCCTTCGTCTACCCCGAGGTCCTCGACGACCCCACTCGCAGCCTTCAAAATCTGCCCTTCCTCTCGCCCGCAATGCTCAACGCTGTCACCTACGCCCAGGCCGAAGGCCGCAAGCTGGGCCTGCGCATCGATGTCACCCTGTGCAGCGGCTGGCCCTATGGCGGCCCCAACACGCCGCTCGACGAAGCCGCCGGACGCCTCCTTACCTATGAAGTAGAGGTCCCGCCCCATGCCGAAATCGTTCCCTGGCCCACGCTCAACACGGGGGAAACGCTCATCTCAACTTCGATCGTCGATGGTACTCCCAAGCACTGGAACCTCTCCAGCGCGCAGGAGTACATTTACTTCACCATCGTTGGCGTCCTTCCGCCGCAACGCACCGGCATCGCCCCTTCCGACCATCCGCGCGTTGTTCTCTTCTTCATCGCCAGCCACACCAAACAGCAGGTCAAGCGTGCGGCCGTCGGCGCCGAAGGCTATGTCCTCGACCCCTTCAGCCACGACGCCGTCGCCACCCACCTCAAGGCAGTCGGCGAGCCCCTCGTCAACGCCTTCGGCGCCACACCCCCTTACGCCATCTTCTCCGACTCGCTTGAAGCCTACGGCGCCGATTGGACTCCAACCCTACCCGCCGAGTTCCTCAAGCGCCGTGGCTACGACCTCATCCCCCACCTGCCCGAGCTCGTCGCCGGAGGCACACCCGAAGCCGAAAAAGTACGGCACGATTGGGGCAAGACCCTTACCGAGCTCGTCGACCAAAACTACCTCACGCAGATCAACGACTGGGCCATCGCTCACCACACAAGATTCCGCTCCCAGACCTACGGCGAGCCCGCCGTCACCTTCTCCAGCCAGAACCTCGCCGGTCTCGCCGAGGGCGAAGGCCCGCAGTGGCGCAGCTTCTCCACCCTCCGCTGGGCCACCTCCGCCAACCACGTCTTCGGCCACAACGTCTCCTCCGGTGAAACCTTCACCTGGCTCCACTCCCCGGTCTTCCGCGCCACGCCCCTCGACATGAAAGTCGAAGCCGACATCGACTTCATCATGGGAGAAAACCAGCTCATCTTCCACGGCTGGCCCTACTCCGCGCCCGACGGCAAAGTCCCCGAACCCGGCTGGTCGCTCTACGCCGCCGCCTCCTTCAACAACCACAACCCCTGGCACCCGGTCATGCCCGCGGTCACCGCCTACATCACCCGCATCAGCTGGCTCCTGCGCCAGGGCGAACCCGCCAACCAGGTCGCCATCCTCCTCCCCACCGACGACGCCTGGGCTAGCTTCTCTCCCGGCAAAGTCACCGTCACCGGAGCCATGCAGAAGCTCGTCCCCCCCGAGCTTATGTCAGCCATCCTCTCCGCCGGCTACAACGTCGACTTCATCGATGCCGACGCCATCGACAAAGTAGGTCTCGGCACCCACCAGATCCTCGTCATTCCCCCCACTGACCGCATCCCCGTCGAAACCCTCGACAAGATTGCAGCGTGGGAAAAATCCGGAGGCAAAGTCATCGCCATCGGAAAGCTCCCCACCTTCACCCCTAAAGGCACGCCCCTCCACGACGCCGGTGGTGACACCTCAGCCATCATCCTCGTCCCCGACGAAACCAAATTCACCCAAGCCCTCCATGACGCCGTCACTCCTGATCTTTCGCTGGCATATACGGACGAAGCCGCACGGAACTCGATCGGGTTCATTCGCCGAAAACTACCCGATGCAGACATCTATTACGTGGTCAATACGTCCAACGACACCGTAGGTGCAGGGGTGATCTTTGCCACGGCATTCAAGCATGGCGAGCAGTGGAGCCCCGAAACCGGACTGCCGGTCGCAGACGTTACGCCTAACGGCCCAATGCCGCTGGAGCTTGCTCCGTATGAATCTGCAGTCTACATCTTCAGCAAGACACCGAAACCTCGTAGCGTATCCGACTGTCAATGCCCAAAGCTAAAAACCCTTACGGATCTAAGCTCCGATTGGCACGTTGCCTTCACCTCCACCGGCAAATCCGTCACGGAGCACACCCTCGCCGACTGGATCGCCGACACCGACACCCTCCACTACTCCGGCGAAGCCATCTACTCCCGCGACTTTACCCTCGCCGCCGTGCCCATCACACCGGTCTTCCTTGAGGTCGACGGCGGCACAGCGCTCCCCGGCTCTCCAAACTCACCACCCGAGCATGAAACCATCGGCCCCAACGGCCTGCCCAACCCGCTCATCACCCACCCCGGCCCCGGCATGCACGCTTACTATGACCCACCCATCCGCGAAGCTGCCCTCGTCACGATCAACGGCCAACCCGCCGGCGCGCTCTGGCACCCACCCTATCGCCTCGACGTCTCTTCGCTCCTCAAGCGTGGCCAAAATCACATCGAGATCCACGTCTACAACACCGCCCTCAACGCCTGGTCCGCGCTACCACCCCACGACTACAAACCCCTCATCGCCAAGTACGGCGACCGCTTCCAGATGCAGGACCTCAACCAGGTCACGCCCCTACCCTCAGGCATCCTCGGCGTCATTCACCTCGTCACGCAGCAAGAGACAAAATAACAACCCACTACTTCAAATTCTTATTAGCCAGTGCGCGCTCTTTCCCCGCCCGAGCCCGCGCGTTCCCCGGATCGCTGGCCAACACCACGTTGTAGTTCCGTATCGCGTCGTCGTACTTGCCATTCGAGGTCAGCGCATCGGCCTTATCGAGGATCGCCTGCAACTGCTCGGCGGTATAGCCCCCACCACCGTGGGTAGGCTGCGCCGCAGCCTCCGGAGCACCCGCTCGCGTAGCTTTGGCTGAAGGCGCGGGAGCCGCCGGCTTGGCCGCAGCCTGTTTCTCCACCCTCTCGAGTGCCGCAGGTTTTGCAGGCGCAGGAGCGGCAGTTTCCACAGCAGCCGGTGGTGCCGTACCCGCGGGCGTCGCGACCACCGCAGGAGCCGGTGCCGGGGGAGCATGAGACGCCCAAGGCTTGAAGATAAACAAAGCTGCGACCACAACCACCGCCGCCACACCACCCAGGATCAGCTTCAGATTCCCGCCTGACGCAACCTCTCTGTCCTCGTGCTGTACCAAAACTGGTTCTGCCGCAGTGACCGGCTGTACCGCCGCCACAACCGGGATCTCCACAGTCGTCGTCGGACTCGGCGCTTGATTCACCGGCGGCAGCACCAGCTCATGCATATCCAGCCGCGGGCCCGACGGGGCCGACAACTTGCGGAACAGCAGCCCCGGCGTCGAGTTCAGCAGCTTGTACGCCTCCCCGGTCAGCAGCACCTGCCAGGAGTTGGTATGCGACTCAAGATAGCTCCGCAAAGTCCGCTGCGCCGCCTCTTGAGACACCCCTTTGCCCGGCTGCGAAAGAATCCCGATCGCAATCCCGCGAAGGTCGTCGCCGGCATGCCGCGAGTAAGCTTCGGCGAGCTTGCGCGCCCTCACCGCCAGCACCACTGCCTCAATCGACCCCGGAACCACAGCCGTCAGCACGCCTTCGGAGTCCTCCTCCGCAATGGCCGACGACGCGGCCACCAGGTCCGCCAGCATCTGCACCACGGGAAGCTCGGTCGACCACGTCAGCGGCCCACCCGGACCCTCGCGAAACGCCAGCGAGAACATAAGAATTGTCGGCGGCCCACCCGCGGAGTCGTCGCGCGTCCCAGCCGAGGGCTGCGCCACAGTAGCGGCGCTCCCGGGTACGGTGATCTCTTTCGTCTCGACCGGACTGGAACTTCGCAACAGGCGCCCCTCCTTGCCTCAAAGCTCGCGGTGCAGGTGCAAGAACCCTATCGTTCGGATAATAGATTAGTTAACGCCACTCGGCCCAATTCTCGCATACGCCCTTCCAACCGGTCCGCGCCGAAGTGACTTAATCCACGTTCAGAAATATTATCTTCACTGCGGGTCCGCCAATAGATAAAAAGATACATAGAAAGATAGATAGAATGGCGCTATCCTTTTTCGGTAGTAGTTTACCTCTTTGAGGCATCTGTAATGTTCAGTCGTTGGATGTGCAGTCCGCGCCGAGCCAGTTTGAAGCGTTACGCGGAGTATGCGTTGGCGCTGGGTGCGATCTTACTCATGGCCCTCCCGGCTTCCGCCAAGGATACAGGTCTGGCCGGCGTGATGGTCTATCCCGGTCCTGACGGCATGGCTTACGTCCAGTTCACTGGCCTCCTCATCAACGGCAAACTCGAGTTCAGGGCCTGCGGGCCGCCCACCCTCAATAAGAACATCTACAACCATCTGCCCAAAGAGGCGGCAGTCGGCCTCAAGTCGCTGGAGCGGATGCCGGACGGATCGCTACAGGCGGAGTTTGGCAACGAGACCGCGAAGTGCGTGCTGCCCAGCGAGTTCAAGTATGACAAGGACGCATCGATGTCGCAGGCCGACGTCATCGACCGCTCGTCCTTCACCGCGCAGGTCACCGGTTCGCAGCCCCCGGGCGTTACAGCCTTCCCGGCCCTGTCACCGGGATCGAAGATATACTTCGTCTCGCCCTCCGACGTGGAGCTGGCCGAGTATCTCCGCGCGCAGCGCGCCGCAACCATAGCCCAGTGGAGGGCCTACCTCGCGCAGTACGGTACTGCGCCCCACGCTCCCGCGGCCAAAAAATCTCTCGAAGCTCTGCTCCTCCAGGACGGCCAGCAGCAGCTCGCCGCGTATCAAAAGACCAAGCCCAACGCCCCCGGCTACGCCCATCTCAAGACCGCCTCGCAGCGTGCCTACGAGGTCTTCGCGCTTGAGCCCGACCAGTCCGACGCGCAGAAGCTGCAAGCCGATGTCGATACCGAGCTCACGCAGTTGTGCGATACGGGAAGCGCACAACTGGCGCTCTATCGCGCGGCCCTGGCCAGCCACACCAAGGGCTACAAGTCGCTGGTCACTGCCAAGTCCCTCGCCGACGCCACCTTCGATGTCGATCCAAAGTTCCCCGCAGCCCTGGCGCTGCATAAAGAGACCACGCTCGAGTGGACCGCCCTCGACACCGATCTCAAAACCGCCCAGGCCAGGCTCACCGCCCAGCACTACGACGACGCATACGCCGCCGCCAGGAAGTACCTCTCCTTCCTCGAGGAAGAGGACCGCGTCACCGCCATCGTGCAGGCCGACTACAAGTTCCACATGGACCGCGGCGCTGAGTTTGCCAGCACCGACAAGTGGGCGGATGCCGTCGGCGAGTACACCAGGGCCAACGAGATTGCCCCCTCCGATGCCTCGAAGGCTGCCCTCGCCCAGGCCCAGTCCGGACAGTCGACCCAGCAGGACAAGGAGGCGGCTGAGTCAGCCTCGGTCAAGAGCAAAGCCTACACCGACGCCCAGGACCCCATCCAGGCCTATGAAGTGCTGGCCGCCCTCACGCCCGCCCAGCAGAAACTCGTGGCCGATGCGATGGAGGCCGCCCAGCCCGCCTACATCGCAGCCGCCACCGACAAGGCGCACAAGCTTCAGCAGAGCCACACCCCCATAAAGGGACGAGGCGATGAAGACGCCGTCCGTGAGGCCTACGCCTACCTCGAGCGTCTCGACACCCTCTCCGACGATCCCGACGTGAAGGTGCGGCTCGATCTCCTCTCCGACGCCATCAGCGTCTACTACGTCGAAGTGGCCAAGAAATATATAGATCGCCCCGTGGCCTCGGGCGTAGGCCTCGGCTGGAGCTATCTCGGCGAAGCCTCCCACTACAAGCCCGGCCTCGATACCATCCGCGATGAGATGGCCAAGGCCAGCTCCACCTACCAGATGCGCTCCAAACTCTCCGTCGGCGTCGTCTTCCGCGACCAGACCTCCCGCCGCGACAGCATCGGCTTCGCCGAGCAGTTGCAGGACGCCATTGCCACCGGTCTCGAGACCTCCAAACTCCCGGTCAAGGTGATTCGCCCCAGCGCGGCAGGGGCGGGAAATGCCACCGGACAAGCTCTCGACCCCAACTATCAACTGGTCGGCGAGATTCTCCAGCACCGCACCATCAGGAACATTAAGAACGAGACCCTGCAGTCCAAATATCGCTTCGGCGAGCGCGAGATTCCGAACGCTGCCTGGAACGCTGCCGACCAGGCCTACCAGGACGCCGAGACCGCCGTCGACAAGGCACAGAACGACATACGCGCGGCCGAGGCCAAGAAAAACAAAAAGCAGACCGAACAGGCCAACGCGGAACTCGCCAACGCGCAGAAGCAGGCCTCCGAAGCACGGGCCAAAGAGAACACCATCCCCAAGAGCCAGCAGGAAGACGTCATCCGCCCCTACAGCTACACCAAACAGACCATCGACATCAACAATATCGTCGAGCTCTCCTTCCGCATCGTCGATACCAGCGGAAATATCGTCGAGGAGTCCAAGCACGTCATCAAGGAGACCCCGAAGACCTTCACCGTGCTCCAGAACCTCAAGCCGGAAGACACCGAAGGCGTCCGCGATATGGATGCGCCGCCCGACGAAACCCAGCTCATGACCGACGTCGAGATTGCCGCACGCGATGAGCTCGTCAAGCTGGCCTACGGTGAGATAGCCGACCTACCCACCAAGATTCTCGCCACCGCAAGAGCCAAGGTAAAGAGCGAGGACACCGACGCCGCCGCGGAGCTATACATCCTCTACCTCAACTGCACCTCCGCGGGAGACACGCCAGAGAGGCTGGAAGCCATCCAATTCCTCAAGGACACCTACAATATTCGCCACGCCGCCATGCTGAGCGCTTCCGCCCAGTAAGCAGCCTGGAATCTGGCGTACACTGTTCCGGAGGTTGATGTTGTTGTGGGGTGAGTCGCTTGAATCCGCCGCAGCCAACTCGAATCGACAAGTACGATATCCTCGGCGAACTGGGCCGCGGTGGCATGGGAGTGGTCTATCGCGCGCGCGACAGCCGCATGGGCCGCCAGGTCGCCATCAAGACCCTCACCGAGGGCTTCAACGACGACCCCAGCATCCTCCAGCGCTTCTACCATGAAGCCGAGAAGACCGGAAAGCTCAAGCACCCCAACATCGTCACCGTATACGACCTCGGCGAGCAGGACGGCGCCCCCTACATCGTCATGGAGCTCGTCGACGGTCAGTCGCTCGAATCCCTGATCAAGGAAGACCGCACGCCGCTGCTGGAAAAACTCCGCATCGTCGAGCAGGTCTGCTCCGCGCTCGGCTACGCCCACCAGAACGACGTCATCCACCGCGATGTGAAGCCGGCCAACGTCATCGTCCAGCAGGACGGCGTGGCCAAGCTGCTGGACTTCGGCATCGCCCGCGAGGAGAAGAACAACCTCGGCCTCACCCGCACCAACGCGGTCGTCGGCACAGTCCCGTACATGGCGCCAGAACGGCTCCGCGGAGACCCCCTCGATGCCCGCTCCGACATCTTCGCGGCCGGCGTCATGCTCTACCAGACCCTCACCCGTCAGTTGCCGTTTCAAGGCGAGGAAGGCGTGCTCGTCATCAAGCTGATGAGCGAAAAGCATCCGCCCCTGGGGACCTATCTACAGGAGTATCCCGCCGCGCTCGACGGTATCCTCGACCGCTCCCTCGCCAAAAATCCCGACGACCGCTACGCCACAGCAGAGGAGATGGGCGCCGAACTCTTCGCCATCATCGACGAGCTCAAGCGCGAGCACATCGACGACATGATGCTCCAGATCAAGCGGCTCTCCCAGGAGCAGCAGTTTGTCCAGGCCCGTGACGCGCTGCAACAACTCCTCAAGCTCGACCATCAGCACACTGAGGCCCGCCGCATGTTGTCCGAGGTGCAGCGCCATCTCTCCCGCAAGCAGCGCGACGACCAGGCCCAGCGCCTCTCCCTCCAGGCCGAAGACCTTATCCGCGACCGAGAGTTCGTGCAGGCCATCGAACTCCTCGACCAGGCCGCGCAACTGGTCCCAGACGACAAGATCGTCGCCCGCCTGCTCGAAGAGACCCGCAGAAAGCGTGTCCTCCAGGAAAAGGTCGAGCGTTTCCTCCGCAAAGCCGAGACCGCAAGGCTCGCCGGCGACTTCGACACCGCCAGGGCCATCATGGATGAGGCCATGGACGTCGATGCGCAGGACTCGCGCCTGCTCGCCGCCTACGCCGCGCTCGCCCGCCAGGTCGAAGAGGCCGCCCAGCGCGCCAAGGCCTGGGAGCTGATCGAGAAGGCCCGCGCAGAGCTCAAGGAGCGCCGCTACGCCGAGTCCATTCAAATACTCCGCGAGATCGAGCAGATCGATCCCTTCCATCCCGAGTTGCACGGGCTAATGAGTGCCGCCAACACCGGTGCCCAGCAGGAACAGCGCCGTAAGGTCCTCGATGAAGTGGAGGCCGTGGTCGCCCGCGCCACCACCCACGAGCAGGCGCGGTCCGCCCTTGAAACCATTCAGGCTGCCATTGAAAAGTCCGGCAGCGATCACGCCCTTCTGCGCCTCCAGGCCCAGGTCATGCGCCAGGTCAAGGAGTTTACTGACAAGCGTCTGCTCGAAGACACAGCCCGCGAGTGCCGCGCCAAGCTCGACGCCTCACCGTCGGAGGCGCTCCAGATCGTGCAGACCGCCCTCGCCCAATTGCCCGGCAACGAGAACTTGCTCGCCCTCCAAACCAGCATTCAGGATCGTCTCGCACGCCAGAGTCTTGAAGAGCGCCGAACCGAGCTTCTCAAGCAAGCCCACCAGGCGCTCTCGGAGGGCCGCTTCGCCGACGCCGTCAAGGTGCTCGAAAGCTGCCAGGCTGAACTGCAATCGCATGAGATCTCAGAGCTGCTGGAGTTCGCCCGCACTGAGATGGATAGCCACGAGCAGAGTCAGTACCTCGCCGCCAGCCTCGCCGAGGGTCAGCGGTTGGTCAGCGAAGGTCTCTACTCTGAGGCCATCGAACTCCTCGAACCCCACGCCACGGACGCCGCCATCCGCTCCCTGCTAGACCAGGCGCAGACCCAGATGAAAGCCGCCATGGAGAAGGCCGAAGCTGTCGCCAGGGCCGCCCAGCCGCTGCTCCAGGCCGAAGGCTACGAACAGGTCATCGCCTACCTCGAATCGCTTCCCCGGGACGTGCGTGCGAACGCCGCCGTGCAGACAGTTCTACAACAGGCATTGCAGGGCCTTGAGCGCGAACGCGAATACTTGTCCTTCGCAGCCCAGTCCTATGCGCTGCTCTCGGACCAGGCTCCCCCCGCCGCCTGGACCACCATCGCTGAACCCGCCGGCGGCTCAGGCGTCTTAGCCCAGATGATACGCGCGCTCGGACAACGCCGCACCAGCATCGCCACCCGCAGAGTCACCGCCCAGATGGAACGCATTCGCGTCACCATGCACACCGCGGATGTGCGCACCATCGATGAAATGCTCAATCTGCACGCCCCTCTCCTCCCGCACTGCGGCAAAGAAACCCAGGACCAATGGACCACCCTGACCAAACAGCATACCCTCCGCAAGACCTCCGAGATGAAGGCCACGCCCGCCCGCAAAGTCCGCTAGCCCGTTAGCTGCCGCGCCCCGCGCGCTCACGACAACAGATGCTCCAACAGCGCCATCCGCACATACAGCCCATTCTTCGCCTGTCGGAAATAAGCCGCCCGCGGATTGGCATCCACTTCCGGAGATATCTCATTCACCCGCGGCAGCGCATGCATAAGTATGGCGCGCGGCTTCATCCGCTCCGCCATCTGCTTATCGATAAAATAGCTGTCCTTAATCGCCTCGTACTCGCGAATATCAGAAAAACGCTCGCGCTGCACCCGCGTTATATAAACAACATCCGCAGCTGAAATACTTTCATCAAGTGTGTCGCTCTCTCGAAAGCTAACTCCTGCTTGCTGTAACATCTCGATATATTTTGACGGCAAACGCAGATTTTCCGGAGATATTAAATCGACGGTCACACCCGGATACAGGCAAAGCAATTGAAGCAGTGAATGGATCGTCCGGCCGTAAAGCAGGTCGCCCACCAACGCGATCCTAATACTCTCAACTCCCCCCAACTCCTTCCTGATGCTGTAAATATCCACCAGCGCCTGCGTCGGATGTTCTCCCGGCCCATCGCCCGCGTTAATCAATGGCACCGGCGAGATCGCAGCCGCGGCCTTGGCCGTGCCTTCTTCATAGTGGCGCATCACAATCACGTCGGCATATCCGCCGATCACCCTTATCGCATCGGCAATGGACTCCCCCTTCGCCGCCGAGGAATTCTCCCTCGCATTCTCTGCCGTAAGTATGCCGCCACCCAGCTTTTGCATCGCGGCTTCAAAAGACAATCGCGTCCGCGTGCTCGGCTCATAGAAGATCGTCGCAAGAATGCGTCCACTCAACGACAGCCGCAGCGTTCGTTGCACATCGTCACGTTCCATCTGCTGCGCCGACTGGAACAACTCTCCCAGCAGCTCCCGGTCTGCGAACTGCGTCGCGCTAATCAGGTGTTTGAGCTTTTGCATAAATAGTAAAGACGAACGCTAGCTGGAATGATATATCTTGCCCCTGAGGACGGTGTACCGCACACTGCCCGGCAGCGTATAACCTTCAAACGGAGACCAGCCGCACTTGGTCTTCACCGACTCGCGCGTCACGGCAAAGGGTTTCTTGAGATCGAGAATGGTCAGCGACCCAACATACCCCAGCTCAATCAAACCATATCCTTTACCAAATCCAGCCGGCAGAAACTCGCGCACAAATATTCCCGGATTATAAGCAAATACACGAGCAATATCATGCGTCGAAAAACCGTGCTCCACCATCAGCCAGCTCGCAAACGCTCCCAGCGTATCCAGGTGCGGAACCCCG
>Ga0302313_10001252_pt1 | contig 19733 bp, 20 predicted proteins | sample III_Palsa_N2_2_FD_200454 | JGI IMG/M metagenome (GOLD analysis project Ga0302313, IMG submission 200454) | Peat permafrost microbial communities from Stordalen Mire near Abisko, Sweden - III_Palsa_N2_2 | ecosystem: Environmental > Terrestrial > Soil > Palsa > Peat permafrost | place: Sweden...
TCGACGAAGGCGTCGGCGTCGGCGTCTGCGGCAAGCGCGGCCAGAGCGTGCCGGTCGGTGTGGGGCAGCCACCGTTGAAGATCGACGACATGTCCGTTGGCGGTACCACCTCCTGACGCTGAGGAATGCGCCGCATGGGAACTTGGCTTGATTGTTGAGAAGCAGGTTCGACGCACCGAGAAAGCGTGGCGGCGCTGGTCGCCACAAAGGACGCCATTTTTCTGACCTGTCAAAGCCTCATCAACGTATCGCAATCATCGGAATCGTTTTCAGCGTTGATGAAATTGGCGTCCCAACGCGACAGTATCCTTTTTCGAACGAGATCAAAGGGCGTGATCACGTCCTTTCGTTCCGGAAACCGTCGTGTGTTGGCTGCCTGTAACGCAAGAATATCCCTGTCCTGATTAGCAACTTTACGAATTAGTGGCCATACGAATAATCGAACGGCCCAGGCTGGCGCCCAACGTCCATCGATATGAAGCGTACCGAATACTTCGGTTTGTGTGCTCGACTTCGGCGAAACATGGATGGATATGCGGACACGGCTGCCATTGCTGTACCCGTAGTCCAGTTGAATGGTGCCAGGCTCGTAGAAGTGTGCGCGCTCGAATTCGCGCGGCGATTCGAAAAGCCTGTAGATCAATCCGGACTGCTGCGCGTTACCCTTATAGTCGACGGTAAACCCGTCGTCGGTTGACCAGCACGATGCCACCGTATCGCGCCGTGCGGTGTTAAAGCGGATCAAGCCGCGATGGACGAAATGCGTATGAAGGGGATCGAGTACGTTCTCCAGAATGTCCGCTGCTCCTGCCGACCAGGTCGATTGCCACATGAACCGGCGGCGCTGCTCGGCGAGGCTCTGGATGGGTGGCGGAATGCGCGTGTTAGGGTCTTGCCTTAGCCGTGCCCAGGCGAGGCTTCCGTTTTCCACCACGTCAATCGTACGGGCACGAACATTGGGCAGACAATTTCCCGTGGGCATGCCCGGTAGTTCAACGAGCGTACCTTCTGGATCAAAACGCCAGCCGTGATAGGCACACTGCAGCGTGCCGTCCACAACGCGTCCGGCTGAAAGTGGAACCTGCCGATGCGGACAACGGTCTTCGTAGCCGACAATGTTTTTCCCGTCGACCCTCGCAAGGACGATGGGTCGATTGAGCAGCATCGCCGCGACCGGTTTTTTACCGACGCCATCCGCACGTGCCACCACAAACCATTGCTGGTACAACGCCGCAGGCCACGATGTCATAGCTTGTACCGCTTCATGATGGGAACACCTAGTTGACGCGTCGCTTTGCCTAGAATTTTGAGCGGAAGCTGCATTCGTCGGGGTAGGTGCTTCGCGAATACCGCACTGTACTCAATGGCCGGTTCGCCGCCGCGCAGTCGTTTGAAATGCGCAGCACCTGCACTGAGGTTGACTTGGCATCTGTCCGAAACGGCTTGGCGCATTACGAGTGCCATGAGCATGCGATACAGTCCAAACTTTGGCGGTAGTGACGTGTTGTAACCAACAATGGGCGACGTCAAAAGATTGCCAAAACGGAGCAGGCCTACAACACCCTGGAGCACGCCGGCGTCATCGCGGATGCCGCTGAGTTCCAACAGGCCTGACTGCGACCAGGATTTGATGAGTGTCCATCCATAAGATGGATTGAACGCAGAGTACTTGTGAATGTACAAGTCCTTGTAGAGCTCGGCGATTCGCCGAAAATCCTCGTCGTCGAATTCGCGAGTGATGCGGTGATCCAGATCACTTCGGTGCAAGAGCACAAGGTCGCGTTTCAAATTCGTCCGGTGAAGTGCAAGGTCGGCAACATCCTCGAACAAGTAGACCTGGCGGCTAGGTATCAGGATGCATCCACGGTCGGACAGCGCACGTAGCCAGTCGGCGTGGTGGGCAGTGTTGAGTGAGCGGAACCAGACGGCATGCGTGGGCCAGCGTTGCATCGACTCGGCCAGAATCTGATCAAGTCCAATCCCATCCAGGTCGGGATATGCATTGGTGGAAACCAGCCAGTTGTTTATTGCCACCGCGCGATCAATCGATGCGTGGCGCAACCAATGTCCAAAGCCGCTGGCCAGACCTTTCAACGGCGCCTTGATCACCGGATGGCCGAAACGCTCGACCTCTTCCAAAGCGTAACTTGCGTACGTCGTCAAAGGCGAACAGACCCAGGCGTTATCCGGCTCGGCGTCATTAACCGTTACAGGGAACAAGGCGCCGCCTGCTTCGATGGCATCAACCTCCGTCCGTACATTGGCAATAAAAGCCTGCGTGGGTTGTTGCCTGTGAATACTCAGATACGCAGCAGCTTTTGCATTGAATTCATTGAGATTCACGACAGGGGCGGTGGTCATAGCGCAGCCAATGCTTCGCCGTCCCATTCCGTGTCATGGGTCGCTGCCTGACGCAGACTGCAACGATCCCGTATCGCGAGCCGGGTATAAGAGCCCAGGTCCATCATTCCTCCCAAAAACGGCAGCCGGTCATGGGGTACCGCAATCACATCACGCCCGCGCCGGAAGTCCTTCCACCAGGGACGGACCGCCAGATGACGCAACGCTTGCGCACCACCGGCAACCAGCATCACAGCTGAAATCATCCGTGCTGCCTGTGTGCCCGGAACGACACAATGGGCGGCCGTGCCTGCCAGCGCGGCTGGCAAGCCGTCATCCAGTCCGAACAAATGCACACCGCTGACTGCACGAGGATTGCATTCAAGCACCTGCACCTCGCCGCTGTCGGCTTCGACCCAGTCGAATGATAATTGCCCGCTGTAATCCATCTTGCGTGCGAAGGCTTCAACAAAGTTTTGAATGGCCGATGATGGACAGGCTTCAAAAAAGAAACTGGAGCTACCCTTTAGCCGATAGCTGGGACGATAGGTGACATGTGCCAGCAGGCGCCCGCGATCAACCACGCTGTAAGAGCATAGTTCGCGTCCGTAACAAAATCGCTGGACGACCCATCGCCCGGCAATGTCGAACGGCAGGGCATCCTTAGGGATGCCGTCCGGGTGCAGGCGCACATGTACACCGAAGCGCGAGTATTCTGGTTTGAGGACCACGGGATCTGCACCTGCCCAGCCCCGCGCCTGTTCAAGCGTTTCGACACATGCACTTTCGGGAACGACGGCACCACAGCCTTGCGCTGCTTCAAGGAAGCGCCATTTACTGTGGAGCGTATCCATCGTCTCGAATATGCCGACGGGGATGCGTACGGATTCCGGCAACAGCGGCCGATAGCGGGAAAGGTAAAAGACTTCCTCGCACGTCGGTACGACGAGATCAATGCGGTGAGTCCGTATCGCCTGGCAGAGGGTGGCAATGTAGGCCTGAGGTGCAAAACGCGCTGACGGTAGTCTCACCGTGGAAGTCACTGAACGAGACCACCCAGAGATCCTGCACGGAATGCTATCTGCGATGGTCACGGTCCAGCCTTGATGTGCAAAACGTCGCGCATGGTCCAGCGCAGCGGGAGCGCGCCCGCCCAATATAAGTACGTTAGACATGGTATCTCCCGGGCATGTCGATCAGACGGCGAACCCGTCGGCATTTCTGCAAGGCCGGGCCTCCCGCCAAAGCGCCGAATTCGATGTGAGGGGCGACCGCGTTGGCGCGCTGGGTGCACTGCGTCAACGCAAGCCGGATACCATGCTGGTCCACCGATGTGGAATCAGGGCTGATGCCGACGCGTAACGTTGTCGGGCCGGACTGTTCTATCTGATAGTGATTCGCTGACGGCATCGAATTAAGCAGTGCGCGCGAGAGGACGTCTGGGAATATCGGCACAACGCCGGTACCCGCGAATTTCGGTAACCACACGATATCGTCTTCTCTGCCCTCGATCCGATCGATTGCGATAAACGGTGAACCGCAAGAACATGGCTGCTCGCGCTCTATCAAAATGTCGTTGAGACGATAGCGGATGACGGGCTGTGTACTGCGATAAAGATCCGTGATGATCGGGGCAAAACGGCGCGTCGCGCGATCAATCCAGTCTTTCTCAATGATGAGGCAATCTTCGTTGAGGTGAATAACGCCCTGTGCACACGTCTGACCTAAAAACCCTTCGGTGGCCTGATAGATCTGTTCAATAGGCACACCAAAAACATCGGTCACGCGGGCAGCATCGACCGGGTCGAGGACTTCCGCTGCCGCGATGATGCGGGAGGGGCGAAGCTGGATTTGCTTAGACTTCACGGCGTCGGCGACCAAGGCGATCACGCTCGGCGGGCCGGCCAGAATCGACGGTTTGAAATGCTCCAGCTTCGCAAGCACATCATCAAAGGGCATTGCCAGATCAAAGTACTGAAAGTGGAGACGCATGCCCCCGGAAAGGGTCTCATAAAGGTTGCTGCCTGCCCGCAACATCAATGCGATTCTTGCGGGCGCAAAAATACCTGCCGGAAGCATCTTGGCAAGCAGTGTGCCTGCCCAGCGGGTTCTCTCGGATCGACTCGCGAGGAAAATGCCGCGTGCACCGGAAGTGCCCGTCGACATGCCAACGGAAGTACCTTGTAGCGTTGGCTTGAAGTCACGCGTACGCTCCGCCTCTTCGGCAACTCGCAATGCGGCATCCAGCGTGATTTGCAACGTGTTGATATCGTCGAAATGCTTCATCCACTGCTGCTTGTCGATGATCGGATAATCGCGAAAGGGTCGACGGGTATAGGCTGCGTAAAAAGGTGACTTTGTCAGTACGAAGTTTTCCAGGTGGCGCCATGACTTCTGCTGATGGTTCACCACATCGGCACGACCCCGAAACCTAGGCAGTCGGGCCAAAGCGTATTGCCAAAGTATTCCCAGGCCCTCTGCCAGACGGCTCACCGCATCCTCCATTCACTGCAATGCGAAGGTAGTATGCGAATCTCAGGTGACTTGATTGCGAGCCGATGAAGTCGTTGCAACGTTTGACGATAGATCTTTGTATTCCCCAGCCACGCAGTAACTAGCGAGGGGGGAGGCGCTCCTTCGCGTATGGCCTGCGACGACCATGCGGCGTCGGCAATCAGGAATATGGATTGTCCGTTCCTGTCCTCGAAAAAGAGGCCGTATTGGCCAGCCGCGTGACCAGGCAATGACACCGCGAGCATGCTCGCATCGCCAAAAATGTCGTGCCCGCAACCGAATTCGATCAATGCGGGAGGCAAATTGCGCAGTGGAGCATCTTCAATCCAACTGACACGTTCGACAAAATTATTGGGAAGCAGTTTTGGCAGTAATCCTATTCGGAGCGAACCCAGACGGGTACGCAAACGAAGATCTTCCCATGCCGCGCGGGAACAAATGAGCGAAGCCTCGGGAAAATCCAATAGTCCGCCGACATGGTCGCCGTGAAAGTGGGATAGCACGATGTGCTTGATGTCGCCGGACGATACGCCTGCGCGAGTCAACTGCGAACGCAGTGATTCGCTTTCCTTCAATTGCACGGGGGTGACTGTGCGGTAGAGCCGCTCCGGAAGATGCTTCGTCGCATGTAGGAAATGCTCCGAGTAACCCGTGTCGAAAAGTATATTCCCCTGTTGCGGATGATCGAGGAAAAATGTCAATGCAGGAAAACGCGTTGCTGCGAGTGGCGCGCCCCGCCGAGTCGCGCATTCGGCATGCGTGCAATATCCCGCCTCATAGATACGCCATTCAATATTGGGCACAAGACCTCCACCACTGTGCAAAACGGGCGATTCCTTCGGTAACGCTTACCGTCGGCGCGTAGCCCAGCTGCTGCCGCGCCGCGGAAATGTCAAGCGTCTGCGAGTAGCCGAGGACGCCCACACCATAGCGACTTAATCGTGGCTCTGGATGTCCCGGCAGGGCATTCGCAATCGCCTCGGCAGCGCCGCCGAGAGCGATGGCGACACTGCGCGGTAGTGGAACCATTTTTACTTTTAAATCCAGTGCGCTGAAAAGATGGTGCAGCAAATCGCGCACGTGCATGGATTCACCATTCGTAATGTTGAATGCGCGACCGTCCCCAGGCACGTTGGATTCCATGCTTAACTGCACGGCAGCTACGACGTTGCCTACATAGGTGACATCGATCAATGCTCTTCCGTCGCCAATCGTGGGAAACCAACCGCGTTTCGCCAGTCCGAGCAGGCGGGGAAATATGGCGCGGTCGCCCTCACCGAACACGGCTCTCGGCCGAAGAATGAGGGTAGGAAGCCCCGCCGATGCGGCCTCCCTCACGCATTGCTCGGCCATCCATTTGGTTTCGGCATAGGCGTTGATCCAGCGGCGTGGCGGCGTAAAGGCCTCAGCTGTATTGAGCTGATCGCCAAAGCGAAAATAAATGCTTGGCGAAGAGAAGTGAATGAGGCGTCGAACGCCTGACTGCCGCGACGCTTCCAGTAGACGTTTCGTTGCCAGCACGTTTGCCGCCATGAATTGTTCGCGCCTCCCCCATGGCGATGACAGAGCGGCGCAATGGATGACAACCTCTGTGCCGTCGGTCAACGGCGACAAGGCGTCACTCGAAAGATCGACGATTCGGGTGCGTAATCCCCCGCGGGTAAGGACATCGAGTCGGCTCCTGTCCCGACCTGTTGCAATCACGTGATGCCCTTGCGCGTGGAAATGCCTGGCCACATGAGAACCAATAAATCCCGAGGCACCGGTTACCAGAATACGTGTCATGACCTAGTACCTCATCACGGCGCCGCCGAAGGAGAGTCCGGCTCCAGAGCCCACCAGCGCGATCAGGTCGCCCCGCTTGACGCGACCACTATTGATGGCGTGATGCAGCGTGACTGGAATAGATGCTGCCATTTGATTGCCACGGTTTGCCAAGACACGCACCAGCATTTTGGATGGAAATCCCAATGCGGCTTCCAGATGATCGAGCCCTTTGGCGCTTGCCTGGTGCGGGACAATGCAAGTCAGTTGTCCCAGCGCGACTTGGGTACGTTGGAATAGACGATCAAGGAAAGCGGGCAGCCTTTGTGCGGCCATCCGATAGGTCGCCCGTCCCTGCATTTCGAAACAGGCACCGCGAAGGAATTCCTCCATATGGGTGCGAGGGCGAATGCGGGTTCCTCCGGATCTCACTTGGCATAGGTCGGCTCCGACCGAGAACGTCTCGAAATGGGTGCCCAAAATCTCGGAGTCGCCCGCTTCGGTTGTCTGTCCCAGCACCACGGCAGCGGCACCGTCACCAAACAACATGGCGGTTTCCGGGTCGTCCGGGCGAAGGCCAGCCGACGCGATTTCGCTGGACACGATGAGTACGCGACGATAACGGCCCGCTGCCATCGCGGCGCTCAGCAGGTCCAGTGCAGCTATAAAGCTCAGGCAGGTGGCATTGATGTCGAATGCCGGAATGCCGCTTTCTCCGAGCCCGAGCCGACGCTGGATCAGCACAGCCGAACAAGGTATCGCCTGCTCCATAACGCTGCACGCTGAGACGATGCAATCGAGTTCATGCGCTTCCATGCCAGCTGCTGCAAGCGCGGATCGTGCGGCAGCGGCGCCCATGAATGACGAGGTTTCGCCTTCGTCGGCGTAGTAACGCCGCTCGATGCCCGCGTGCCTGAGTGTCCATCCCGGAGTCTTTGCCCACCGTTCATCGAGTTCGTGCGACTCGACGCATGTTCCGGGAACATGCTCACCCGTGCCAAGAATCCTGATGGGAAGCGGTTTATTGATTTTTGCCATTTGCATGATCCTTGCCCCTCAATGCATCCGTTGCGGTGAAGCGTGCGGGCGGCAGCAAACCGGATGCAAATCCGAATGCTAACGGCACACTGCGTGAGCCCGTGGGTATCATATATTGATACGCACGAGCTCAACGGGAGATCAGGAATGGCTGGATCAGCGGCAGTCGTACAAGCAATCCGCGCCATTCTCCGCGAGCGTGGCATGACGTATCGCAACCTCGCTGATCTGATGGGTCTTAGCGAGCCGACAGTTAAGCGAGACCTTGGTCGAGGCGATTTTTCGCTAAGCCGGCTTGATCGCATCTGTGATGTTCTAGGCGTCACGGTTGGTGACCTTCTACGCAATGACCGCCCGCTAGCGAATACGCTGACTGAGCTCAGTCAGAAACAAGAAGTTGCGCTTACCGTCGACTCCAAGTTACTGCTGATTACCTATCTGATCGTAAACGACTGGCGATTCAGTGAAATGATGTCAACGTATCGCATCGACGAGAACGAGCTGATATCGCTGTTGTTGAAGTTGGACAAGCTGCGCATCATCGAGTATCGCCCGCCGCGCCGCATCAAAAAATTAACTGCGCGCAACTTTTCCTGGCGCAAGGACGGGCCTGTGCAGGCGTTTTTTCTTACCCGCGTTTTACCGGACTACTTCAATAGCGCCTTCGATGGTGGGGGTGATGCATTCCACTTCGTCGGAGCCACTCTTTCGGAAGCGTCTCGCGCACGCATGAAGGTTGCCATCGAACATCTTGCAGAGGAGTTTGAAGAACTGGCGCGCCGGGACGCGAGGCTTCCACTCGATGCAAGAAGTGGCTGCAGCGCGGTCATTGCCATCAAAAAGTGGGAGTTTTCAGATTTCACTTTGCTAAGGCGATAGGTTTTCCTGGCGTCTTCTGTCAGTCGATCTGTTTATAGAGTGGAACTGTGGATTCAGAACGCGTCGACCGGCCATCACGTTCCGTCATGATGATAAAGCTAAAGATTATTTTGACCCCGCGGACTCAACGTTGATACTCGGCGTTCAGGGCTCCGTGATGCGATGGCATTGCTCCGTGTAGTCAGTTTTGGCCGTCCATTTGCCGTCGCGGCATCCGCCGCTGCTTTCAGCCAGGGGTTTCCATTGATGAATCAAGTGAAGAGCGAATTGCCTAGAAGGGTTCAACCCTCCACCAGTGTGGCGGCAAAGACAGTGGGTGGCAGTTTTTTTTCCAATGAAGACTGGTGGTCAGTATGGGCAGGGCTACTGCTGGTGGCAGCGGCATGGCTGGCGTTTGCCTCGGGCAGTAGCATCAAGTGGCTGGCCTCGGCGCCGGCCAAATGGACCAGCCTCGCGCAGGCCGGAGCCGATCTTTTCGCGCATCTACCGAACTACATCGCGTTGTTTGTCATGTTTGCATTGCTGTTCGGTGCTTCCCTGGCGGTGTTGAAACAGCGCCTCGCGCATTTTCTGCCGGCATTCCTGATTCTGTTTGTAGCATCGCTGCTGATTTTTGAAATCGCCGCCTGGACACAGGCTTCGCACTACAACCTGGAGGCGCCGCTGGTGGCGCTGTTGCTCGGGCTTATCGTGTCGAATTTGGTGCCTCTGCCGGCATGGTTCCAGGCCGGTTTGCGGGTGGAGTTTTTTATCAAGGTCGGCATCGTGCTGCTGGGCGCGACGCTGCCTTTTACCCTGCTGGTGTGGGCCGGGCCAGTGGCGGTGGGACAGGCGACGGTGGTGTCGCTGCTGACCTTCTTCGTGATCTTTTTCAGCGCCCGCGCGCTGGGGCTGGATCGCCGCTTTGCCGCCGTGCTGGGTGTGGGCGGTGCGGTATGCGGCGTGTCGGCGGCGATCGCGATCGCTGGCGCCGTGCGCGCCAAGCGCGAGCAGGCGTCGGTGGCGATTACCTTGGTGGTGCTGTGGGCGATCGTGATGATCTTCGTGCTGCCGTTCGCCTCGCATGCGCTGGGTCTGTCGACCGGCGTGGCCGGTGCGTGGATCGGCACGTCGGAATTCGCCGACGCGGCGGGCATCGCCGCGGCGCAGGCCTACGGCGATATCGCGCGCAATGCCGGTGGCGCAATCGCCGGCGCGCCTGAAGCGGCGCTGCAGAATTTCACCCTGATGAAGGTCGTCGGACGCGATATCTGGATCGGCATCTGGGCGTTCGTGCTGGCCTGGGTGGCGACCACGCGCTGGGACGCCTTCGACGACGGCGTACAGGTAAAGAAGGTCGACGCCGGCGAAATCTGGGCGCGCTTTCCGAAATTCGTCATCGGCTTTGTGATCGCCTCGGCGCTGATCACCTGGATCGCCAGTGGGTATTCGTTGACCGACTACCGCAAGGTGGTGACGCCCGGCTTGGTGGCACCAATCGCCGCGCTGCGCACTTGGGCTTTTACCTTCTGCTTTCTCAGCATCGGTTTGACCACGCGGCTTGGTTCGTTGAGCAGGACCGGCTGGAAGCCGTTTCTCGCCTTCACGGCGGGCGTGGTGATCAACATCATCATTGGCTACGTGATGTCGGTTCACGTGTTTGCTGGTTACTGGGACAGCGTGGGTCGCTGATGCAAGCGTTGCCTACGGCTGCCGCGAATAGTCTCCAACCTGCGCAGGCCGGGCGCACGGCCGTGTCTCGCTGCGCTGACTGCTGCCATCGCCTGGATGATCGCCAGGCGATCGAGCAGCGCGTTGCCGGGCTGGCCGTATTCGGCTCGGCTTATGGCGCGAGCATTGGCGCAAGCAGGCTATGTGTTTTGCATGACCGGCTGGTGTCGCCGGACGACCGCTGCGCGCGCTTCGTGCCGATAGCGCTCCAAGCAGCCCCAATCAGGCAAGACTAAGCCCGCGCGACGCCGTCACGCTCGTGCGTCGTAGCCTTAGCCGTCGATCTTCGCGCCATCGCTGGCATCGTCCTGCTTTGTCGCTGCCAGATCCTTCAACAGCTGGAAAATCTCGCGGTACGCCCGCGGCGGCTTGCTTGGCGTTTCCTTCTCGATCCGCGCCTTGCGTACCAACGAGCGCAGGTGCTGTCGATCAACCTGCGGATGCTCGCCGATAAGCTCCGACAGCGCCGCTTCGTCTTCGTTGATCAGACGATCGCGCATCGCTTCGAGGCGATGCATGGCGGCGTTTTCCTGGCGCTGCTTTTCTCGGTTCTCGCCGAGTTCGGCGCGCACCGAAGCAAATACCTCATCTTCGTAGCGGCGCATGACCTTGGCGAGAAATGCCAGCTGCCGCTTGTGCGCAATGTGCGCAGTGATGCTGCGTGTGCGGGTGATTTCGTCGCGCACGTCGTCGGGTAGCTCCAGCTTGGCCAGCCGGCTGGGTTGCATCTCGACCAACTGGCTGGCCAGCGCCAGCACGGCCAGCGCCTCGCGGCGTTGCTGGGTGCGGCTGGGACCGTAGTCCTCTTCGTCGAGTTCGGTCTGGTTGCGGCTGCGGCTCGGGCTCACGGTTTCAATTCCAGGTGGGTCTTGGAGGACCAGGTTTGCGTGTCGACATCGGCAATGGAATCGCGCGAGTCGGCCTGTTCGAGGGCGAAACGGGGGATCGGTTCGCCCTCCAGTTCGATCGTTTCGACGAACATGGCGGCCGGGCGTACCCACAGGCCGTAATCGCCGTAAAGCGCCTGATAGACCACCAGCGGTTCCATGGTTTCGCTATGTTGCGCAGTGCCCAGCACGCGGTAGCGCTGGCCTTTGTAATGACGATAGGTGCCGGGGACGAGTGGCATAGGAGTTCTCCGCGGCTCTTTTCATTCTGTCGCGGCGACCCCATCTGAAGGTCTCAACCCGTTTCGGGATCGCGTGGAATGGCGGGCCGGCTTTGGCGAGCCACTATTCTACGCGTCAAACCTTCAGGAAGCCCAACGTGAGCGAACTCGTTACCCGCCAGAACGCCATCGATCAGAACGCCGTCAGTCAGGACCGCAGCCTGGAGGAACTCGACCGCCTGTCCGAGCTGGCCGAGGATGTGATCCGCCGCGCCCGCGCCGCCGGTGCCAGCCAGGCCGAAGTCGCCGCCAGCATCGACAGCGGGCTGAGCGTCAACGTGCGCCTGGGCGAGGTGGAGACGGTTGAGCACACGCGCGATCGCGGCTTCGGTCTGACCGTGTATTTCGGCCAGCGCAAGGGCTCGGCCAGCACGGCCGACCTGCATCCGGACTCGATCCAGGCCACGCTCGATCAGGCCTGCGCGATAGCGCGCTACACCGAAGTCGATCCAGCTGCGGGACTGGCGGATCCGTCGCGCATGGCGACAAAGTTTCCTGATCTCGATCTTTGGCATCCGTGGCATATCGACACCACGCGAGCGATCGAGCTGGGCATCGAAATTGAGGATATCGGCCGCGCGCATGCCGGCATCACCAATTCGGACGGCGCCAGCGTGCAAGCCGGTCAGGGCGTGTCGGTGTATGCGAATTCGCACGGTTTTGTCGGACGCGAGCGTGGTACCCGGCACTCGCTGTCGCTCTCGCTTATCGCTGGTGACGAGAGCGGCATGCAGCGCGACTACTGGTACGACAGCGTGCGTAACGCTAGCGATTTCATCAGTGGCAGGGCGCTGGCCGATCGGGCCGCCGAACGCACGCTGGCGCGCATGGGTGCGCGCAGCTTGTCGACCCGGCAAAGCCCGGTGCTGTTTCCTCCGGAACTGGCGCGCGGAGTCATCGGTCATCTGCTGGGCGCAGTGAGCGGCGGCGCGCTTTACCGCCAGGCGAGCTTTCTGCTTGATCACGTTGGCAAGCAGGTCATGCCGACCTGGTTGAACATCAACGAGCGCCCGCACCTGATCGGTGGCCAGGGCTCGGGTAATTTCGACGCCGAGGGCGTTGCTACGCGCGATAGTTCGCTGATCGAAGCCGGGGTGCTCTCGCGCTACATCCTAGGCAGTTACTCGGCGCGCAAGCTCGGGTTGGAATCCACCGGCAACGCGGGAGGGATCCACAACCTGATCGTCGAGCCCGGCAGCGTCGACAACTCCAGGGACGACTTTGCTGCGCTGCTCAGACGGATGGGCACCGGGCTGCTGGTGACCGAGCTGATGGGTCAGGGCGTGTCGACCATCACCGGCGATTACTCGCGCGGTGCGGCGGGTTTCTGGGTAGAAAACGGCCACATCGTGTATGCCGTGGAAGAGATCACCATCGCGGCCAATCTGCGTCAGATGTTTGCCGGCATTCTCGCGGTCGGCACGGATGTCGACGCGCGTTCGGCCGTGCTCACCGGCTCGATTCTGATCGATCAGATGACCATCGCTGGCGAGTAGGTCGCCGGTCATGTTGCGGTGGCCCGCCACAAGGCCGAAGATATCGTCTGCAGGCTGTCGCGGTACCACCACCAGGGAGCGCAGGGGTCATGAGTACACCGTCCGATCAGTTTTCGCCGATACCGCCGGAACCGCCCGTGGGCGTGCGTTCCACTGACGACAAGAACCTGGCGATGCTGACGCATCTGTCGGGGTTCATTTTGAGCATCATCGTGCCGTTGATTGTCTGGCTGATGCACAAGGACCGGCCAGAAAAAACTTATCTGGTCAGCGAGGCGAAGGAAGCGCTGAATTTTCAGATTACCGTGCTTATCGGGCACGTCATCTGCTGGATTCTGACGATCATCGTTATTGGTGCGTTTCTCACCTGGGTTCTGTGGATTGTAAACCTCGTGTTCTGCATTATCGCTGCCGTGAAAGTCAGCTCCGACGGAAGCTACCGCTATCCTTTCGCGCTGCGCTTGGTCAGCTGAGCGGAAAGCGGTGATTCGACACTTTTAAGATAAATAAAAAGCCCGCTAAGCGGGCTTTTTATTTGGACGTCTGGACGTCTGGGTTCAGTTATTTCTATGTGCCGCGTATAGTGCAAGCTCCTGCAAAAGAATGCCGGATGTTCCCATCGGAGCAATCGTATCGAGAGCAACCGTCGTCAGTTCGCGCAAACGTGCGCGCGATGCGTCGAGTCCGATGATGGAAGGAAAGGTGGGCTTGTCGGCGGCGGCGTCTTTGCCGGCCGTCTTGCCGATCACCGCGGCATCGCCTTCCACGTCGAGTATATCGTCGCGCACCTGGAAGGCCAGGCCTAGCGCGTCAGCGTACCGGTCGAGTATGTCCAGCGTCGTTGCGTTGGCCCCGGCGCTCAGCGCGCCAAGCCGCACCGAGGCGCGGATCAGCGCGCCGGTCTTGCAAGCGTGCATATGTTCCAGTTCGGCGAGGCTGAGCGTGCAGCCGACGGCAGCCAGATCAAGCGCCTGCCCGCCGGCCATGCCTTCGGCGCCGCAAGCGCGGCCCAGCACGCGCTGCTTTTCCATACCGATCGCCGCATCGCCGGCCTCGTCGCTGAGTATTTCGAACGCCAGTGCCTGCAGCGCATCGCCGGCAAGAATCGCCATGGCTTCGCCAAACACGATGTGGCAGGTCGGGCGACCGCGGCGCAGTGCATCGTCGTCCATGGCAGGCAGGTCGTCGTGCACCAGCGAATAGGCGTGGATCAGCTCCACGGCACAGGCGGCGGCATCGAGTGCGGGTCCGCTCTCGCCGAGCGCCTGCGCCGCGGCGTAAACCAGCAACGGTCGCAAACGTTTGCCGCCGCCAAGCACGGCGTAGCGCATCGCGCCGTGCAGGGCGGCGGGCGATTGTTCGGCGGGCGGTAGGCGCTGTTCCAGTGCGCGCTCGGCGCGGGTTATCAGCGCCTTGAGGGCGGGGCCAAGCTCAGAGTTCGGGTTCAAACGGTTCGGCGCTCTCGGGGGCGTCGGGATCAAGCAGCAGGCGCACGCGCAGTTCGGCTTTTTCCAGCGACAGCTGGCAGTGACGATAAAGGCCAATACCGCGTTCGAACGAGGCCAGCGACTCGTCCAGGCTCATCTCGCCGCCTTCCATCTTGGCGACCAGCTGTTCGAGCTCGTCCAGCGAGTGCTCGAAGTCGACGGCGGGTGGCGTCTTGGTGGATGCGGAAGCGGTCTTGGCCATGGGCAGCAAAGCTAACCGAGTGACCGCGCGGAATCAATCGGTTAGGCCAGCGAAGGTGTGCGCTTGTGACGACGTCAGCGCGACGGCGACCAACGTGGCCGCGTGCCAGCCTGCTCGAAGATCAGCTTACCTCGCTCGCTCAGCCACCGATCGGCCACGCCGACAATGTCAGTGCCGGCATACAGCAGCGGCACGCCAAGACGGCGCCACGGGGGAACCATGGCCTGCTGAAACAGATCGCGCAGTTCGCGCGTGTAGGCATCGCCGGCCGGTTTGATGCGTTCGCCGCCCTGACGCAAGCGCACCTGCATCGGCTGCGCCAGGCGGACTTCCGTATCGGCCAGCGACAACGTGCCGCCATCGGGCAGCGTCAGCGGTTCGCCGTGCCAGGTCGCTTGCCAGGCGCTGTCGATGGTTGGCGGCGGCGACTGCGCCCACAGCCGCCCGCGCCAGATATGCAGCTCAGCGCCACGCCATTGCACGCACGGTTGCTGCCCCGCACGCGCGTTGCACTGGTGTTCGATTTGTTGGCGCTGTGCGGTGGTCGGCGCCGGCAGCCCAAGTCCGTGCAGCCAGTGATCGAGCAGCGGTTCGCGCAGCGCAGGATGCAGAGCGAGCCAGCCTGCCGCGTCGATCGTATGCGCGGCTGGATCGTGCAGCGCGTCGAACGCGGCCAGCCATTGCACTTTCAGGGCGTCGGCGGCGGCACGACTGAGCGCGGCACTGTGCACGATGGAATCCACCGCCTGAGGCCACAGTCGCTCCAGTCGCGGCAGGATGTCGTGGCGCAGGTGATTGCGCGCAAATCGCATATCGCCGTTGGACGGGTCGTCGATCGACGGCAGCTGCCGGGCGTCGAGGTAGTCGCGCAGCTGCTGTCGCGAAAGCCCCAGCAGCGGACGCCACAGCTGGCCGCGCGCAAATGGACGCAGCGTGCGCATGCCGCCGAGGCTGTCCGGCCCCGCGCCGCGCAACAGTTTCAGCAGTACCGTCTCGGCCTGATCGTCGCGATGGTGGGCGAGCAGCAGATATTCGCCCTGTTGCAGCGACGACTCGAAAGCCGCGTAGCGCGCGTGGCGCGCGGCGGCTTCCAGACCCAGGCCTTTGTCGAGTTCGACCTGCACACGAATCACTTCGCACGGCACGTTCAGCGTTTCGCAAAAGCGCTGGCAGCGCTCGGCCCAGGTCACGCTTTGCGGGCTCATGCCGTGGTCCACGTGCAGCGCGCGCAAGCCGCGAGCGCGCGCTGCGGGGAGCTCGCCAAGCGCGTGCAGTAATGTGGTTGAATCCGGGCCGCCGCTGAATCCGACGCATAGCCGCAGATCGGGTGCTTGCGCCAGCGCGGCGGCGAGATGCTGCTTCAGCGCGTCGCTCATGGCTTGCTGTCGCGAGTGCACAGCTCCAAAGGCTTGCGCTGACCGCTTTGTTGCCGCTTGGCGTCGATCAGCAAGGCGAGCTTGGTGGTGCCGTTGGCCATGGGTGGTCCTGGTCTGGCGTTATCGATGTTGCGGCGTAAAAACGGGTGCGGCGAACGCAGGGCCTTCCACTTTGCTGCGCGACGCTGAGCAAGAACCGTTCGGGTGTTTCGTACTTGTCGGCAGGTTCAACGACGGAAGTTGAGTTCGACCGTGATGCCCGCGGGATCGACCACGAAAATCTGCACCTGCGCGCCGTCATCCAGCACCACGGTTCGATGCGGAACGCCCGCGGCCTCAAGCCTTTCGCGGGTGGCTTCCCGATCAGCGCAGGCAAAGGCGACGTGGCTGAAATAGCCGGTATGGTGGTGGATCGATTGTTCGGCGCCGCCGCTGAGATGCAGTACTGCGGATTCACCGGCGTACAGCCAGTAACCGTGCGATCCGGAGCTCATCGCCGGCCGGAAGCCATCCCGCAGGCCGACCATGTCGACATAGAACGAACGCACCGGTTCTAGCAGGTCCGCGGAAACCCGCAGATTGATGTGATCCAGTCCACGCACGCCGGTCATGGGTTTACTCCTGGAAGGCGCCGTAGCCGCGCATGCGCTTGTAGCGCAGTTCCAGCAGATCGGCGATCGGCATCGCCTCCAGTTCGTCGAGCTGGTTGAGCAGCACGGCCTTCAGGCGTACAGCCATCGAGCGGGCGTTGCGGTGCGCGCCGCCGAGCGGCTCGCGCACGACCTTGTCGATCAGGCCCAGCTCGTGCAGACGCGGCGCGGTCATGCCCATCGCCTCAGCCGCATCGCGGGCCTTGTCGGCGCTTTTCCAAAGGATCGAGGCGCAGCCTTCGGGCGTGATCACGGAATAGGTCGAATACTGCAGCATCAGCGTGCGGTCGCCCACGCCGATGGCCAGCGCGCCGCCGGAGCCGCCTTCGCCGATCACGGTGCAGATGATCGGCACCTTGAGGCTGGCCATTTCGATCAGGTTGCGCGCAATCGCCTCGCTCTGGCCGCGCTCTTCGGCGCCCACGCCCGGGTATGCTCCGGGCGTGTCGATCAGGGTCAGCAGCGGCAGATGAAAACGTTCGGCCATCTTCATCAGGCGCAGCGCCTTGCGATAGCCCTCGGGACGCGGCATGCCGAAGTTGCGGCGCACCTTGGTCTTGGTGTCGCGGCCTTTCTGATGGCCGATGATCACCACCGGGCGCCCGTTGATGCGGCCCAGGCCGCCGACGATGGCGGCATCCTCGGCGTACATGCGGTCGCCGGCCAGCTCATGGAATTCTTCGCAGATCACGCCGATGTAATCGAGCGTGTAAGGCCGCGCCGGGTGGCGCGAAAGCTGGGTCATCTGCCACGAATTGAGGTTGCGGAAGATCTCGGCCGTCTTGATCTTCAGCTTCTCGCGCAGACGGTTGACGTCGTCCTCGATATTGAACGCCTGACCCTGGCTGGCATGGCGCAGCTCTTCGATCTTCGCTTCCAGGTCGGCAATCGGTTGTTCGAAATCGAGGAAGTTAGGGTTCATTCGCGACATTTCGTGGCACAGAGCGGCGCAGTATACCGTTAGACGCGTGAAGGCGAGAACGCCGCCGTATGGGCTTGCGGACGAGAAACCTTTCGTTCGGATGGGGTCAAGTCGCCGCGGGTTGCGCTATCGTTCGCGCCAAGACGCGCTTTTGCCAGACCCAACCATGCCGATCCAACCGACCATCGACAACAACAAGCTCGACCGCATCGTGGCCGAAGCCCGCCGCAACGCCGAGCAGCGCGAGTCGGGCTATCGCGAGCGGGCGCTGAAAATGTATCCGTGGATCTGCGGCCGCTGCGCGCGCGAATTCACCCGCACCAACCTGACCGAGCTCACGGTGCACCATCGCAACCACGACCACGACTTCAACCCGGCCGACGGCAGCAACTGGGAGCTGCTGTGCGTGTACTGCCACGACAACGAGCATTCGCGTTACATCGACCATATCCGCGGCGCCGGTTACAGCGTGCAGGAAGAGGTCGCGCCGGCCACCGGCAATCCATTTGCCGATCTGAAGGCGATGATGGAGCGCGGCAGGAAATAACCCTCGTCGCGGCGTCGTCAGTCGGCCTGTTTGACGATACGCAGCTTCGCCGCCTGCACGCCGGGCAGCGCGCGAACGGTGCGCAGCAGCGCCGGTATCGCATCGACGCGCCAGGCCTCGCTCAGCTCAAGGTCGGCCTGCGCGTCCTGGTTGTGATAGCCGTGCAGCACCACCGTCGCGCGACCGCCGCGGTAACCGGCCAGCGCGTGCTGCAGTTTTTCGACGAAGTCGGGCTTCACGCCGTTCAATTTCAGCTGCAGCAGGCGCGCATGCTTGCGGCAGGCGTCGGTGAGCGAGCTGGCGCTGCGCGCGCGGATCTGGAAGCCGCCGCCGGAGAAATCATCGATGCGCAAGCCGCCCTCGACCACCAGCATTTCGTCGCGGGTCAACAGCGGCGCAATCTGCTGATACAGCTCGCCGAAGAAGCTCACCTCGATGCTGCCGGTGCCGTCCTCGATGCGGACGAAGGCATCGCTGTCGCCGCGCTTGCGCACGGCGGTGACCATGCCGGCGATCGTCCACGGGGTGTCCGGGCCGCGGCGGAAGCGGTTGCCGTCGTCGTTGTCGTTTTTCCTCGGCTTGGGCGGCTGGTAGCGCACGGCAATTTCGCCGAGCGGGCAGGTCGAGAGCTGCGCCAGCTCCTCTTTCCAGGGGTCGGTCGGGTGGCCGGACAGATAATGGCCGAGCGTGTCGCGCTCGCCCTGCAGCAGCTGTTCCAGCGGCCACTCCGGTGCCGTGGGCAGGTCGATATGCACCACCTGCGTCAGCGCACCTGACGACGCGCCGAACATGTCGTTCTGGCCGGACTGGCGGTCGCGCAGGTGCTGTTCGGCGGCTTTGATCGTATTGGGCAACTGCAACATCAGGCTAGCGCGCGTCGGCGCGAGCCCGTCGAGCGCACCGGAATAGATCAGCGCCTCGAGCACGCGCCGGTTGAGCTTGGTCGGATCGACCCGGCGGCAGAAGTCGGCCAGGTCGGTATAGCGACCGTTTTTGCGTTCGGCGACGATGGCTTCGCACACGCCCTGGCCAACGCCCTTGATCGCGCCCAGGCCGTACTGGATCTTCTTTGACTCGACGGCGACGAACATGTATTCCGACGCGTTGACCTCCGGCGGCTGCACGGTGAGGCCGATCGCGCGCGATTCGTCGAGAAAGATCACCGCCTTGTCGGTGTTGTCCATGTCCGACGAGATCGTCGCGGCCATGAACTCGGCCGGGTAGTGCGCCTTCAGCCAAGCGGTTTGATAGCTGACCAGGGCATAGGCGGCCGCGTGCGATTTGTTGAAGCCGTAGCCGGCGAATTTTTCCATCAGATCGAAAATTTCATCGGCCTTGGAGCCGGCCAGGCCGTCGACGGCAGCACCGTCGCGAAATTTCGCACGCTCCTCGGCCATCTTCTTGGCGTCTTTCTTGCCCATCGCGCGGCGCAGCAGGTCGGCGCCGCCGAGCGAGTAACCGCCGACGATCTGCGCCATCTGCATGACCTGCTCCTGGTAGACCATGATGCCGTAGGTCTCTTCCAGAATCGGCTGCACGCGCGGGTCGGGATAGCTCACGTCTTCGCGGCCGTGCTTGCGTGCCACGAAGCTGGGAATCAGGTCCATCGGGCCAGGGCGGTACAGCGCCACCAGCGCGAT
>Ga0302313_10001256_pt1 | contig 19710 bp, 18 predicted proteins | sample III_Palsa_N2_2_FD_200454 | JGI IMG/M metagenome (GOLD analysis project Ga0302313, IMG submission 200454) | Peat permafrost microbial communities from Stordalen Mire near Abisko, Sweden - III_Palsa_N2_2 | ecosystem: Environmental > Terrestrial > Soil > Palsa > Peat permafrost | place: Sweden...
CTCACGCATTCGGTCCTGGGTTGCATGCGGCATGAAAAAGACACGCGAACGACTACGGCATCTGCTGCGCCTTCTTGACAATGCCATACCCGGGCTCATGGAAGGCAGCACGGGTGACGCCGGGTTCTGGTCGGCATTTACGTACAAGGCGATGAACATCCAGGGTCAAGCTTGCCCCGAGGACCAAGACTGGGTTGCACAGCAGTTGGACGCGATGCTGCAGCAATACGCCATGGCGATGCCTTTGGCTATCCTGCGGTCTGATTGCCTGCCAGCGTGATGCATTCAAACGTTTTATGGACCGGGGGCGTCCAGGCGGCGCTTGCCCCGCAAGTACCGCCCGTCGAGATGGCACACCTTGCCGAAGGTCATGTATCGCCCCTGTGAGCCCATCGCGTATAAACGCTGAGCGCCCTCCGTGCATCAGATAGATCCTGACCACCAGGAGTAGATACCGTGCATAAAATCATCATTGCCTTGTTGCTGACGACACTGCCGCTGGCGGCCGGCGCCTCGGAATGCCGCTATAGCGCGCCGCGCAATACCGATCTGGATGCCGCAGGACTGAATAATCTGCTGTTGAAACTGGGTTCCACCGATCTGGATATCCAAAGCGTACCGGGCCTGAGCAAGGTCGAGGTTCGCGGCACCGCCTGTGCATCCGATGCGTCGTGGCTGAAAGATGTACAACTCGATGCCAACCGCAGCGGCGATCGCGCCACGGTGGTCGCGCAAAACAATCGGCACGGCAACACCTTCACCCTTTTCGGCTCTACCTATGCGTATCTGCAATTGCAGGTACGCGTGCCCGCGTCACTCGCCATCAGCATCGCCAGCGGCTCCGGCGACGTGAAAGCCTCTGGCCTTGCCTCGCTGGATTTCAGCTCCGGCTCGGGCGACCTCCAGACGGATCACATTGCTGGTGCATTGACTTTGAAACTTGGCTCAGCCGATGTGAAAGCCCAGCAAGTCGGCAGCGTCAATCTGCGCGAAACGGGCTCCGGCGACGTGCGCGTCGATGGCGTGCATGGCGATGTCCAGGCGGATCATTCCGGCTCGGGTGAGCTTACTTTCAGCAACGTGAGCGGCACCGTCAACGTCGGCGCGACCGGTTCCGGCGACGTCTCGCTCAACAACATCGGCCGTGATGCGAAAGTCGGCAGCACCGGCTCCGGTGACGTCAACGCCAACGGCATCGGCGGCAATTTCACCGTAGGCGCCAATGGCAGCGGTGACGTTCACTACACCAACGTCAAAGGTCAGGTCAGCGTGCCGAAACGCAACGATGATTGATTTGCGGTAGATACGACGACTGATAAAGAGGCGGCAGGTATGGACACCCCGAGACGGGAGCTGTCTGTGACCTGCTCGCTTCGTTTTGCCCCTTTGCTTAGCTTTGTTTTGACAGCCGGATAGTTGATGCTCACACGCACCCCAATAAAATCGTTCTGGCTGACACGCCAGCTGCTGATATGCGTGCTGCTCGCGCCCTGTCTTGCCGCAACCGCCCAGGCGCTCACACTGGACCAAGCGCGTTGGCAGCATGAGGCGAAGGCAGTCACCATCACCCGCGACGACTGGGGTATCGCGCACGTCCATGGCAAGACCGACGCCGACGCCGTGTTCGGCATGGCCTATGCGCAAGCCGAAGACGATTTCAACCGCGTCGAGACCAACTACCTGAACTCCATGGGCCGCCTCGCCGAGACCGAAGGGCCATCGGCGATCTGGCAGGACTTGCGGATGAAGCTGTTCATCGACCCGGTCGAACTGCAACGACTCTATGCCCACAGCCCTGGCTGGCTGCAGTCGCTGATGAATGCCTGGGCCGACGGGCTGAACTACTACCTCGCCATCCATCCCGACGTGCACCCGCGCGTCATCCACCATTTCGAACCATGGATGGCACTGAGCTTCAGCGAAGGCAGCATCGGCGGCGATATCGAACACGTATCGCTCAACCAGCTTGAAGCTTTCTACGGCCACGACCCCAAGGCCGCCCTGGCACGGGTGGACCCACCATCGAGTTGGGCGGAACCCACCGGATCGAACGGAATCGCGATCGCACCCAAGCTCACCGCCGACGGCCATGCGCTGCTGCTGATCAATCCACACACTTCGTTCTTCTTCCGCTCCGAGCTGCAGATGACCAGCGACACGGGACTCGACGCCTATGGCGCGGTCACGTGGGGGCAGTTCTTCATCTATCAGGGTTTCAATCACCACATCGGCTGGATGCATACCTCGACTGGCGCCGACGTCGTCGATGAGTTCGCCGAGACGATCGTGCACAAGGACGGTCACCTTTTCTATCGCTATGGCAAGGAACTTCGACCGGTCACCCTGCGCACGATCAGCGTGCCCTACCGAAGCAGCGATGGTTCGATAGGCGAGCGCAACTTCACCGTCTATGCCACGCATCACGGCCCGATCGTGCGTGAGAGTGACGGCAAGTGGATAGCGATCGCGCTGATGAACAAGCCGATGGAAGCGCTCGAACAAAGCTGGCTGCGCACCAAGGCCAACGACTACGCCAGTTTCATGAAGGTCGCCGAGCTGAAGGCCAATTCATCGAACAACACGATCTTCGCCGACGACAAGGGCGAGATCGCCTATCTGCATCCGCAGTTCATCCCCAAGCGCGACAACCGCTTCGACTACACCAAGCCCGTCGATGGCAGCGATCCGGCAACCGACTGGAACGGGCTGCACGCACTCAACGAAGCGCCGCACCTGCTCAATCCACCGAACGGCTGGATCTTCAACACCAACGACTGGCCCTATTCCGCCGCCGGACCCTACAGCCCGAAGCGCGAAGATTATCCACGCTACATGGACCGCGCCGGTGAGAATCCTCGCGGCATCCACGCAACCCGCGTGTTGACCGGCCAGCAGGGCTTCACACCGTCGTCGCTGATCACCGCCGCGTTCGATTCCTATCTGCCGGCGTTCGCGCGGCAGATTCCGATCCTGATCGCCGACTACGACGCCCTCGCTGCCAACGATCCGCTCAAGCACAAACTGGAAGGGCAGATCGCCCTGCTGCGTGGCTGGGATTACCGTTGGGGTATCGCGTCGATGCCGACCTCATTGGCAGTGTTCTGGGGCGACACCCTGTGGGACAAGGTCGATAAGGCCGACACTGCCGAAGGCCTGTCGATCTATGACTATATGGCCGAGAAAGCGGGCGCGAAGGCTCGCCTGGGCGCGTTGGTCGAGGCATCCGATCGGCTGGAAAAGGACTTCGGAAGCTGGGGCGTGCCGTGGGGTGAGGTCAACCGCTTCCAGCGAATCAACGGGGCCATCGTGCAGCCGTTCGACGATACAAAACCCAGCATCCCGGTACCGTTCACCTCGTCGCGCTGGGGTTCGCTCGCCTCGTTCGGCGCGCATCGCTGGCCAGGTACGGATCGCTACTACGGCACCAGCGGCAACAGCTTCGTCGCGGTGGTCGAGTTCGGCGACAAGGTCAGCGCCCGCGCGATCACCGCCGGTGGCGAGAGCGGCCATCCGGATTCGGCGCATTTCAATGACGAAGCCGAACGCTACACCACCGGCAACCTGCGCACGGTCTACTTCTGGCCCGAGCAGCTCAAGGGCCACACCGAGCGCGTCTACAGCCCCGGCTCGTGACCTTGCCTTCGTAGGTTGGGCTGAGCGCAGCGATGCCCAACATTGGGCCGTCGTCGTTGCTGGGGTTCACACGCGCTCACCCTAACCTACCCACTGGCAGCGCAGGCTTGGCTTGCACCCGGCCGATACTCATCAAACCCTCGAAGGACCGCTCTTAAGCTCGTCATCCCTGCGAACGCAGGAGGAGCTTCTCAACAGCGAAGCTGGTCACCCAGCGCCCTTGGCTCTCCAAGAACCTGAGGCCACTGGGTCCCTGCCTTCGCAGGAATGACGAGCTGGGTGACAGGTTATTCGAGATGCCCACATAGTTCGGGCCTCAAGCATTCACTGAACGCCATTTTGTTTCGAGTCGGCAGGCGCACTCGAGTTGATCAACCCATAATCGAGACACGTCGTCGATTGCTTCAGAAGCCATCCGCGCATCTCGGTAGGGCTACTACTCTCTCCGATCAGCGATTCTTGTGGCACGTGAATAATTCAGCATGCACCGATCACCGACAGTAGTTGCGCTAAAGACTGTCCAAATCACGTCGACCTGCGCGTCATCATGATGGCGATGCAATCTGCTCGCCCCCGACCCACGATGGAGAACAGCCATGCAATATCTTCTGATGCTCTATGCGAACGAACACGGTTGGTCCGAGCTGCCGCAAGCGGAACAGGCCCAATGGATCGCGGCATACCAGGCCTATAACGAAGCGCTGACCAGCGCCGGTGCCCGCGTCGGCAGCAACCGCCTTAGCGGCAGCGGGACCGCCACCACCGTGCACGTCGCGGACGGCAAGACGCGGGTACTGGACGGGCCGTATGCTGACTCCAAGGAACAGCTCGGCGGCTACTACCTGATCGACGTGCCCGACCTCGATGCCGCGATCGCCTGGGCAGCGCGCTGCCCGGGCGCCAGCCATGGCACGATCGAAGTGCGTCCGGTCTGGACGCCCCAGTAGGGACGCCCATGCGCGATCCCGATGCCATCGACCAGGTGCGCCGCACGGCGGATGCCGTCGCGCGGCGCAGCTACGGCAAGCTGGTCGCCTACCTGGCAGTGCACACCCGGGATGTAAGCGCTGCCGAGGATGCGCTGTCGGAGGCGTTCGCAGCGGCACTGACGGACTGGCCACTGCAGGGCACCCCGGCGAACCCGGAGGCCTGGCTGCTCACCGTCGCCCGCCGCAAGGCCATCGATGTCGCCCGTCGCCGCCGCAGCGGCGATATGGCGAGCGCGCAGTTGCAAATACTCGCCGATGGCGCGCACGCCGCACTCGTGGAAGATGCCCTGCCCGATCATCGCCTCGGCCTGCTGTTCGCCTGCGCGCATCCGGCCATCGATGCGGGCATTCGCGCTCCGCTGATGCTGCAGGCCGTGCTCGGGCTGGATGCAAAACGGATCGCCTCGGCCTTCCTGGTGGCGCCAGCGACCATGGGCAAGCGGCTGGTACGCGCAAAGGACAAGATTCGCGAGGCCGGCATACCGTTCCGCGTTCCCGAACGCGACGAACTGCCAAGCCGACTCGAGGCCGTGCTGGACGCGATCTACGCCGCGTTCACCGAAGGCTGGACCGATGCCGACGGCACCGATGTCGTGCGCAGCGACCTTACCGGCGAGGCGATCTTCCTCGCACGGCTGGTGGCCGAATTACTGCCACAGGAAGCCGAGGCCCTGGGCCTGCTTGCCCTGCTGCTGCACGCGCAGGCCCGGCGCAACGCGCGGCGAAATGCTCAAGGCGACTACGTGGCGCTGGCCGAACAGGATCCCGCGCAGTGGGACGCATCGATGATCGACGAGGCCGAGATGCTGTTGCTGCATGCCAGCACGCTCGGCAGCATTGGGCGCTTTCAGCTCGAAGCCGCCGTGCAGTCGGCGCACGTCCACGGCTGCCGCACCGGCCATACCGACTGGGCCGCGCTGGTGCGGCTCTACGATGCCTTGATTCTGCTTACCGGCTCGCCGGTGGTCGCGATCAATCGCTCGCTGGCGATCGCGCAACTGCGCGGCGCCGACGCCGCGCTCGCCGCAATGCCCTCGCCGAGCACCGACCCGCGACTGACCGACTACCAACCCTATTGGGCCGCCCGCGCAGAACTGCTCGCCCGCACCGGCGCGCTCATCGACGCGAGCCATGCATACGATCTCGCCATCGGCCTCGAACGTGATCCCGCTGTGCGCCGCTTCTTGCAGCAGCGTCAGTTGGCAATGAGTTGCCCGACCATCCGGCAATGAGCTGTCGCTGGCTTGATGATTGACTTGAACGCGCGCAACCTGATGAATTGGCCCGACTCAGCTCAATGCCCAACATCGGAGCCACGTCATTGTTGAGGTTCGCCTGCGCTCACCCCAACCTACGCACTTCGACTTCCAGACCATCGCGACCGCCCTCAAAGCCCTTGCAGCAGGCCTTGCGGAAAGGTGATGGATCGCTGACTGGAGCTATATCGACGCGGCGATGCGGCCGACCTCAGCCAGCACGGCATGGCGTGCGTCCGCGTCGGCGGTCGACTCCGCGTAGTAGGCGGTCACCAGCAGCGGCTTGCGTTGCGGTGGCCATGCAATCGCGACATCGTTGGTTTCGCGATGGGCGCCCGAGCCGGTCTTGTCACCGACACGCCAGCTCACAGGCATGCCCTCACGCAGCTGCTTGGCGCCGGTCGTAGTGGCGCGCAGCCACTCGATCAGTTGTTCACGCGACGCATCAGAAAGCGCGTTGCCCAGCAGCAGTGTGTGCATGGTTGCAAGCATGGCGTCCGGCGTCGTGGTATCACGCATGTCGCCGGGACTGGCATCGTTGAGATCAGGCTCGATCCGATCGAGACGCGTCACTTGATCGCCAAGGCTGCGCACATATGCTGTTACAGCAGCGGGCCCACCGAGGCTTGCCAGCAGCAGATTGGCTGCCGTGTTGTCGCTCAAGGTAATGGCCGCTTCGCACAGCTCAGCCAGGGTCATGCCCGGCGCGCCTACGCGATGACTGGTCACCGGCGCATACACCAGCACTACATCCTTGCCGAAGACGATGCGCCGATCCAGCTGCTCCATACCGCGATCGACGCGCGCCAGCACGGCGCCCACCGCCAGCAACTTGAACGTGCTGCACATCAGAAAGCGTTCGTCGGCACGATGTGCGATGCGGCGCCCGTTGCCGGTATCGAGGATGGCCACCCCCAGTCGCCCGCCCGATTGGCGTTCCAGCGAGGCCAGCCGCGCCGGGACGTCGCCCACATCAGCAGCCAGGGAAAGCGTGGGACGAAGAACGAACGCCGCCGCACCTATCGCGGCGCCTCGCAGCAAGCTTCGACGATTCATGGGATCACCTATGTGCGGAAAATAGGAAGGCGGCATGCTGTACGCAAGCCGCCTCACCCTAGCTGTCGGTGCTGACTTTTTTCAGCGAGCGATGAGGCGATGCCGAGGCAGTCATCGGGCACGGCGGCATCAGCCCCGTTTGGGAATTTCCAGGCCGCGCTTTACGGCGGGGCGAGCCAGCGCGCGATCGAGCCATGGGGCGACGTGGGTGAAGCTGTCGTACTCCACCAGTTCGCGTGCCTCATAGAACGTGATGAGGTTGCGCACCCAGCCGAGCGTTGCGATGTCGGCGATCGTGTAGTCGTCGCCCATCAGCCAGGTGCGGCCCTCAAGGCGCGTGTCGAGAACGCCCAACAGGCGCTTCGACTCCGCAACGTAGCGATCGAGCGGGCGCTTGTCGGCAATCTCTTTGCCGGCGAATTTGTTGAAGTAGCCGACCTGGCCGAACATCGGTCCGATCGCCCCCATCTGGAAGAACACCCATTGGATGGTTTCCCAGCGCTGCCCCGGATCCGCTGAAATGAACTTGCCGGACTTGTCCGCGAGATACAGCAGGATCGCGCCCGATTCAAACAGCGCGAGCGGTTTGCCGCCGGGGCCATCCGGATCGATGATCGCGGGAATCTTGCCGTTGGGATTGAGCGACCGGAACTCCGCCGTGTGGCTCTCGCCCTTCATGATGTCGACGAGGTGTGGCTCGTACGCTAGCCCGGTCTCTTCGAGCATGATCGACACCTTCACGCCGTTCGGCGTGTTGAGCGAATAGAGCTGGATGCGGTCGGGATGTTCGGCCGGCCAGCGAGTGGCGATGGGGAAATCGGACAGATGGGGCACAGCTTGCTCCTGCGACATGGGTACGCCGCAAGGTAGGTGGTTCTGCCGATGCGTTCAACATGAAATGGCTCGGGTTTGGCCAACCTCTTTGTTTTCGAAGACCTTGCGTATGGTTTGGCGAATGGCGAGTATCGCCGGGTGCGCGGCTTCGCCGGGCGGCAACGGGGGATATACAGAAATGTCGACGTCGCAGATTCAATCCGTATCGCGCCCATCCACCTTGCGCGCCGCTTACTGCACGGCGCTCGCCGCCTGCCTGCTGATGGGCCCGCTGCTCGCCCAAGCTCAGCAGAGCGATCAGGAAACCGGCAAGACGTATACGCTGCTCGCCACGCCAAAGACAGTTGCCTGGGGTCACTACGACGCGACCACGCCGCCGGTGCTGCGCATCAAGTCGGGCGACACGGTGGTGTTCCACACCGTACTCACCAACAGCCCCACGGGCTTGGAGAAGGCTGGCGTGAAGCCGGCCGACGTGGAGCAGAGCCTGCGCGATCTGTTCGATGGCGTCCCAGCCAAGGACCGTGGTCCCGGCGGCCACATTCTGACCGGCCCCGTCTACATCGAAGGCGCCGAGCCCGGCGATACGCTGGAAGTACGGGTCAGGAAGATCGATCTGGCCATTCCCTATGCCTATAACGCGTTCCGTTACGGCGCAGGCTTCCAGACCGACGACTTCCCTTACGCCCGCGTCAAGATCATCCCGCTTGACCGCACCACGCGCACTGCCCACTTCGGGCCGGGGATAGATATCCCGCTGCATCCGTTCTTCGGCAGCATGGGCGTGGCGCCGCCGCCTGAGTTCGGTCGCTACGACAGCGCACCGCCCACGATCATCGGCGGCAACATGGACAACAAGGAACTGGTGGAGGGGTCGACGGTCTATTACCCGGTCTTCGTCCCCGGCGCGCTGTTCCAGATCGGCGACGGCCACGCCGGACAGGGCAATGGCGAAGTGGACATCACCGCGATGGAGACCTCGCTGGTCGGCACCGTGCAATTCATCTTGCAGAAGGGCGTAAAGACCGGCCCCTACCCTCGCGCCGAAACACCGGACTACTTCATCAGCATGGGCTACGACGACGACCTGACGGTGGCAACTCACAAGGCTGTCGCGGGAATGATCGCGTTCCTGGTCGAGCACCAGCACATGAGCCGCGACGACGCCTACATGCTGATCAGCGTGGCCGGCGACATCGATATCACCGAGTTGGTGGACCACAACAAGGGCGTCCACGTCATGGTGCCGAAATCCATCTTCACGCAAAGTAAGCAGCAGTAGCTCGCCACGCGCGGCTTAGTGATCGGTATCCGCCAGAGCAATGGCGTGATCGAGAAAGTGGAAAGTCCTTCTTGCCAGGGGCTAACCCACTGTTATGTGGATCACCTTCAAATAGTCGACTCAATAAAAACTTGATTGCCCGCCATTCTGTCCCGCAGTTTTGCGTTCCACTTGCGCAAATCCGCGTTCCACTCATGCAAAGCAGAGGGAGAAAGGTATGGATAGCAGATCAACTCGACCAAGTCGTGCGCTGTTAGGGCCAGCTGCGTTGGTTGCAGATGGCGTGTCCATGAAGACCAGCACCCTCAATCCATCCGGCATGGGCCTGGGCCATGTACTGCTGGCGCTGGTGATGATCGGCCTGGGTATCCGCGGTTTCGTCTACGGCGATTTCGCTTCGGTGTGGCAGCAGATTCCGATCGCGCACCTGCCCGCGCGGCAGTTCTTCGTCTATGCCTGCGCAGCACTTGAGCTGGCGACCGGCATCGGCCTGCTCGTGCGACGCACGACATCGACATCATCGGGCATCCTGTTTGTCTATCTGCTGCTGTGGGCTGTGTTGCTGAAGCTCCCGGCGGTGGTGGCGATGCCGCAGATGGAGGCAACCTGGCTGGGCCTCGGCGAGATTGCCGTGATCCTTGCGGGCGGCTGGATTGTGTATGCCGCGCATGCCGGCAATTGGGCGAGGCATCATGTGAAATTCGCGGTTGGCACAAAGGGCGTTCGCTGGGCCAGGCTGCTGTTTGTCCTTGCACTACCGACGATCGGGCTTTCGCACTTTGTGTACATCAAGGAAACCGCCGACTTCATACCGGCATGGATTCCCTGGCATGTCGGCTGGGCTTACCTCACCGGCGCCGGCAGCATCGCCACCAGCGTGGCCGTGCTGCTCGCGATCTGGCCGCGTCTGGCAGCGACACTGGAAGCGTCCATGCTGAGCGTGATCACGCTGCTGGTCTGGCTACCCGGCGTCATCGCCGCGCCGGGGAATGATTCAGTGACACCGTTCCTGATGTCCACCGCAATTGCCAGTGGTGCCTGGGTGGTTGCCGACTCGTATCGCGGAGTTGGCTGGCTTTCGGAGTCAACGGTTGAGTAAGGAAGCCTCATCCATGAGGCCAAAGGGCTCAACGTGGAAGCAGTAGTGCCTTGTCGTTGATGGAAAAGGCATCGACGATCAACCGAAAACTTTCACGTGTGAGGCGCTTGCGCTTCGGTGTTGAACCGGAGCGTAAGCGGTGAGTGGTCAGATCGGGTCCCCTAAGGGAAACGACGCCTAATATCCATATGCAAACTGTCCGAAGGCTACGGGGTTCCGACACCGGGCCTTCCGTGCCGCGCCGTCTTCAACACGTCTGAAATCGCAGCTGCCACGAGATCCGGTCGTTCGAGCTGAATCGCGTGTCCGACATCCGGAATGATTTGCTGTGTTCCTTGCTTCGACCAGGTCGCGATCTGCGCATTCAATTGAATCCACAGCCGATCGCGCGCCTCACGAGCCGCGAGTTTGTCGGCAGGCATCGGCTTGGCAGGTGGCCTGCGCACACCTTCGGTGAGCACGATCAGCGGCAGATCACCCAGGTCGCGATGTGCTTTTTGCAATTCGAGCTGACTGGCCCAAAAATTCTGCTCCTCGGACAGCGCCGCTCGCTGATAGCCGGCACCCATCTCGAAGGTGTCCATCGCGCGCTGGATCGCGTCGACAAATACCGGCTCCGGCGCATCCACGCATTTTCCGTAGAGCGCATTTTTTGAATTCAGACTTCCCGCTTCCGCAGCAGCTATACATTGGCGAGATGTACCCCAGCCCGCGCCCAGGTAGTCTTGCCATTGCTGCGGCGTGAGATGCCGCGAATCGAGTTTGCGGTAGGAGTCATCCTGATATTCGCTGGATGGGTCAACCAGCACCATGCCGACAATCCCTTTCGGATAAGTCGCTGCGTACAACCGCATATGGATGCCTGCGGATGAATGTCCCACCAGCACGTATGGCGGCTCGATCGCAGCCGCCTTCAGCAGCGCGTGCAGATCATCGACGATATTCACGCTCGTACTCGGGCGTCGCGAAGCATCGCTGAAGCCCATGCCTGCACGGTCATAAGCACACACCCGTGTCGTGGCTGCGATCCGCGGCTGCAACAACGCCCAGACGACGGTCGAACTATCCATGCCTGCCTCGAGGATAACTGTGGGCGAACCGTTGCCCGTGCAGTACAGATTGAGGTGCCGACCCGGCTCAATCTCCACCAGGTGGCTGGCGTGGGTATAGACCGGATCATCGATCGATCCGGTAGCAGGCTGTTGAGCCTGGACGCACGTGCTGACGAGCAGAACGAAAAGCGCGAAGGTGCAAATACGAAACGGGCGCATGAATAATCCATCTGGTGCGGAGCGGCCATCTTGACAGGGCTAAAGTCACACCTGCCTCATGGACACCGTCACTGGCTGAGTGGCCCTGGGATCCTTAGGCGAACCTTCAGCCAAGCCTATGTTCGGCAGAGCGACCAGAACGCGATGTCGCGGCGATGTTGATAGCCGATCTGTTCGTACAACAGTTTCGCGCGCTGGTTCTGGTGACTCACGTGCAGGAAAGGCAGGCGGCCGCGTTCGAGGTTGTCGTTCGACAGCAGCGCAATCAGGCGACGGGCATAGCCGCGACCATGGAAGTCGGGGTGCGTGCAGACGGCACTGATTTCCTGGTACGCATCCATGCCAAGGCGCTCGCCGATCATCGCCGCCATTCGGCCATCCTGGTAGATCCCGAAGTAACGGCCCAGCTCCATCGTGCGCGGGCGGAAGTAATGCGGATACACCAGCGCGGTCAGCTCCAGCACATCCGCGCGATGCGCCTCGGTCAACTCGATGACCTGAGGCCCGTCGATCACTGGGAGCGGTGCCGTGCAGGCCATCTGCGCCAGCTCAGGAAAAGCCTCGAGCGTCCATCCCTCCGGAGGCGTCGGCGCCACACCGAGCAGGTACAGGGTTTCGCCTGGCCCGACCAGCGACGCGATCGCTTCGTCCACGTCCGCATCCGCGCTCGCCACACCCAGGAAAGGTGCGAACTCCGCCGGATAACGCGCCGCATCACCAATACAGCGCGCCAGCGCCTGATGCCGGCTGCGCAGTGAATACCAGAATGGATTATCGAGTTCCGTAGCGATCATTCCGCGATGCTTCCTGGGTTGCTGTTAGCGGCAAAGATTGCCATGGATATGCTGACTGCGCGCGAAAGTGAACTTGAAATGGCCCGGCTTCTCGGACACGCTGCGGATTGTCGCTCCGACCATCAGCGGTTTGCCGCTTTGTCGGTGTTACAAAGGGCGGACAAAAACACATCGCAACGGGGGAAGGACCATGTCGATGCAGAGATTACAGCGCAGCCTGGCCGCGTTGATCGGCAGCATGCTCCTGGCGTGCGCCGTGGGCGCGGCTGCCACCACAACCGTCGACAAGCCGGCCGATCACGCCTGGCTGCTCAAGGCCGACCGCGTCTTCGACGCACGCAGCGAACAGACGCATGCGGGTTGGGTGCTGCTGGTTCAGGGCGACCGGATCACCGCCGTCGGGCCCGCGGCGCAGGTCAAGACGCCGCCAGGTACGCAGACTATCGATCTGCCAGGCATGACGCTGTTGCCCGGACTGATTGATGCGCACTCGCACATCTTTCTGCACCCGTACAACGAGACGCTGTGGAACGACCAGGTACTGAAGGAGTCGCAGTCGTATCGCACCATCGAAGCCGTGCAGCATGTGCATGACACGCTGATGGCAGGCTTCACCACGCTGCGCGACCTCGGCACCGAGGGCGCCGGCTATGCCGACGTCGACGTGCAGCGCGCGATCAACCAGGGCCTGATCCCGGGCCCGCACATGTTTGTCGCCACCCGTGCGACCATCGCCAGCCACTGCTACGGTCCCGGCCCGATGGGCTTTCGCAGCGACATGGATCTGCCGCAGGGCGGCATCCCGGTCAGCGGGCGCGAGCAGATGCTGGATGCGGTGCGTGATCAGGCGGGCCATGGCGCTGACTGGATCAAGATCTACGCCGACTACCACTGCGGCAAGACCAAGGGCGCGGTGCCGACCTTCACCCAGGAGGAATTGAACGCCGGCGTCGAGGCCGCGCATTCGCTCGGCCTGCCCGTCTCAGTGCACTCGACTACCGCCGAAGGCATGCACCGCTCGATACTCGCTGGCGTCGATACCATCGAACACGGCTTTGGTGGCACGCGCGAAGTCTTCGAGCTGATGAAGCAACACAACGTCGCCTACCTGCCCACGCTCGAAGCCGTCGCAGCCTACGCGGAGTATTTCGGCGGCTGGAAGCCTGGCGATCCGCCGACCGACGAGATGCAGCAGTCCGCCCACGCGTTCAAGCTGGCCATGGATGCCGGCGTCACTATCGGCTGCGGCAGCGACGTCGGCGTGTTCACGCACGGCACCAACTACAAAGAGCTGGAATGGATGGTGCGCGACGGCATGTCGCCGGCGCGGGCATTGCTGGCTGCCACCGCCGTCGACGCGAAGATCCTGCGTCAGCAGGATCAGTTCGGGCAGCTGAAACCCGGTCTCGATGCCGACATCATCGCGGTGCCGGGTGATCCCACGGCAGATATCAGCGCCGTCGAGCACGTGCCGTTCGTGATGAAAGGCGGTGTGATCTACAAGCAGCCGCAGTGAATCGCGGCTGCGGCCCTTCGCGATGAAGTCGTCTGGCGACCAACAAGGGCGACGAGTCCGGTCGCTCGTCGACCCAAGACGGCACGCTCAAGCAGCGGCGTAACGCTCCAGCCAATGCGCATAAGGCGCGGGCAAGGTCCACGCCGGGCGTTCGATGCCTAAAGCGCGTGCAGCGTCGTAAGGCCAGTGTGGATTCGCCAGGTGCGCACGTCCCACCATCACCAGATCCAGCTGCCCTTCCTGCACGGCGCGTTGGGCAAGCTCAGGCGTACCGATGCCCCACGCCGAGGAGACCGGAATATTTGCTTCGCGGCGAACCCGTTCCGCGATCGGCGCGAGGAAGGCCGGTGCCCATGGAATATCGGCTGCAGGAGTTGAGAAGCCCACGCTGACGCTAAGCATATCCAGCCCCTCGCGCTTGAAGCCCTTGGCAAGCTCGATGGATTCGGCAAGGGTCTCTTCGTCGCGCCCGTCGTATTCGATCACGCCGAAGCGTGCGGTCAGCGGCAAATGCTCGGGCCACACTTCCCTTACGGCAGCCAACGTTTCAAGCATGAAGCGACTGCGGTTATCGAGACTGCCACCGTAGATGTCATCGCGTTGATTGGAGTGTACCGAGAAGAAGCTCTGGCCCAGATAGCCATGCGCAAAGTGCAATTCCAGCCACTGGAAGCCAGCGTCGCGAGCACGCCTGGCGGCGGCGACAAAATCCGCGCGTACCCGCGCGATGTCTTGCAGCGTCATGGCCTTTGGAATCTTCGGCAGGTTGCCGCCGAATGGAATGGCCGAAGGGGCAATGGTTGGCCAGCCGCGCGGATCATCTGCGGGAATATGGTCATCCCCTTCCCATGGCACGTTCGCGCTGGCCTTGCGGCCGGCGTGAGCAATCTGGATGCCGGGCACGGCGCCGGCAGCCTTGATCGCTTCGACCACAGGCACAAAAGCCTGGGCCTGTTCGTCGTTCCATAAGCCAGTATCGCCGGGAGTAATGCGACCTTCCGGCGACACGGCCGTGGCCTCAACGATGACGAGCCCCGCGCCACCACGTGCCATGCTGGTCAGGTGCGCCTGATGCCAATCGTTGATCAACCCGTCTTCGGCCGTGTACTGGCACATCGGCGGTATGGCAATGCGATTGCGCAAGGTCACGTCCTTGAGCTTGAACGGTTCGAACAGTGAAGGCATGAGGCGACTCCGGTTACCGACTACGATAGTTCGATAATATTCGAACTATCGAGCAATATGCAAATAGACGTATCATTCGCCCATGCGTCCGTACAAACACCCCACTGCCGAACAATTCACGCTGGAGCGAATCTTCCACGCGCTGAGCGATCCCGCGCGCCTTGAGATCGTTCGGTATTTGTCACGCGTGGAAGCCGCCACTTGCGGAGAGCTGGACGGCGGCCGACCGAAGTCGAGCATGTCCCATCACTTCCGGATCCTGCGCGATGCCGGTCTTGTCCAGACGATCGCCGCGGGTACCGTGCACCAGAACACACTGCGTCGGCCGGAAATGGACACCCGCTTCCCTGGACTGCTGGATGCCATCCTGGTGCAAGGGACGCAGGCCACCGTCCTGGCTGCAGCACCAAGACGCAAGCGTGCTCGCTGAGCGCGTCAGGCAGGTCGCTCGCTGATTTACCTGGCTTGGGCGAAGCGGTGTAGGCCGCCTCGCCCAGTTGAGACGTGAAATCTCAACCTCAGTCTTTCTTGAAGATCTGACCGTTCTTGATTACGAACGCGATTTTGCGGGTGTTGTGGATATCACGCGTCGGGTCGGCCGTCAGCACGACCAGGTCAGCGCGCTTGCCGGCAGTGATCGTGCCGCGTTGCGCTGTCTGCCCCATCGCTGCTGAACTGACTTGCGTGGCGGCCTGGATCGCTTCGAGCGGCGTGAACCCGCAATGCTCTACCAGCAGCGCCATTTCCGTGTGCTCCAGTGGCAATGCGTTCAAATCCACTCCGTGCGCATCGGCGGATAGTCCCGAACTGTCTGTGCCGACATCGATCAACACGCCTTGCTGGTGCGCCAGCTTGGTGACCGCATAGCTCCACGGCATGATGCCAGCGCCCACGCTTTTCGAATGGTGCTCGGCTTCTTCCTCAAACGGGAGCAGCGTGGCGTCGAGTATCGTGCCGTGCTGCTTCATCGCCTGGAACAGGGCGAGGATCTGCGGCGCATCCGGCTTGATGTGCTCGAAGTCGCCGAGGGCACGTGCCCGGTAGTCGTCCGGCACGCTCGGCGCCGCTGCCCAGACCAGATACGCGCTGTGCGAAATGGTGTCGACGCCGGCGTTGACCGCATCAGCCGGCGTGGCTGGGAAAATCGTCGCATGCGTCCATACGCGCAGGCCCTGTCGATGCGCTTCCGCGGTGATCTTGGTGACCAGGTTCGCCGGCAGGTTCGCATAGAGCTTGAGGGCGGTCGCCCCGGTGCCCTTCGCTTCGGCGACAGCCAGCGGGATGTCGGTGGTCGGGCTAATTGCCTGCATCCATGGCGCGAAGCCGAGCGGCTCACCTTCGGAGGCCTCCTTCGCGCGTTCGTCTTCTGCAAAGAATGTAGGGCCAGCCATCAGTGCCACGAAAAAAATGTCCGGCGATGGCAGCGCATCCGAGTTCGCCTCACCCGCAAGATAGGCAATCAGGCGGTCGTCGCCCGCCATGTCGCGAATCGCAGTGACGCCACCCCGCAGCAGGGCCTGCAAGTGTGGCTGGTAGTGCGCAAAATCCGGCTCGGCGCCAGTCAGATGCACGTGCGCATCGATCAGGCCCGGAATGACGTAGCGTCCGCTCAGGTCTTCCACGCGGGCAGCCTTCGGTACCGCCTGGCTACCATCGGGATAGATCGCCGCGATGCGCTGGCCATCGATCGCGATCGTCATGTTTGCCTGTGCCGGCGTGCCGGTGCCATCGATGATCGTGGCGTGGGTCAGCAGCAACGGCGGCTCGGCGGCAAACACCGGCACGGCCAGCGTAGACAACACCATCAGCGCCATGCGCTTCATGAAGATGCTTGCGGGCATTTCTCTTTTCCTTTTTCAAATAAATTAGGCAATCGGAAACGTTGCGATCAGAGTGCAGTTTCAAAAAAAGTGCAACCGACCCTCGGTTTTGACGTCAGCGAAACAGCTGCAACAAACCCCAGCTCACCAGCAAGGCAAAATAGCCGAAGAATCGCCAGAAGCCCGCTCCGAGCAGCGGCTCGTTGGTCAACTCCGAGGAAGGGCTGAAACGGTTCACAAAGAAATCGGGAAAGATCAGCAAGGCCGCTGCGAGCAGCGGCAGGAGCAGGACATAGCCGGCGCCGCGACCTGCACGCCAAATATTGGAAGATGCCACGACCTCAAGGCCAGGAGCCCAGCGATGCATGTGGCAAACCATCCACAGCCATAACAGCAACACGACTCCGCCGATCATGCGATGAACCATGTTTGCCCTGCCCCTTATCAATGGGCATCCTGCATGAGCAAGCCAAGAAACCGGTCAACTAAGAAACCTGGGCAGAATGCGGCTTTCGGAAAAGTCGACTCTGCCTCCCCTTACTTGCTTTACCGGCGCTTCGACACCCTGCTAGCGCAACCCAACGGTGCCGTTGGCCGCCTTTACCAGCTTCGCCGGGTCGTAACCCACGCCATCCTTGAACACCAGCTCGACATTTTCGATGTCCTTGATGTTCTTTGCGGGGTTGCCGTCGATCAATACGAGGTCAGCGGCCTTGCCCACTTCGATGGAACCGATGGCCTTGTCTTCGCCCATGAAGCGCGCGCCGTTCATGGTGGCAATCTGGATCGCCTCCAGTGGAGTGAAGCCGGCTTCCACCAGCAGCTCCACTTCGTGCTGGTCACCGTAGCCTGCGATGACACCGCCATAGCCGGTGGGATCCAGGCCGGACAACAGGGTTCCGCCCTGCTGCACGAACGCGTGCTCGAAATCCTCTTCCAGCTTGAACACCTTCACCCACGGCGAATCGGACGTCTGGGCAACGTGGTCGCGACTCTTCAAGTACTCCACACGCGTTTCCGGCAGCATCGCGTCCAGCACACGCGAATCGACCGGCGCACGACCGGGCACGAAAGTCTCGAATACCGGCAGGGTCGAGGTGACCGCCACATGCTTTGATACGAGATAGCGGATCAGCTGCTGGATCTGGGCATCGTCAATACTCATCGTCGCCAGATGAGCCACCGCGAGCTTGGTATCCGGGCAAATATCTGTCTGCTTGCCGGGCGTGAACTCGGTGTCCACCGGCAGCCCATGCTCCAGATCGTCGATCCCCAGATCAGCCGCTTCGGTAAATCCGATCGTGCACAGATGCCCGGTAACCTTGATGTGCTGGGCGTGCGCCGCAACGATCGCTGCCGAAAGCTCAGCGCGAGTGATGTGCATGTACGCCTTGAACGATGTCGCGCCCTCGCCAATCCAGTAGTTGACCGTGTTGGTGGCGTCGGCCGCATCCACCAGTTCGTGCATCTGTGGCGTAAAGCTGCCCTTGCCTTCCAGATACGGACCGGTGGTATGCATCTTCGGCCCGGGGATCTTCCCTGCGTCGATGGCCTTCTTCAACTCAAGGTCGGTATACGGCTCGGTGCTGCCGGTGGTGCGGATAGTGGTGACGCCGCCAGCCAGATACAGCTTGGGAAAGCTCGATGCCTGCTCGGGATAGATCGCCTCCTTCGCTTCCGGATTAACCTTCGGCGCCGGATAAAACATGTGGTCGTGCATGCCGACCAGGCCTGGGATCAACGTGTGCCCGCTGCCGTCGATCACGGTCGCGTCCCTCGGTACCGCAACATGCTTGCCTACCGCGGCGATGATGCCGTCGCGCAGCAGCACCGTCTGGTTTTCCCTCGCCGGCTTGCCGTTACCATCGATCACCCGCACATGAGTGATCGCCAACAGCGGCTGCGCATATTTCACAAACTGTTGCGTCTGCGGCGACAGCTGCGGGGTTAGGACTGAAGAGGGTGAAGCAGCGCAGAGTCCGACTACTGCGGCGGTCAAAACGGTACACAGGCCGGTGCGGACCGATGGCAAGACAGGCGCGAAACGACGGGCTTTCTTAGGCACGGTTGGATTCCCCAGTAGCGAGGCAGGCATGTGCCTGCGAATCGATCGAAACTACTATCGCACGATGGATGCGGACAGCAACCCATCCTTTCTCGAGACCGAAGGGTCCAACGTGCGCCTCATGCCGCCTGGATGGCAAATTCACTGGCCTTCGCCACGGGGCGTACGGTGCTTACATCCCGGCGCACCTCGACCGGACCGTAGTGCTCCATGGTTTTCGGCGTTCGCGAGAGATTGCTTGGCGCGCGGCCAGCGAGTCAGCTGAGACGGTTCAAGGACTCCGGCTTATGTTCGCGGATGACTCGCAGCAGCGCACGGTTATTGTCGGCGAGCACCTCGGCCAATGAGCGCAAGGAGGTGAACCAGATCTTTGGCTCGCCGGGACGTGGCTGGTGGTCGCCGCGCGCGATGGCCAGCGCCCGTGCACGCATGTCCTGTTGGGACGCGATGCCGATGATCATCTTCTTCATGGCGCTATTTCCTCAAGTACCCGACCGACTTCGTCAGGAGCCGGGGGTGAGGTTCATCTATTCTCCTTCGCCAGGCTTGCCAGTGGCTGCCTCAGGCGGCGGAAAGCACCTTCCGAACTGTCTTCGGCGCAGCGACGGTCACTTTCAGCAGCGCCTTGGCAGCGCCACTCGGCTCTCGCCTTCCCTGCTCCCAGTCTTGCAGGGTGCGTACCGATACGCCGAGCATCGCCGCGAAATCTGCTTGGGATAGCCCAAGCTTGAGGCGAGCCTCGGTGGCCTGGGTAACCTCGACGTGGAAGGTACGGCCAGTTTTACCTGCCTTGATGTCCCGAATCGCCTGCAGAACTTCTTCACCGACATTGCGCGCACGATCGCGCTTGATCAGTTCTGCCTCAGTCATCTTCGCCATGAACAAACTCCTCTTTCCAAGCCTTGAGCAG
>Ga0302313_10001262_pt1 | contig 19671 bp, 16 predicted proteins | sample III_Palsa_N2_2_FD_200454 | JGI IMG/M metagenome (GOLD analysis project Ga0302313, IMG submission 200454) | Peat permafrost microbial communities from Stordalen Mire near Abisko, Sweden - III_Palsa_N2_2 | ecosystem: Environmental > Terrestrial > Soil > Palsa > Peat permafrost | place: Sweden...
GACCAATTTTTCGAAAGCAATCCCGAACGCTCTCCGCTCAAACCCGCTTCTTGGAGCAAGAACAGGGGAAACTCAGGGATTTCAAAACTAATCTGCGCAAACAACTCTACAAACTCCTTGAACGCCAGATCAGGTGAATGAACAGAAAGCTCAGTCAGCGCCTTCATCTTTTCCAGGTGAGCGGCCTGCCGCCCGGAGAGGTCATCTATCACCGCAAGCCATAGCATCGACTTGGATCCGAATAGACGCGCGACCAGCGCCATATCGACCTGCGCCTCTGAGGCAAGCAAACGGAGCGATGTCCCTTCATACCCTTTCTTAGAAAAGACAGAGAGTGCAGCTTTCAGCAGGGCTCGACGCCCTGACGGTTCCGAATTTGGGCGGCGACCACGAACCACTGCTTTCTTCCGCTCCGACATGGATCAACCCCGTTCAACACGTCTGTGTAGGTAAAACTGACACCAAGCTTCATATCTCTAGCATATATCATCAAGTGATGACATATGCTATCCTAGCGGTCTTCAAGAACTGAGCAAACCTGGAGATTCAATGCGATGACGAGTGGCGAATGGTGTTCAAAGGTCCGGCAGGAGCTGCTGAGAAGTGCTTCTCTCACACTAGCGGTCGTGGGACTGGATCCTGCGCCAAAGACTCGAGCCTTGCTCTTCCCTGCCCAGCTTCGAATTGTGCGTGCAGGTTTTGCGCTGTCCATACTGCTTGGCTCTTTGGTAACTGCGCCTTTAAGCATTCCCTGTTTAGCGCAAGCGGGCGCTATTCCAAGTTCAGGACGCCCCTGGATGGATACAAGTCTTCCCCTGGAGCGGCGCGTAGACGGGTTGATTGGCCAGATGACCCTCGAAGAGAAAGTCGAGCAGATGCGCGATCATGCGCCCGCCATCCCTAGACTTGGCGTGCCCAAATACGACTGGTGGAACGAAAGTCTCCACGGCGTGGCGTTTGCCGGCTATGCAACCAACTTTCCGCAGGTGATCGGTATGGCGGCTACGTGGGACGCGGCTCTTGTCCACCGCATGGGTGAGACGATATCTACCGAAGCGCGAGCGAAGTACAACCAGGCCATGCGTGACAACGATCACGAAGCATTCTTTGGACTTACCTTCTGGGCGCCTAACATCAACATCTTTCGCGACCCGCGCTGGGGTCGCGGCCAGGAGACTTACGGCGAAGACCCATTCCTAACTGCCCGCATGGGTGTCGCCTTTGTGACCGGCATGCAGGGTGACGATTCAAACCATCTCAAGCTTGTTTCCACGCCCAAGCACTATGCCGTTCATAGCGGCCCCGAGTCTACGCGCCATCAAGTGAACGTGGATGTCTCTAGTCACGATCTCGAGGACACCTATCTACCGGCCTTTCGCGCCGCTGTGCTGGAGGGCCATGCGCAATCAGTCATGTGCGCCTACAACTCCATCGATGACGCACCGGCATGCGCCAACACTATGCTGCTGAAAGATCACCTTCGCGGGGCCTGGCACTTTGACGGATACGTGGTGAGCGACTGCGCCGCTGTTGCAGATGTCAACACAGGCCACCACTACGCGCCCGACATGGCGCACGCTGCGGCTGCTGCGGTGAGAGCTGGAACCGATCTCGAGTGCGGCTTCGCGGAGGGCCAGGCATTCCCGGCTCTGGTAGATGCCGTTCATCAAGGCCTCATCACCGAAGCTGAACTGGACACGTCGCTCAAGCGCCTGTTCAGCGCACGCTTTCGTTTAGGTATGTTCGACCCGCCGGACAGCTACGCCTACGGGCGTATCCCCTTTGGCGAGGTCAACTCGCAAGCGCATCGGCAGATCTCGCTTCAGGCCGCGCGTGAAGCCATGACACTGCTTAAGAATGACGGCACTTTACCGTTGAAACGCAACATCGCGAACATCGCCGTTGTAGGCCCGACGGCCGAATTGGTGCAGTCGCTTCAAGGTAACTACAACGGTCCACCGCCTCATCCGGTGTACCCCTTCGACGGCATCGTGAGCCACTTTTCGGATGCTCACGTCAGCTATGCGATGGGATCGAGCCTGGCACAAGGCTTTGCCATGCCGATCGCTCACAGCGCTTTACACCCTGCAGCCGACAGCGCGGAGTTCGGGCTGCGGGGAGAGTACTTCAAATCCAAGGACTTCAGTGCAATCCCCGTGCTCGTGCGTACGGACCGAAACATCAACTTCAACTGGGATAAGGTTGTGCCCGTCCCAGGCTTACAGCGTAACGATTATTCGGTACGTTGGAGCGGTGTCTTTGTGCCACCCGCCGCAGGCGATTACAAGCTTGGTGTGCGGATTAATTATTGCTACGCTTGCGAAAACGCTGAAAGCTTCCGCCTTTACCTCGACGACAAGTTACTAGTGCAAAACAGCCCAGGCAATACGAGTTCGCTCGACGCGCCCATTCACTTCGACAGCACGAAGCCTCACGCCATCCGCCTCGAGTACCTCCATGGCAGCGGCAGCGCGGGTATCGACCTGACTTGGCAGGCGCCTGAGCAGGTTCTGCGCGACGAAGCGGTCGCGAAGGCTCGCCAAGCAGACGTCATCGTGGCCTGCCTAGGACTGTCGCCGTCACTTGAAGGCGAAGAGATGCCAGTGAAACTAAACGGCTTTGCCGGTGGAGACAGGACCGCCATCGATCTGCCCGTTGCACAGGAGGACCTGCTTAAGGCGCTTGTCGGCACTGGCAAGCCAGTCGTTGTGGTCCTTGAAAACGGTTCAGCCTTGGCCGTGAACTTTGCTGCTGGGCATGCCGCGGCCATCCTCGAGGCCTGGTACCCCGGCGAAGAAGGCGGCAATGCGATCGCTGAAACTCTTGCAGGAAGCAATAACCCAGCAGGACGACTCCCGATTACGTTTTACCGCTCGCTTTCGCAGTTGCCGGCGTTTGAGGACTACAACATGTCGGGCCGGACCTACCGCTACATGTCGACCAAACCGCTGTTCCCGTTCGGCTTTGGGCTCAGCTACAGCAGCTATGCCTACAGCGGCATCAAGGTAAATGCCGCGCATGTAAACGCCGGTGAACCGGTGCAGGTCGAGGTTGACGTCAGGAATGTTGGCCGGCTGGATGGCGATGAGGTAGCCGAGCTTTATCTCTCACAACCCAAAACCAGCATCTCACCATACCTGATACTTGCCGGCTTTAGGAGGATTCATCTCAAGGCCGGCGACTCTACCCACCTTTCGTTTACTTTGGACCCCCGCACCATGAGCGAGGTCGATGCTGAAGGTGTCCGCTCGATCATGGAAGGCGGTTACACCATCAGTGTAGGCGGTGCACAACCAACTGCGGACAATAACCAGAGTATGAAATTCGAGGTGCAAGGTCATAAGATCCTGCCGCGCTAGCGATTTTCCTTATGGGTCATCCGAAAACGTCGAGGTCGTCTCCATGAGGGGATGCCGAGGTAAACCCCCAGCCGCAAATATCTAGGGTACCTGCAAGTTTGAGTGGTATGTAGAAAAGTTGATCGCGCTGGACGAATTGAACAGGAGCTGAGCACTACGGGAGAGTGGGAGCGATGGCGAATGGTGAAGTCACATCGATGACGCGGCGGGATTTGTTAAGAGGTGCTTCGGCGACAGCTGCAGTATTGGGATTGGGCATGCTGGCGGTTGAGGCATAAGATAGGGCTGGAGAAACAGTAAAGTCGAAGGCATTTCCGAAGAACTTTTTGTGGGGAGCCGCGACGGCCGGTTACCAGGTGGAAGGCAATAGCATCAACACCGACCTCTGGCTGATGGAGCACCTGCCGGGATCGATTTTCAAGGAGACTTCCGGCGACGCATCCGATCACTACCATCTGTATCCCAAGGATATTTCGATGCTGGCCGACTTGGGGTTCACCACCTATCGGTTTTCGATCGAGTGGTCGCGCATTGAACCGGAGGAGGGGGCGTTTTCGAATGCCGAGCTGGAATATTACCGGCACCTGCTGGCGACCTCTCATGAGCAAGGTCTGACTTCACTGGTGACCTATTAGCACTTTGCGCTACCGCGATGGTTTGCGTTGAAGGTTGGGTGGGAGCGGGCGGACGCGGCGTACCGGTTCGCCCGCTACTCCGAGCGAGCGACGCGGCACCTGGGGGACATGGTCGGGTATGCTTCAACGTTGAACGAGCCGGACTTGCCACAGTTGCTGGACTGGGTGCCTATGCCGGGGGTCCAGGGGGCATGAGCGTTACGGGCATGGTGCAGGACGCGTTGGAAAGAGGACGCAAGGCAGCGAACGCGCCAGAGTTTTCTAATTTTTTTCACTGGCGATGCCGAAAGAAACCATGATGGCTTGTTGGCTTCGCATACCAAAGGAATGGAAGCGATGAAGGCGGTGAGGCCTGATATGCCAGTGGGGTTCAACCTAGCCATGCAGGACGATCAGCCCGCTCCGGAGGATACGCGCCGCGATGAACCCGGCTGTGCAGATCGGCAAGCCAACCCTCCAGCCCGGCTTCATACTCCTGCCATGTCACCCCATCCACGCCGGGAGCAGCCTTGCGCTTCAGAGAACCGAAGCTGTCCCTTAGCAGATCGACCGTAACGTGGTGGAGCGGTGAACCTTATCTCCGTGCGTTCCCTCGCAACTTTCCGCACACCCGCCAGGACGACAAGTCCGTCATGTCGCAGATTCGCGGGTCCACTCACGAAGTCCAGCGCCCCGTCTTCTACGCCATCACCATCATCATCACGCCGTAGCTCCCCATCTTCACGTTGCAGTCGGTAGAAGGCCGTCTGTTCAAGCCCGTGGCCTGGACCGTCGCGTTTGCCCCACTCTGCTCCCTGATCCTTTCCACGGGGCTCGCTCCGGTTCTTGCCAGCTTCCTCTTCCCCAACGGCGCCACCGAATGGGAAAACCCCACACATGCTCATCGCCAAGGAGTCTCTCGAACTCGCCATCGGCAGCCTCAAGGACTTCGGCCACGAAGTCGACATCGCTAACGACCGCTTCAAAGCCGGCGACCTCGGCAAGTTGGACTTCGAACGCCTCGACCTCCAGCTCGGCGACTACGAATCCGACGAATCCAACGACATCATCACGCTCCGCCAGGCCAGCGACCAGCTCCAGGCCGTCATCGGCATAGAATTCCCGACCGAGGACTTCGACATCACCGGCAACATCATCCCGCCCCTCGTCACCCAGACCAAGGATCAACTCGTCCAGGCCGCGCTCACCGATCGCCCCTATTACGCCGCGGCCCACTTCGGCGTCGCGGCAGCAGATGCCAGCTCCTGCCTTGCCATCGTCAATGGCACCGGCGATCCCACCCTCGAAGCCGAATACGACCGCTTTGGAACCTACAGCTCCGCCGGCTTCTCCCTCAACATTCCCATCCGCATCTTCGATCGCAACCAGGGCAACAAAGCCACCGGCCGCTTCCAGGCCGACGCCTCCCGCCTCACGGAAACCGCCGCCCGCTACCAGGTCATCTCCGACGTCGATCAGGCCTGGGTCGGCTACGTCCAGGTCAGGCGCCTCTCCGATTCACTACAACAATCACTACCTCAACGAATCCAAAGACGTCCTCTCCATCGCCCAATACGCCTTTCTGCACGGAGGCAGCGCGCTCATCGACTACCTCGACACCCTCAGCGACGCCCGCTCCGCCACCCTCGACGCCCTCAACGCCTACCAGCAAACCTGGCTCGCCATCCACTCGCTCAGCGCCGCTTCCGCCACCGAATTGGTCCCGTGATATCCACCCAAACCCTTCGATTGATTGGCTTGTATACCCCCTTTCGCATCTGGTTGGGTCCAGATCCCTCGTCCGCTACTATTTTTGTCAGATGTATGCGCTTACATTTATGATCGAAACCGCGGAGACCAACTTCCTTGCTCCCAGATAGCCACGGCTTCACGACGACCGCGGACCCCACCCCGCGCAGGGCAATCAAATGCGTCGCGCCCGCCCGCGTCAATCTACTCGGCGAACACACCGATTACACCGGCGGCCTCGTTCTCCCGATGGCAATTCCCTTCGTCACACAAGCCACCATCTCCCCGCGCGAAGATGGCCTCTACACCTTTACCAGCGAGCTTCTCAGCAAGACCCTGACTCTCGACCACACCGACCGTTCTCCCGCGCGTGGCGAGTGGAGCGACTATCCCGTAGGCGTACTCCGTAAACTGCAGGAGCGCGGCATCGAGCCTCAATCGTTCGACCTGCACATCACCGGCAACGTCCCCTTCGCCGCCGGCCTCAGCTCCTCCGCCTCCATGGAAGTCGCCAGCGCCATGGCCATGCTCGCGCTCGCCACGGTTCTGCTCACCATCGAAGACATCGCCCTCCTCTGCCAGCGCGCCGAAAACGAGTATGTCGAATCCCCCTGCGGCATCATGGACCAGTTCGTTATCGTCGCCGCCAAAGCCGGCCACGCCCTGCTTCTCGATACACGCTCTCTCACCTACGACCACCTGCCCATGAACAAGGGCCGTCTCGCCGAGACCCAGATCGTCGTCTGCAACTCCATGGTGAAACACTCTGTCGCCACCGGCGAATATGGAATGCGCCGCATCGAGTCCGAAGAAGGACAAGCAATCCTCGTCCAAAAATTTGGCGTATGCGATCTCGGAGATTCAACCTTGCAACAACTTGAATCCGCGAAGTCTGAAATGTCCGATGCAGCCTTCCGTCGCTGCCGCCACATCATCTCCGACAACGCCCGCGTTCGTCAGGCCAAGCAGGCCATGTTCGCCGGCCATCCCGTAGCCTTCGGCCAACTCATGTTGGAAGGACACGCCAGCGAACGCGACGACTTCGAATGCAGTTGTGAAGAGATCGATTTCCTCGTCGAAATTGCCACCACCTTACCTGGCTGCTTTGGAGCGCGCCTCACCGGCGGAGGCTTCGGCGGCAGCACCGTCAACCTCGTCGAACGCACCCAGGCCGACGCCTTCGCAACAGCCCTCAAGGCTGCGTACAAAAAGCGCTTCGACATCGCGGCCGAAGCCTACGTCTGCGACGCCGTCGACGGCGCCATGCTACGCAACGCGGATGTCCTGCAGGTCGAAAGATGATCGAGCAGGTATTCCTCGAGTCACCCCATCGTCGCTGGAATCCGCTCAAGCGCGAGTGGGTTGTGGTCTCTCCACATCGCACCCAGCGCCCCTGGCAGGGCCAGACCGAAGACACCGCCCAGCCTCCCTCGCTCGCGTACGATCCCGCCTGCTACCTTTGCCCCGGCAACACCCGCGCCGGCGGCCATCACACCCCCGCCTACACCGGCACCTACGTCTTCGAAAATGACTTTGCCGCACTCAAACCCAACGTTCCGCAAGCCAATCTCGACGTCGACGACGCCAGACTCCTCCGTGCCTCCACCGAGCGCGGCATCTGTCGCGTCCTCTGCTTCGATCCCCGCCACGATCTCACGCTCGCCACCATGAGCGTCGAAGCCATCCGTCGCGTCGTCGAGATGTGGGCCGAGCAAGCCTCCGAACTCGGCACCCTCCCTGAAATCCAGTACGTCCAGATCTTCGAAAATCGCGGCGCCATGATGGGAGCCAGCAACCCCCATCCCCACGGCCAGATCTGGGCCACCGAGCACATCCCCAACGAGCCCGCACTCGAACTCGCCGCGCAGGTCTCCTACTTCACCGAGCACCACAAGCAACTCCTCTCCACCTATCTAGCCCTCGAGCTGGCGCAGCAGGACCGAATCGTAGCGGAGAACGAAACCTGGGCCGCGCTAGTACCCTTCTGGGCTGTCTGGCCCTTCGAACTCCTCCTCCTCCCCAAACAAAACGTAGCGCGCATCGAAGACCTCACCGCCTCCCAGCGCGAAGGCCTCGCCGACCTGCTCAAGCAAGTCACCAGCGCTTACAACCGCGTCTTCGACACTCCCTTCCCTTACTCCATGGGCCTCCATCCCGCGCCCGCCGATAACCATCCTCACCCCGAGTGGCTCCTCCATCTGCACTTCTACCCGCCGCTTCTCCGCTCTGCAACCGTGCGAAAATTCATGGTAGGCTTCGAACTCCTCGGCTCACCCCAGCGCGACATCACTCCCGAATCCGCAGCAGCGACACTTCGCCAATCTCTAATCTGATTCTCTAATCTCTGGAGCTTTTATGAATGTCCTAGTCACCGGCGGCGCCGGCTACGTCGGCGGAACCGTCGCGACCATCCTCATGCAGCAGGGCCACCAGGTCACCATCCTTGACAACCTCTGCCACAGCAAGCGCCATGAGGTCCCGCCGGCGCCACCTTCGTTGAAGCCGACATTGCCGACCGCCCCCGCGTCGAGTCGCTCCTCCGCGAGCTCCAGCCCGACGGCGTCCTCCACTTCGCCGCTCTTATTGAATCCGGCGAGTCCATGCAGAAGCCCGAGCTCTACTTCCGCAATAACACCGCCTAGACCCTCTCGCTCCTCGAGGCCATGCTCGCTACCGGCGTCAACAGGCTCGTCTTCTCCTCCACCGCCGCCGTTTACGGCGAACCCGAAGTCACCCCCATCGAGGAGTCCGCGAAACTCGCTCCCACCAACCCGTACGGCGAATCCAAACTTCTCGTCGAGCACATGCTCCGCTGGTTCAACCAGATTCACGGCTTTCGCTACGCCTCACTGCGCTACTTCAACGTAGCCGGAGCCCTCCCCAACCGCGGCGAAGCGCACGAGCCCGAGTCCCACATCATCCCTCTCATCTTGGATGTTGCTTTGGGACGTCGCCAGAGTATTTCCATCTTCGGCGAAGACTACGACACCCCCGACGGCACCTGCATCCGCGACTACATTCACGTCGCCGACCTCGCCGACGCCCACATCCTCGCCCTCAACGCCCTCGCCACCCGCGACAAGATGATCTAAAACCTCGGCAACGGCAGCGGCTTCTCCGTCAAGCAAGTCATCGGGGCCGCTCGCCGCGTAACGGGCCATCCGATCCCCGCAGAAATCAAACCCCGCCGACCGGCGATCCCGCGCGCCTCGTAGCCAGCTCCGAACAAGCCAAGACCAACTTAGGCTGGCAACCCAAACACCCCGAGCTAGACGACATCCTAAGCAGCGCCTGGACGTGGCACCAACAGCGCTACACCCGCTAGCAACTCGCGAGAATGTGTTTAGGAACTTGACAAGATGTCCTGTATCTAAACACGTCCTACGGCTGCGCAATCCGAATGACCTCGCCCGCACCCCGAAGCGAATACTCCACACCCTCAGCAGGCAGCACCAGAACCCTCCAGGGATCAAGCCCAACTCACTCCTTGGCAGCCTCCACCGACACACCTTCACCCAACGCAAACAACATTTGCATCTTCCCACTCAACCCCAACGCCACGCCCGCGCGGGTCGAAGCAGCCGTCCGCCATCCGCCGCTGCGTGAGCGTAGGCGATGTTGGCGTCGTCGTTTAGGTGCCAGCAATTGCCGGGCCGGAATTCAGTAACGCGGAACGCTCCGACAAGGGCGTCAAAATCGGCGGACGGCCAGAGTGCTGCCTATCGGTGGGCATGAAGGTTTTCCACTCGAGGCCAGGTTGCGACGGGTTGCGGGTTTTGGCGAAGTTGAGCCATGCTGTCGAAACCTTGTCCTGCAAGACGTAGCCCTGTGGACCGTCTCCGGTCGCGAGGCGTAGTTGCGGCTCGGTGAGGTTGTGAAAGACAAAAGCGATCTCAGAGGTATGGTGCGAGGTGATGCCGCCATTCATAGGGCACTCATACGCGAAGATATAGTGATACACGGGATCCGTCCCGCCCTGGGATTTCGCGGCAAGTGCGTTGGTGTGGAAGGGAGCGAAGTACAGAACGTCCTGAACCTTATTGCGCGGAAGCGGTCCTTAAACGCGGACTTCTGGTCACCGTACGCTGCCGTGAGGTGTCCGTCTACCTGCTGAGGAGTCCACTCGTTCTTGCCGGGGCCCTGCTGCAGGAGATTGCTGGCGAATTCGCTGAAAGACGCTGCCAGACATCTGTGGAATGCTGGAGGACCAGTCGCAAAAGGCTCGCATGATTATAGATGTCGTCCACGATGGGGTTCCACCCGTGGGACGGGTACGCAAGGCGCGCCGTGAGATGCGCCTGGTCATTTCCCACCCAGAGCTTCGCGCCCAGTTCGCCATGCGGGAGATCGATCCGACTAAGAATGATTATGCCGATCTGTGGAATGAAGAACTACCGCGCTCATGGGAGATACAGTTACCTTACTACCACTAATGTGCTCGTGAGCATTTGCCTTCCAATGGCCGTTCATGTCGACTGTGGCCCCTCCGAAGGTGATTCCGGTCTTGCTATCCGCTGACGGGGCAGTCAGTCGCAGGGCCGAGACGCTGGCAAGCCCGAGCTGTGAGAGATCGACAGGTACATCCCGCCTGCGTTCCCTGTTCACCACAACGACGGAGCGGGGCTTTCCACCGGTTCCCAGGGCGTAGGCAGTTAGATCGACACCGCTGGTATCGACTTCGATGGGCAGAGCTTCCTGACCTCCAGACATGGCATTAGCAAACGCTAGCATCCCGTAATAAGGAATGCCAGCACTGTTCACACCGTTGCCGTTGTCCTGAATTGGGGAGTAGGAACTGATGAAGCCCAGTTGATTGACTCCCGTCTCGATGTTCACGCCGGCACACCCGCAGTGAGCCAGCAACAGCATGAAATCCAGCGTCCATAGAGCGCCGATGAAGGTCCCGCTGACGCCCGGAAGGCCGCCACCGGAGAATGAATTGGTCTCGCACATACGCCATGGAATGCCGTTCTTCTGAGAGGCTATACGAAGACGCATGAGAACATCCTTGAGTCGCGGATCGGGGACAAGCAACTGCTCCGCCGATCCGCGTTTCTGACCGTTGCGATAGTAGTGGGTGGTCAGAAGGTGCACATCGCCCTTTGCGTCCTGAGCCATCCGCTCCACCCACTCCACAGAGCTGGCTGTATCGGGGGCGGCGAAACGAATGCCGGGTACAGCCTTCAGGATTGCGGCATGCCATTCGCTGTATTCTTTGCGATATGTCTCATAATCGTAGGGAGACTTTCGAAATCGCGTTTGGCCACGACCGTAATTTTCGACTTCATTGCCAATCTCCAAGGCCAGCAATTGCGACCCGAGAACGGCCGACACGGCGCTCGCCTCCGCAACAGCATCCTGCAGGCTGCCTTTTGCGAAGTTGACGCTCCAGATCGCGGTCCAGCCGATCTTTCTCAGAAACGCAGCAAACTGTTCCAGGCTTTCGCGGGTTATCACCGTGTCCTGGCGCTCGGCCAGAATCTTTCCGTTAGGCTCATACCGGGTATAGTCCGACACGATGCCCCCGGCACGAAGCACGCCTCTCGCTCCGAGGCCTTTGATAAGCTCCACGTATCGATGGTTCTGCGCGCTCAGCAAGCCGACAGTTGCGACCGAGGACATCTCATATCCGAGGCCCATGAAGTTGGCTGGAACGTTGATAGGCGTGGCATTGCCCAATTCTAGGGTGAGAACAGCATCTGCTTGAGGGAGGGCGAGGGTTCCGGGTTGCAGCGCCAGGCCGGCGGAAAGTTTCAGCGCGTTTCCAAGAAGAAGACGGCGAGTCAGCATGTATGCTCTCCTTCGTTGGTGTAAACCAGGCGCGCAGCCAATTCTCGGACGACTCGCTGTTTCAAAGGGACCAGGGGTGCAGAACGCCAAATTGGATTCATGGCGCAATGCCGAAGACGAATGTTGTTGTTGCCCGGCGTACGCGCTCTGACGCTGATGAGTCTAGCGCCATAGGTGATCACCCTGGCTTCCAGCGCTCCGCTGGTCAGAGTGATGACCTCAACGACGCGACCATCCGGCGTTCTGCCAAATTCCGCGTCGAGACCAGCGGACGCGGGGCCGGGGAGATCGTCCGACCGAGATTGTGCGGCGGTTTGAGGTGAGCCGTATCTAGGTCTACCAAGTGCGTGGCCGGATGCAAGCGACGGGAGAGCGGAATAGTCTTCGGATCGTATCTGAAAAGTACGCGTGAGCTGCATGGGTTTGGCAGCCTGCGTGCTTCCTGACAGCGGAAGCATCCAGACGCAGGTAGCCAGAACCGCCCACGTTGCAGAGTAATGCTGCGGCAGTCCACAGCCGCAATGATGCGCATTATAAATTGAGCAGAGGCCGCGAATCACTGTTCCAACCCAATCTGTAGCACTGTTACGCTGGCTTTGGGAAAGGTATGGCGGAAGGGCTTCCCCGCCTCGATCGCCTCCGTGGAGGTGACGGGAGCCACATGCCTCGGGTCTGTCTCGTCATTTTCCACCAGCAGATCATCCCCGGTAATCGTCGTTACTGAAGCCGTCCCGGCCGTCGCTCCAAGCGCGCTCAGGTCAATTGCCGCAGACTCCGTCCGGTCCATCCTTCGGTTGAGACAGGTCAAGATCAGCGAGCGCCTGTCTTCAGGCTCTGACCCCACACAATCAAGGTAAGGCACATCCTTGATCTCCGGCAACCGCGAGACTCCGTGCGAGATGCTGTACGTAGGGCCATCGGAAGTAACATCCAGCAGCCAGTACGGATGGCGGCTGGCATACTCGCGCAAAACCCAGTATGCAGGCGCTCCATAAACCTGGCCGCGCTTCTTCCAGATGCCGCCAAATTCCATAATTCCGGTCATGTCCGAGACCGAAACCGCATTCGAATTGCGCATCACCATGTTCAAGAAGCCTGCAGCAAACAGAGCCCCGCCAAGATTCGTAAATCGAGGTCCGGTGCGAGGTTCGGAAACCATCAGCCACTCCGTAAACGCGACCCGAGCGTTGGGGTGGCCGGACTCCTTTGCCTGCTGGACAATGGCCTGCATCCGCGGTCCGAGGCCCCACGGCAACGCCAGTGCAGCCATATCCCGGAATTCAGAGGAAGCACCTTTCAGTTGCACGTTATCGTTCACGACGAAGTGGGTAGAGATCAGATCGAACGTGTCGCGAGGGTTGGAAAGCTGCTGGGCATTCCAGTCCTTGAAGAAGTCTTCGTCCCCTCCGGTTGCGATCAGTCGCGCAGTAGGATCGACTGCCTTGACAGCCCTGCTAGTCGCCAGTGTCACAGCCGCTACACGTTGCTGCGACGGGTACCCAATCTGGAAATCGCCCCAAAGTTCATTGCCCATCTCCCATAGCAATCCGCCTTTGCCATGGTTCCAGTGCTGATCGATATAGCTTACCCAGTCCGCCGAATCCTGCGGGGTGCCGGTTCCGAGATTGAGCGCTACTTGCGGCTGTGCCCCTATGAGGCGGCAGAACTCCAGGAATTCGTTCGTCCCAAAGGTGTCGTACTCGGGAATACCCCAGGAAACATTGCGCACAGAAATCCGACGATCCTCGGGCCCGATTCCATCTTTCCAATTGTAGGCAGAGGTGAAGTTTCCCCCGAAACGTACCAAGTGTGATTGCAGATCGCGTGCCATCTGCAGCTCATCCGGATCCATCCCGTGCACAGCGTCGGCCGGCTCCAGCGAGACATTATCGATCTGTGCGCGTGCATCATTCGTAACCGAAACTACAAGATCGACAGGCGTCAGCGGGGCGACTGCACCCTTGGATAGCACGAAGCTGAACGAATACTTCGACCATGTCACGGCATCCGCTATGACGTTAGCCGACGCCAGGACATCCTCCGGATGGTCGCGCCGCCGCAGGCTCATGCGCACCTCTCCAGAGCCGCGCACATGCTTGATCATAATACTGCCGGAATACCTGAGCTCCCGATGCACGGGAAGATACACCTGCTCACGTACACCAACCTCGGCGTCAGGCAATGCCATGATCAACAGGGATTGGTTGGAGTTCCCCGCATCGTCGCGCACAGGCAGATAGCGGTTCCCCTGACGCGCGTCCAACGGCTCCCATGGAACCGGAATCCCGAGATCCGAGGCCCGCTTCAAACCGGGGCGATCACGCACCATTGTCTCCAAATTGGACGCGGACCACAGGCCATTTTCAAACGACGGATTCTCCGCGACATTGGCCCACAAGCCACCATAAATCGAGTGTCCGATTGGCTCCAGGAAGCTGCCGAAAAGCGTCGACGGCAGCACCTGTGGCGACTCGCGACTGGCGATTCGCAGATGGATCACGTGACCGTCTCCATCAGCAGAATCTGTCATCTGCCCACGAGCCGAACAATACTGCGATGCTGGCATCAGTGCTGCAAGGCTGATTGCGAACACCCAGTTGAACCGGAAGTACACAGAGCGCATGGTGAGCCTCTCTCCTCAATTGCTCAATTGTAAACGCTTCCATTAGTCAATGTGAATAGAGCCGCTTGCATGATCCGGAACGGCAGACGTGTTGGTCCATCTCGCCGAATCTATAGCTGCACGCCCGAGCGATGGATCGCCTCGATCGTCCCGCTTGCAATATGGATCCAGTTGAGAGAAGGGTTGAGTCTGCTTGATATTGCGAAGACGAGCATCTTGTTCAAAAAGGCCTTTTCCTTACATGGCGAACACATTCTGAGTTCACAACTTGCAACTCGCAATGCGCCACATTTCCACCTGTTGAGCGAGGTGTTCGATGCATGCGATCCAATTGTGTTCTACTTCCACGCTCGTGATGAAGACGTGCGCAAGTTCCCGCAGCACCTCGCTCCGAACACGAGTGGTAAGGAGAAAGCCTATTTCTTTTTGACCGCGTCCAAAGGGCGGATGCGATACACACATTTAGGTCGGCACCCCGGCGTCACCAAACAGCAACTGAGACGTGCCATCGAAGAGGGCGGTGGCAGGTGGGCATTTTCGTATTCCTCGTTTAGAGAACGTTCAGGCGGAATAGCGCGCTCGCGAAGGAATATTCACCGGTTGCTTCCTCCCCATCAACGGTCTGGCGGAATACCGGTCCCGTATCTTCTTCGTCCGCCGCGCTTTTTACGAAGAGTCCGTTTAGATCGGCTTCCGAAGGTGAGACTCGCCGGAGGGTGTGTCGGAATCGAGATGCGCGAGACCGCTTGTCCTGAAGGATCGTAACGAACGATGAATCCTCCATCCCAATGCGCCGACCATAGGCACCCTTGGCTGTCCATCGTGAGGCCATCAGGAAGGGCATCGACTCGGTGGTACCGACGAAGAGGGCTGCTCCATCGAACTCGCCAGTTGCTTCATCGTAGAGGTACCGAGTGATCGTTTGGGCGAATGAATCCGTATGATAGAAGATTCTGCCGCCCAGACCGAATGCCATTCCGTTCGAACATCCAGCGGCCTCAAGCACGGGTGACATCTGCATATTGCGCTACACTAACTTGCAACTTGGGTTCAAGAGCTCGGGCAGGCCAGGGGATCCCTCGGATATGAAGTCCTCTTTTTCATGGAAAACGCTTACAGTGTTGATGTAAATACAATAGCTGCCAGAACGTGCCTTAACTCTTCTGACGCGTGAATATTGAGATGCGGATTTCAATGATGTTTCAGACGGGTTCCATCGCTCCGTGCGCCTCCCGCAGAGCTGCGAAAGCTCTTGTTTGTATTTACCTATTTTCCTTAAGTGGATGCTTCAAACCAACAAAGAAAATAGCAATTATTCCGCAGACTACGGCCGTCACTATTTGGGAAGCAGAGCATGCTGGGACACATTTCGCAATAGAAAAATCGAAGGAGCCTAATATTCAGTTGTATTGGAATGCTCCGACAAGTGAAGACGACGTCCAACAACAGGCAACTCTGATTGAAAAAGTTATCGATGAGCACTATTCTGCATTGATCCTGGCGCCGGATCAAACGCTGCCGCTGATGGCGCCTGTGCAGAAGGCTTTAAAACATGGGCTTCGGGTCGTCGTAATTGCTTCTCCGTTGACCTTGCCGGCTAGCAGAAATCTGTCCTACATTGTCAATGATGACCAAGCAAGTGGTTACATGGCCGCTATGCGAATCGGCAACATTTTGCATGGCAGCGGTCGTGTTGCAGTATTTGGAGTTACTCCGGAATCACTCAGTTCACTCGCCATCCTGCATTCATTTGAGACAACACTAGAAAATAATTACCCATCCATCATCATTTCAGAGCGGCGCTTCGGGACTCACAATGGAACCGAAGCACAACAGTCTGCCGATGAAATGCTGGCTTCGGATCACGCATTGAATGCAATATTTGCACTGTCGAGTGCTTCGTGTGACGGAGCCTTTGCTGCATTGAAGGCCCGCGGTCTTACATCACGTGTAAAGCTTATCGGCTTCGAGCAAAGCGCCGAACTGGCCAATCTGATTCGGCTTGGATTTATCGATTCCGTAATCGCCGAAAACACCTACGAGATGGGCTATCGCGCTATCCGATTGCTGACTGAACCCTCCACTTCATCTCCGCAATATATAAGGCTCCAGCCTACATTGCTTACCCGAAAAAATATTGACTCGCCCCAAACGCGACCGTTGATTAGCACTGATTGGAGCCGCCGATGAAGCAGCGGTGGCGAAACCGGATAAGTGGCCGCTCGCTCAAGATTATTTTTTGTCTCGCTTTGCTGGTCTCCAGCTGCATAATTACATGGAGACGTAGCCCGTGGTTCGGCCTTCCTTTTAGAGATGATTTCTCTTCCGGCCAGACGTCGGGATGGACCGCATACGCCGGTAACTGGACGGTCATTGGAAATGCCGTTCGGAATGACTCCGACGAGCGCGGTGCAAAGCTAATGACCGGTTCCGATCACTGGACATCGTATGCAATGGAGGCGGATCTCCAGATGCTTGGAGGGGGTGACGCCGGCATTCTGATTCGGGCCACCCACGTTGAAGAGGGCGTCGATGCATACGATGGCTACTATGCAGGTCTTCGCACGAACGATCAATCGCTCGTTCTTGGACGAGCGCAGCATGGATGGTATGAATTCCCTTTCAGTCGTATGCCTGGGGGAGTAATTCCCGGGAAGTGGTATCACCTCCGACTCGCTGCGCAAGGATGTGTTTTGAGTGCTTCAGCCACTGAGATTGGAACGAAGAATACGGCACAAATCAAGACCCTGGATCCTCAGTGTTTGAAGGCGGGAAGTGCCGGATTGCGTTCCATGGGCGCTGGCGGGCTATGGCGAAATGTTCGAATCAGTTCATTACCGGCGATCGCAGATACAACGGCGATCTTGCCCCCGGTGAGCCATCTCGCCCTCTATCCAACCAGCCAGGGGAGCGCCCCGCTGACTATTGCGACGAGTCCCGTTCAGAACAAATCGTACCGATCTTCTGCTGAATCCGTTCAAACCATTCGCTCACTCCGCTTGTTATCGATCTCCAAGCCAGCTCATGTCGTTGTTCGAGGCGCCGTGATCCTCACGGACCCTTCCCTATATGTTCAGGATTCCAGCGGCGGCGTAAAGGTCGAAACCACTCATCCCGGCCAGTTGCGAGTGGGTGATGAAGTTGAGGTAGAGGGGGACGCATATCCGGAGGGCTTGAGTGCAACCATCCGTAACTCCACCGCAAGGGTCGTGGGCGGCCTTGCGCCGATACCTCCGCTTTCAGTAACAGCGGATCAGGCTGCAAGCGGCGCTTATGACTCCATGTTCGTCGAAGTCGAGGGACGACTCATCGGCCGAATGGACTCAGTGGGCCGCAGTGTCCTCGAATTTCGCAATGGGACGCAGACATATCGAGCGCTCACTAATTCTGAAGTCACCCGCTCAGAATTCGACAGACTTGAAACGGAAAGTATTGTGCGCCTGCGGGGAGCCTGCTTGGTAAGACCGGAATATACGGGTAACACGGTCCCATTCGTCCTGATCGTCGACTCGCCTGAAAACGTGAAACTTTTGGTAGGACCTCCATGGTGGAGCGTCGAACACCTCATTTTCCTCGCTCTTGCGATGCTGGGTATGGGATTTCTCGGTCACCTGTTTTACAGCAGAGCAGAGGAATGGCGTTGGCGAGCTGTGCTTAATGAACGTGAGCGAATGGCGCACGAGATGCACGACACCCTTTCTCAGAGTTTTGCCGGAATCGGTTTTCAAATTCGAGGCATTCGCAACCGTCTTTTGCAAAGTAGCTCCCAAGTAGACCCTCACCTGCTGGATGAACTGAATACAACATCCGAACTGGTTCGTCATAGCCATGACGAAGCGAGGCGCAGCATCGCCTGCCTTCGGCCTGAAGTTTTGGAGGTGAATGGGCTCGTCTCCGCGCTTGAACAGTCGGCTCGCCGTGCTGTGGCGCGCGGCTCGGTTACAGTGCATGCCTTAAACCTCGGTGAACCCAGACCTCTTCCGCTCGGGGTGCTGGATGCACTCTTTCGGATCGCCCAGGAGGCCATTGCAAACGCGATTCATCATGGGCATCCGAAAAGCATCAAAATTTGCATGGAATATGAACGATCTTCTGTAGTCCTGATGATCGAAGATGATGGCAAAGGATTTATTCACCAGCCGGAGCGAAGCGGCTTCGGTCTTGCCGGCATGCAGAGACGCGCAGAATCAATAGACGCCATCCTTGAAATTCACAGCTCGCCCGGCAATGGATGTCGCATCATCGTTCATCTGCCCACGCCACATATTTCACTGCTTAGGCGTCTGGCCTATAGTAGATATGGAAAGCGGGAATTTAGCAGGAATGCTTAAGACATCCACTCCGATCAGAATCCTCGTCGTCGACGACCATCCAGTGGTGCGTGCTGGTCTTGCAAGGTGGCTTTCTACTTATCCTGATCTTCACGTAGTAGGTAGTGCTGCCGATGGCAACCAGGCAATTACGATGGTTTCCGAATTCGAGGTTGATATCGTTCTGCTTGATCTTCGCATGCCTCATAAGAATGGTATCGAAACGTTACTGGAATTTCGAAAACTTGGCATAGGTGTTCGAGTCATCGTGTTGACCAGCTATGAAAGCGATGAAGACATCTACCAGTCGGTCAGAGCCGGAGCTCAAGGATATCTTCTCAAGGCGTCACCCGAGGAAGACATGATTGAAGCCATCCGCACCGTCCATGCGGGCGAGCGCTACCTGCCCACCGATATTGCATCTCGCTTCGCTGAGCGCATGCCACGTGCAAGGCTTCATGCTCGTCAAGTAGAGATTCTGGATCTGGTCTCTCGCGGCATGACTGATGAGCAGGTTTCCAGTCAACTTCACATCGCCGCCCGCACTTTTTGGACGGAACTGAATGCAATTATTGAGGTGCTGGGTTCGCTCGATGAGGAAGACGCTGCACCCACGCGTCGCAAACAAATTACGATTGCAGAGGTTGCGCGTAAAGCCGGCGTTTCCATGGCAACCGTGTCACGGGTGCTCAACAACTCGGGCAAACATACCGAAGAGACAAGGCGTGCCGTAATGAAAGTTGTGAAGGAGTATGACTTTCAACTCAACGGAACGGCAGCATCGCTCGCCTTGATGCGAAGCAACGCACCGCGGGATTGACGTCGGCTTTTTTCATTACCAACGATATCTCTTTTTTCGATCATCTCTGCAAAGCGATTGACGTCGCCGAAAAACAATACCACTTCAGCGAAGAGCAGATCATCGGGATATTGAAGCAAGGCTAGGCCGGGGTGAAGACGGCGGATGTGCCGTGAACACGGGATCAGCGCGGCGATGTTCCACGGCTGGAAGCAGAGGCTTGGCGGGCTGGACGTGAGCGAGGCGCGGCGTCTGAAGGGTGCGGTCGGACAATGGGCCGGAGTTCACTTCGTGGCGCGTGATCGACTTTGTCCAGGACTGGAACGTCGGCATGGTCAACATCGTACCGGGCGAATCGATCCAGAACGGACATGTCGAGAGCTTCCACGGCCGACTGCGCGACGAGTGCCTCAACACGAGTTAGTTC
>Ga0302313_10001266_pt1 | contig 19634 bp, 19 predicted proteins | sample III_Palsa_N2_2_FD_200454 | JGI IMG/M metagenome (GOLD analysis project Ga0302313, IMG submission 200454) | Peat permafrost microbial communities from Stordalen Mire near Abisko, Sweden - III_Palsa_N2_2 | ecosystem: Environmental > Terrestrial > Soil > Palsa > Peat permafrost | place: Sweden...
CCAAACGTCTGCGTCACGTCCAGACCAGCCTTGTGCGACGGGTCGATGGTGGCCCAGGCGATGGAACCGCCGGCGGCGCCGCTGATCGGCGTATCCACATCGGGATAACCCTGCAGCACGGTAATGTCGCCGATGTTTTCGGTGTCGCCGTACTCGGTCGAATAGATTTTGTAGTTACCGCTGTCGTTGATCGGTGCACCGTTGACGGTGGTACCGATTTCGTCACTGGTGAAGCCGCGAATGCTGTAGTTGCCATTGGCAAGACCACTGAAGTCGTCAGTGGACGCATTGACGCCCGGAATGCTGTCGATCAACTGCACGAACGTGGCGCCTGGCGCCGCATGAACGATGGCATCACGGGTAATCGTCGAAACAGCCTTCGGCGCTGTCTGCACCGACATCAAGCCACCACCAAGCGACAGAGATTTCCCCTCCACCTGCACCGCCGACAATTGCTGCACACGCTTGGTGTCGTTGGACGTTGTGGTGTTCGACGTGCTGGAGACACCGACGCGCTGCGCGGACTGGGTGGTGGTATCAGTGTTTGCAGCCTGATCAGTGGCTGTTTGCGCCATCACAGCGCCAGCAGTCATGAAACAGGCAAGCGCAATCGCTGCGGAAAGGTGGTTTCGCTTCATTGAATTTATCCCTATTGAGTCATGAATTAGTTGGTGCGGGGCGTGAATCGCGCGATGACCGTTGCCAGCGATTGCCCATTTCTCACAAAAACACGCGTCACTCGCCATGCTGAATTTGCGCAGTTAAAAACGTATTCGTCTGGCATCACCCCAGCGATTGCGCATTTTCTTGAAGCTCGTAACAACGTTCCCCAGAATCTTTAAAAGTGCAATCACGCCATAATCACATGCAAACTTTACAACGTCTTTACAAAACTTTCAGTCCGCTTATGATCGCAATATATTGCGGATTCGCTATCCGCTATTTCTGCTGCCGCAGGCAAGCGCCGACCGCGTCGAGGCTTTGACAAAGTCAAATCAAGACTGACGCATCACGTAATGCGTCGGCGGGTTTCGCATGAACTTGCTGAAAGCGACTCAGGTTGAGCGTAAGACTCGGCTATTGATCAGCGAATGCGGACACTCACTGCGCGGCGAATAGCTAGGCCGTCTTGCCCAAGTAGCGCACCCGCTTGGCGGGCTTGAGTCTGGCCAGATCCAACATGACCAGACCGTCGACGCATCCGGAAAAACCGGGGTCCTCGCCGAAATCGAGAAACTGCACGCCATCGGCGTCGACCAGATCGACGTATTGGCGATACAGCACCGGCAGGCTGACGCCAAGCGCATCCAGATGATGTTTGAGCTTGCCCAGACCAGCCGATGCATCGAGGCCGTGCAACGCCTGCTGCACGCCTTGAGTGACATCGGTCGAGATGACAAACGGCTGACGTGCCTCGGCCAGGCCTGGCGCACCAAAATAATGCCGATGCGCGGCCACAATCCACTCGCGCGCTTCGCGCGGCATGCTGACCGACATGCTGACCGGGCCGAACATGTAACGCAGATCCTGATGGCGTTGAAGGTAGAGCCCGATGCCTTGCCATAACTGATCGAGCGCGCGCGATCGCCAGTAAGCCGGTGCCACGAAGCTGCGGCCCAACTCCAGTCCCTGCGTCAGGCGTGACTCCAGCGCCGGCGAATAATGGAACAGGCTGGATGTATACAGCCCGGCCATGCCGCGCTCGGCCAACAGTCGGCCACCGTGACCGAAGCGATAAGAGCCGACGATGCGCAGCGCCCTGGTATCCCACAGCACCAGATGCTCGTAATGCGGATCGTAGGCATCCAGATCACGACGCGTACCGGTGCCCTCGCCAACCTTGCGAAACGTCAGTTCGCGCAACCGGCCGATTTCACGCATCACCGCACTGTTGAGTGCGCCCTTGAACAACCACGCCTGTTTGCCATCGGCAAGATCGGCGAGCTTTTCCGACTGCATCAATTCGGCAGCGACTTGATCCACCGGCTCCGGATGCGCCAGCGGTACCTGACCGCCAAAGATCAACCCGCGATGCTGGCCGACGCGATACACATGCCGACGCATCAATTTCGCAGCTTGCTCGGATGAGCCGCCGCTGCGCAGCTCCAGCTCGTCGACGCTAACCAGCGCGCCGATACTGAATCCGATGCGCCGACTACCCGCGGCCACCGCTTCGCGCGGCAGCATGGCGGTACTCAGTGGCTTGGCCAGCATCGACAAGCCATAGAACATCGCCGAATTGCGTGCAGCGACGTGGATCGGTAATACCGGCACCTTGCGGCGCATCGCCAGCTTCGCGAACCCATCCGACCAGCGGCCATCACGTACGCCGCCAGCACGCACTCGCGATACTTCGCCGGCAGGAAATACAATCAGCGCCTGACCTTCATCGAGCGCGCGATAAATGCCGCGCAGTCGAGATGTCGCCCCCTTGCCGAAAACATCGACCGGCAACAGCAATTTTTTCAGCTGCGGAACAACGGCTAACCAGTCATTGCCGAGGATGCGCACATCGCTGCGCACCGAGCCCACCAATTGCAGCACCGCCAGTGCGTCCTGCATACCCAGCGGATGATTGGCCACTACCAGCAAGCCACCATCCACCGGAATATTTTCGCGCTCGCGCGGGCTCACGTGATAACTGGTGCCGAGCATATCCAGCACACGCTCGACGAAATCAAAACCTTCGGCGGCACCGACTTTGTCGAGAACCCGATTGAAACCGTCCTCGTCGGCCAGTCGCCCGAGCATGTCTGCCATCGGGCGGCGAATTCTGGGGTGCAACGCGAGCCAGGGCAACCGCTCGGTAAGGGTCTGTTCGATAGAGAGCATGACCGTGTCCTCAGGTTTTCGCACATCCTGAAGATCAATTGTTACAAGAGCCGGTCACGCTGATGCGAATCGCAAGTTGATTCGCTGTTTCGGTCACAAACTTACGTGCATGAAGGACGCGACACCGGACATGAACATCTGCACCGACAGTGCAATCAGCAGCATGCCCATCACCCGCTCCAGTGCCGTAAGCACGCTCTCGCCCAGCCATCGAAAAAGATAGGTGGCACTCAGCAAAATCAGCGAAGTGGCCAGCCACGCCAACACCAGAGCGGTAACCCAGTCGGCGGTACGGCCTGGCTGCGTATTGGTCAGCAGCAGCAACGCCGCCATCGCCGACGGACCAGCCACGCCGGGAATCGCCATCGGCACGATAAAGGGCTCACCTTCACCCGGCTTGCCAAAGATGCCGCCGCCATCGGCCGGAGGAAACACCATGCGAATACCGATGAGGAACAGCACAATGCCACCGGCGATGCTGATCGAATCAGGCTTTAGCTGCAGCAGCTTGAGGATGTGCTGGCCGCCAAACAGGAATACCAGCAGCACGCCCAGCGCAATCAGCAGTTCGCGCACCATCACCGCGCGCCGACGCTTGGGCGGCACGTCCTTCAGCAAGCTCAAAAAGAACGGGATATTGCCCAGCGGGTCCATGATCAGAAACAGCATGATCCCCGCCGACAACGTGGTCATCTCCGTTTCCATCGTGAATCATCCCCATTGAGGTCATCACAGGATAACCGTTACCGCATCGATCACACCGATGGGTGTTTCAGTCGGCGCGCATGTCCAGCATCGAACCACGGGATTCAACAGACTGTGCGCTTAGTAGATAGACGGCGGCAGCGGCAGCGGCATCGGGCAGCGGCCGCTGCATGATGTCTTCGCCAAAATACGCCTGTCGCCGTAACGCCGTGCGCATCGGTGGTGGCAGCAAAGCATTCACGCGCATCGGGCTGGCATCCGTTTCCTGATGAAGAATGGCTACAAACCGTTCGAGCGCCGCCTTCGATACACCGTATGCGCCCCAGTGCGCGCGCTGCAGCAGCTCGGGATCGTCAAGCACAAACACCACCGAACTATCGCTTGCCTGTGTCAGCAGCGACATGCAGGCCTGGGTCAGCGCAAACGGCGCGGAGACGTTGACGTGCATCGCGCGCAGCCAGTCGTCCGGTTTGTGCATCGCGATCGGGCTCAGACCGGCAAAGCTGGCCGCTGCGTGGACAATGCCGTCGAGCCGGCCGAAATCGCGCTGCAGCCCATCGGCCAGGGCTTCGTATTCACGCGGCGTGGCCGATTCCATATCGAGCGGATGAATCACCGGCTCGCTCAGACCTTCGGCAAGCATGGCGTCGTACAACTGCTCCAACTGGCGCTTGCGCTTGCCGGTGATGACCACCGTGGCGCCCGCACGCGCTGCCGCGCGCGATACCGCTGCGCCAAGACCACCGTAGGCACCGGTGACCAGCACCACGCGATCGCTCAATGCATCGGCAGCCGTCGCCCAGTCGGCCGGCAATCGGGAAACCGGTAACGTCATTAATTCGCTATCCCGGCGACGTCGTTTGCCATGCGCGCCAGCTCACCGGCAGCGTTCAAGTCTTCGACGATATCGCAACCGCCGATCAGCTCGCCTTGAATAAACAGCTGCGGAAACGTGGGCCAGTTGGCGAAGTGCGGCAAACCCGAGCGCAGCTGTGGATCTGCCAATATGTTGACCGTGTAGAAATCGGCACCCGCCTTGGTGAGTGCTTTCGCCGCACGGCTGGAGAAGCCGCACATGGGAAACTGCGGCGTGCCTTTCATGAAAAGCACGATGGGATGCTCGGCCAAGATCGTCTGGATTCGCTCGTTAATGTCCATAGCTTCGCGTTTCATCTTTACAATGCAGGCAGATCGGTATTGTACCAGTCACCCACTGGCCGCCGTCTGCTGAACCGGTCAATCTCCCCCAGCCACCGCTAAGGAGCCACTCATGGCGATCGAACTGCCCCCGCTTCCGTATGAAAAGAATGCGCTTGAACCCCATATTTCCGCCGAAACACTGGAATATCACTATGGCAAGCATCATCAGGCCTACGTGACCAACCTCAACAAGCTGATCGAAGGCACCGAGTTTGCCGACGCCAAGCTGGAAGACATCATCAAGAAATCCTCCGGCGGCGTGTTCAACAACGCCGCGCAGATCTGGAACCACACGTTCTACTGGCATTCGATGAGCCCCAAAGGCGGCGGTGCCCCCACCGGCAAGCTCGCCGACGCGATCGACAAGGCCTTTGGTTCGTTCGACAAGTTCAAGGAAGAGTTCAGCAAATCCGCCGCCGGCAATTTCGGCTCGGGCTGGACCTGGCTGGTGCAACGTCCGGACGGCTCACTCGGCATCGTCAATACGTCGAACGCCGCCACGCCGATCACCGGCAGCGACAAGCCGCTGTTCACCACCGACGTGTGGGAACACGCTTACTACATCGATTACCGCAATGCCCGTCCGAAGTACGTCGAGGCGTTCTGGAATCTGGTGAACTGGGAATTTGCGGCCAGCAACCTGGCTTGATTCACAAGTCCATCGCGTGAGACAAAAAACGGAGCCCATGCGGCTCCGTTTTTTCATTGCATGGATGTCAAAAGCCGGCGAGGCTGCGTTTTATCGAAGTGCCTGCACGGTATGCGCCGCCTGCGCCACACGATCCAGCGCTTTAGCCAGCTCCGTCAATCGCACGGCAAGCTCACTCGCATCCGGCGCGCACAGCGTGGCATGCCCGACCTTGCGGCCCGGTCGCACCTGCTTGCCGTAGTCGTGCCAGTGCGCGTCGACGGCGCGTAGCACCGGCGCAGCGTCGGGCAGATCACCGATCCAGTTGAACATTGCCGATGCGCCACGAGCACCGGTGTCGCCCAGCGGCAGGTCGAGCACCGCACGCACGTGGTTCTCGAACTGGCTGATATGCGCGCCTTCGATCGTCCAATGGCCAGAGTTATGCACCCTTGGCGCCATTTCGTTACCCAGCAGCTCGCCGTCTTTCACGAACAGTTCGAGAGCGAACACACCGACGTAATCCAGCCGCTCGGCCAGCATTTGTGCCAGCGCGGTGGCGCGCTGCTGCAACTGCACAATGTCCAGCGCGGGCGCCAGACTCATCGAGAGCACGCCATCGACATGCCAGTTTTGCGTTAATGGCCACGTGCCGAATGCGCCGTCGCGACCGCGCACGGCGATCACCGACAGCTCTCGCTCGAACGGCACAAAGGCTTCCAGGATCAGTCCATGCGTCGACGCCTGCGCGCCCAGCGCCGTCCACGCCGTGTCGGCATCGGCGATGCTTTTCAGCCGGAACTGACCCTTGCCGTCATAGCCCAGCCGACGTGTCTTGAGAATCGCCGGCGCGCCGACCCTGGCCAAGGCCTGATCCAGTGCCTCACGCGAATCGACGGCCATGAATTCGGGCGTCTGCAAGCCACATTCGCGGAACAGGGTTTTCTCGGCCAGCCGGTCCTGCGCGATCGCCAATGCCTGCGGCGAAGGAAAGACGGCAACGCGCTCGGCCAGCCAGCGGGCTGTCTCAGCCGGCACGTTCTCGAAATCGAAGGTGACCACATCGACCTTCGCGGCAAACGCTTCCAGCGCCGCGTAATCCGTCCAGTCGGCAACTACCAGCGGAGCGACTTGTCCCGCACACGCCTCCGCCGAGCTATCCACCACCAGGGTTTTTACGCCCAGCGGCGCGGCCGCCAACGCGAGCATGCGCGCCAGCTGACCACCACCCAGAACCCCGAGCACCCGCTGTTTGCGATCAGTCACTGCCGCGGATCCGGCTGATCGAGTACTGCCTGCGTCTGCCTTGCACGCCACGCGTCCAGCGCCGTGGCAAGTTCGGGATCATGCAGGGCCAGCACGGAAACGGCCAGCAAACCGGCATTTACCGCGCCCGCGCGACCGATCGCCAGCGTGCCAACGGGAATACCAGCCGGCATCTGCGCAATCGAAAGCAGCGAATCCATGCCGCTGAGCGCTTTCGACTGCACCGGCACGCCAAGCACGGGTAACCGCGTTTTCGCCGCCAGCATGCCAGGCAGATGGGCGGCCCCACCGGCACCGGCGATGATCACCTGGATACCCCGGCCAACCGCTTCTTCGGCATAGCGAAAGAGCAAATCGGGCGTGCGATGCGCCGACACCACACGCACTTCGTGCAACACACCCAGCTCTTCCAGCACGCTGGCCGCGTGCTGCATGGTGTCCCAGTCAGAGCGCGAGCCCATCACTACGCCAACGCGCAGCGGATTGGTTGTCGATGTCATGGCCGGGCCGTCCAAAAACGGTTATCGTACAAGCTTTCCCCTGCTCCGGCACACCCTGCGAACCCGCCATGGACAAGCGTCTGCTCGATATTTTGTGCTGCCCGGTGAGCAAGACACCGGTTCGACTGCTGAGCAAGCATGAGCTTGATGCGCTCAACGGTGCCGTCGTCGCCGGTCAGGTCGATTCGGTCGCCGGCGTACCCGTTCGCGAGAAGATTTCCGAGGCCCTGATCACCACCGATCGCAAGGTGATCTATCGCATCGAGGACGGCATCCCGGTGATGTTGCCCGAGGAAGGCATCGGCACCACCCAACTGACCGACTTCCCCGCTGGCGCCTGATTCGTTTGGGGCACAGTTCTCGGTTCTGCCATATGTACATGACACGCCGCCCGGTTTGGCCTATCGTCAGCCTCAAGGCGGGCCGTCAGACTCTCACCGCGTGCTTTATGATTGCGTGCAGCAATACCCCAAGGCGTGGCGATGAACGAAGTCAGTGACTCTTCAAAGATCGTCAATCTCGGCCCGCGCCTGGATCCATCCAGCGAACGGGTTGGAGAGCTATTGAATGCCGTCCGCGCTATCGCCAATCGGCGGTTGCAGCAGTGGGTCAACAATACCTTCGAACAAGTCGACGACGCACTGTTCGATCTGGCCGAGAAAGCGGAAAACAATGCCGCCCAGATGCACTACTTCGACGGCATGCGCGATGTACGCAAACGCAGACCATTGGTGGAACGCCATTTTCTGGCGGCCATCAACCGTGAGCTGGGCGAGCTGACCCATCCGAAGTCGCCATCAGCATTCGCCTCACCGACGCCCTCCAATAACGGAGTGGAGCTGTCGCTGGTGGCTGACAACGAACTCGAAGAGTCGCTGGCGATCACCAGCATGATCAGCAAGAACGACTCGCGCTTGTCGCGTGATCTGTTTGCGGTCAACCAGCGGTTGTCGGTCATCTGCGGCGGCCACAAGATCGACGATGCCAGCAATCCGGTGGCACCTGCGTTTCTCTCGCAGGCATTTCGTCAGGCGCTGCGCGAACTCACCGCGGATATGCGCGTCAAGCTGATCATCTACAAGCTGTTCGATCGGTATGTACTGTCGTCGCTGGAAGAGCTCTATCAGGAAATCAACGACGAGCTGGTTGATGCCGGCGTGCTGCCGCAGCTGCGACATGAGCTTGTGCGCGGCAACAGCCATGGCCGCACCAGCACGGCGAAAGCCTCGGGCGATGAGGCCGCGGCCAGATCAGTCGCCACGACGGAAGAGTCCGGTGAAATACCGAACGACCTGCTGCAAACCCTCCACGCCTTGTTCAGTGCACGCCGCGCACCAGCCACCGGTGCCGGATTCGGCAACGGAACCAGCGGCGTTGGCGGCGCAGGCTCCACGCCAACCGGACCGTTGCCTTCAGCCCATGAATTGCTTGGCGCGCTGAGCGTGCTGCAGAGCCAGATCGCCAGCGCCGGTCCGTTGCCGCAGACAATGTCTGATCATGACGCCGCCGATCTCAGCCGCGAAGTGATGCAACTGAAGGCACAGCTCCTGAACCAGGTGGGTGCGCTGCGCGGCGAGCGCCCCAGCCATGTTGCCACCATCGATGAGGACACCATCGACCTGGTCGGCATGCTGTTCGAATTCATTCTGGAAGACCGCAACCTGCCCGCCGAGATGCAGGTAATGCTGGCGCGTCTGCAAATTCCCTACCTCAAGGCCGCCATTCTCGACCGCAAGATGTTCGCCCATCGTCAGCATCCGGCGCGTCGACTGCTTGACGGATTGGCCGAACAGGCCAAGGGCTGGTCGGAAGAGTCCGATCGCGATCGCCGCCTGCATGAAAAAGTCAAAGTGATCGTCGAGAAGCTGCTGCACGAGTTCGACGATGACATGAGCATCTTCGACCGGCTGCTGGTCGATTTGCAGCAATTCCACGACGTCAACAAGCGCCGCTCCGAACTCGCCGAGCAGCGCGTTGCCGAGTCCACCCGCGGCCGCGAAAAACTCGAGCAGGCCCGTCGACGTGCGGCGCGTGAAATCATCGATCGCATCGGCCAGCACCAGCTACCACCGCTGGTGCATGGCGTGCTCGCACGGGCTTGGGCCAATCATCTGGTGCTGACCCTGCTGCGACAGGGCGAAGCATCGAACGAGTTCAGGAGTGCGCTGCATTTTGTCGATGACTTCATCGCCAGCACGCGGCTTGCAAACGATGCTGAAAGCCGAAAGCTGCTCCGTGAGATGCTGCCAGGGATAGAGCGCTCGCTGCGTCTTGGCCTGGCCAACGTGGCCTTTCAGGAACAGGACATCGAGCGATTGCTCGGCCAGCTGCACGCCTATTACCGCCAGCAGCTCGGTGAAACGCTCGACGAGCCTGAAGGCGTACCCGTGGAAGAGGACACCGTCATGCGGACGATGCCCGATACGATCCAACCCATCGTCGATCAGGACGCCAAGGTAGGTACCAGTCACGACGTCGATTCGGTGATGGTGCCGCTAGACAGCCCGGAGTGGCATCAGGTACAGGCGCTTCAGCCGGGTACCTGGCTGGAATTCAGCAACACCGACCAGGCAATGGAACGCGCCAAGCTCTCGTGGATCAGCCCGATGACCGGCCGCTATCTTTTCGTCAATCGCCGCGGTCTGAAAGTGGCAGACTATGCGCCAGAGGAACTGGCGGTATTGCTGGCCGATGGCCACGCCATAGTGCTCGCGGCCAATGCCTTGTTCGACCGCGCCATGAGCTCGATTGTCGGCCGCCTGAGTCAGCCAGAGAACCCCGCCCAGTGAGTTCAGCACCATCGTTCGACCCGCCCTCTGCTGCCCAAATTTCCGCCGACATCGAACGCGCCTTCGCCGAAGATCTAGGGCCCGGCGACGCTACCGCTGAATTACTACCGGCCGGCGCGCAGGCCCAGGCCGAGTTGACCTGCCGCGAAAGCGCCGTCATTGCGGGCATCCCTTGGTTCGAGGCCTGCTTCCGCCGGATGGACCCCTCCGTGCAGATCGACTGGCATACGGCCGACGGCCAGCGCGTTGCACCCGGCGCCGTGATCTGCCGCTTGTCCGGAAAAGCGCGGGCCCTGGTCAGTGCCGAGCGCACGGCGCTGAACTTCCTCCAGTTGCTGTCCGGTACTGCCACGCAAGCCGCCGCTTATGTCGCCGCACTGGCAAGCACGACAACACGCTTGCTGGACACCCGGAAAACCGTACCCGGTATGCGCCTTGCGCAGAAATACGCGGTGCGCTGCGGCGGTGGCTACAACCAGCGCATGGGTTTGTACGACGCCATTCTGGTCAAGGAAAACCACATCATTGCCGCTGGCAGCATTGCCGCCGCGGTAGATGCAGCGCGCCAGCTTCATCCGACGTTGATGCTGGAAGTCGAGGTGGAAAATCTCGACGAGCTGGCGCAAGCGATCGACGCGCGCGTGGACCGGATCATGCTGGACAATTTCCCGCTGCCGCTGATGGCCGAAGCCGTGCAGTTCACGGCCGGGCGCGTGCCGCTTGAAGTGTCCGGCAATGTCGGACTCGAAACGATCGCAGCATTTGCTCATACCGGCGTGGATTTCATTTCCGTCGGCGCGCTGACCAAACATGTCCGGGCGATCGACCTGTCCTTGCGGCTGCGCCTGGACTGATCTCCAGCCGTCGCCTTGCGCGCAGCTCACCACGCCCACACACTGCAGGCATGAGCGACGTCGAAAACATGTTGGCGCTGTTGGCGTTTTGCGCCATCGTTGTGCTGTGGCTGAAGTTGACCGCCGCCCGCGAGCGAGCGGTGAAAGAAGCACGCCGGCAATGCCAGCAACATGGACTGCAGTTGCTCGATGAAAGCGTCGGTCTGCGGGCTGTGCGCCTGCGTCGCGTCAATGGGCTGCGCAGGGTCGAACGCGGCTATGCCTTTGAAGTCAGCATCGATGGGGATGACCGCGAGCCGGGCCGACTCTGGATGATCGGCGATGCCTTGAGCGGCCTCAGCCTCCCAACGATCGAACTGGCTTCTGCCGAATCGATCGTGGCATCCGCGCTGGTCAAGGCATCGAGCAATGTCGTGCCACTGCATCCTGGCCGTCGACCGGACGACCGACTTCATTAGCGCTGTCTGCGGCGACTACGCAAGACTCCAGACCGAAGTACTCCGCAGACAGCGTGTTCTCCGCGGATATTATTTGACCACGCGTAAATGCGGTGCACCGCGCTTGGGCTTGTCGCCGCCCTGCTGCTCTGCACTTGGCGCCGGCGGTGCGTCATCGGGAACATCCGGCGGCGGATTATCGCCACCCTCCTCGGCCGGAAACATCATGCCCTGCCCATTTTCCTGGGCATAGAGTGCCAACACGGCTTGCACTGGAATATTGATGGTCTGGCTGACGCCGGAGAATCGCGCCGAGAAGCTGATCCACTCGTTGCCCAGATCCAGATTGGCCACCGCACGCATCGCCAGGTTCAGCACAACCTGCCCGTTCTTGATCACCTGCGGCGGCACGCGTACGCCTTCGACGGCGGCATCGACCAGTACGTAGGGAGTGAGATCGTTATCGCTGATCCAGTCGTAGATCGCCCGCAGCAAGTACGGACGATTCGAGCTCATCGATGTGGGTTCATTCTTGCTCATGGAGTTGCCGCATGCCTTTTTCCTGATCGGTCATGCTGCGCGCAAAACCCTGACTATGAAACAAACGTTCACCGTAATCGATGATTGGCTTGCCTTCGCGACCCAGCTCGACGCCGAGCCACGACAGTCGCCAGATCACCGGCGCCACCAGGCAATCGACCAGGCTCATTTCCGGATTGAGAAAGAATTTCGATGCCTTGAACAGCGGCAGGCTGGCCAGCAAATGTTGGCGCAACCGTTTGCGCGCTGCATCCGCTGGACGCCCGCCGGCACGGATAACATCCACTTCGCTCAACCAATCCTTCTCGATGCGCACCGCGGCCACGCGCAGGCGCGCGCGCGACAGCGGGTCAATCGGCATCAGTGGCGGGTGCGGATAACGCTCGTCCAGGTATTCGCACACCACCGACGTGTCAAACAGGGTCAGATCGCGATCGACCAGCGTCGGCGTGGTGACATACGGATTCAGATCGATCAGATCTTCCGGCGGCTTGGCATGATCCACCAGCACACGTTCATAGCTCACGCCTTTGGCGGCCAGTACGAGCCTTGCCCGATGACACTGGATGTCATCGGCGGTGGTGTAAAGCGTCAATACGTTACGCGAGCGGGCGCTCTGAACCATGCGCGTTTCCCTATCGGTTAGACGACTACGGCGGCTCGTGGCCGCCGCAATCGGATGATGCCCATCCGGTTTAATGGACGTCTTTCCAGTATTCCTTGTTGAGCACGTATGCCAGCAGTGTGAAGAACGCCAGGAACAGCACCACCCAGATGCCGTAGTGGGCACGCTGCAAAGCGGCTGGCTCCGAGGCGTACTCCAGGAAGCTGGTCAGATCGCGCATCGACTGCTGGTACTGCGCCGGCGTCATCGTACCCGGGTGCGAGATCTCCAGCTTTTCCACCACGTCGGTGGTACCCGGCTTCATCACCGCGGTCTGCAGACCCTGCAATTCGGCCAGCGGAAACGGCATGGCGGCGTTAGGCAGTACCGTATTGTTCCAGCCGATCGGGCTATGCGGATCGAGGTAGAACGAATTGAGGTAGGTATAAACCCAGTCCTCGCCCTTGGCACTGACTTCCAGCGACAGATCCGGTGGCGCCTTGCCGAACCACTTGGTGGCCGAGTCGGCCGGCATGTGCGAGATCACCTGGTCGTCGAACTTGCCACCGGTGAAATTGAGGTTCTGCATCACGTCCTGCTCGGACAGATTCAAATCCTCGGCGATACGTGAATAGCGCACGTACTTCAGCGAGTGGCAGCCGACGCAGTAGTTGAAGAACAGCTTGGCACCGCGCTGCAGCGACGCCTGATCGCGCACACTGGCACCGGACGACATCAGGGCGGATTCTTCCGCCGCCTGCGCCGACACGCTGCCGAGCAGCAGTCCGAACGCCATGGCCACCGCAGACAAAAAACGCTTGCTCAGGTACCGCTGCTTCATCAGGGGCCGCCGCTTCATGAGGATCGTTGGATTAGTCATGCCCGGTCACCCGCTCCGGCACCGGCTTGGTCTTTTCCCAGCCGAAGTGCGTGTAAGCCCACAGGAACGGGAAGAAGCCGAAGTAGATAAACGTCATCACGCGGCCAAACAGATTTTCCCAGGTGGTGAGGTCGACGTTGCCGAACCACTCCGGGATCACTTCGGCCGTTATACCTGTGCCGACTGCACCCAGTCCCAGGAAAGCGACCACAAACAAGCCCAGTGCGACCTTGTAACCGGTACCGCGATAGCGGATCGAGCGAACCTGGCCACGATCGAACCACGGCAGGAAGAACAGCACCGCAATCGCACCGAACATCGCCAGCACACCCCATACGGCGGTGCCGAAGAATGACGGAATCATCCGCACGATCGCGTAGAACGGCGTGAAGTACCAAACCGGCTTGATCTCGGCCGGCGTGACCAGATTGTTGGCCATGATCGAGTTGTCGTGCTCGAGGAACCAGCCACCGAAGGTCGGCGCAAAGAAGATGATGAAGGCCGCGATCAGCAACAGGAAGCCGATGCCGACCAGATCGTGCACCGTGTAATACGGGTGGAACGGAACACCGTCAGCCGGCTTGGTCGCATCCCAGCGATTGCCCTTCGGGCCATGCTTGATGTCCACACCGTCGGGATTGTTCGAACCCACTTCGTGCAGCGCAAAGATGTGCAACACAACCAAAAGCAGCAGCACGATCGGCAGCGCGATCACATGCAATGCAAAGAAGCGGTTGAGCGTGGCATCAGCCGGCAGGAAGTCGCCCATGATCCACTCGACCAAGGTACTGCCGATTACCGGAATGGTGCCGAACAGCGAGATGATCACCTTGGCGCCCCAGAACGACATGTTGCCCCACGGCAGCACGTAGCCCATGAAGGCCTCGGCCATCAGCACCAGGAAGATCAGCATGCCGAGCAGCCAGACCATCTCGCGCGGCTTCTTGTACGAGCCGTACATGAGACCGCGGAACATGTGCAGAAAAACCACCACAAAGAACAGCGACGCGCCGGTGGAGTGCATGTAGCGGATCAGCCAGCCCCACTCCACGTCGCGCATGATGTACTGCACGGAATCGAACGCACCCGCCGCACTCGGGTTGTAGTTCATCGTGAGAAAGATGCCGGTGAGGATCTGGTTGACCAGCACCACGATCGCCAGCACGCCGAAGTAGTACCAAAGATTGAAATTCTTCGGTGCGTAGTATTCGGTCATGTGCTTGCGATAGAACGGTGCAAGCCCGGGCGCCCGATCGCCGACCCAGTCGCCGATGTTGGTGAACACGTTGGCCATTACGCAGCCCCCTTGGGATCGACGCCAATCTGGATGGTCGTATCGTCAATGAAGTGATACGGCGGGATCTGCATGTTCTTCGGTGCTGGCACGCCTTGATAGACGCGGCCGGCCATGTCGTAGCGCGAATGATGGCAGGGGCAGTAGTAGCCGCCCTTCCAGTTTGGATCGAATGGCTCGGGTTTCATCTCGCCCACATAACCCGGCACGCAGCCCAGGTGGGTGCAGATGCCGATCATCACCAGCCACTCGGGCTTGATCGAGCGGGACTCATTCTGTGCGTACTTGGGTTGCTGCTGCGCCGAGCTGCCGTCCGACTTGGGATCGACCAGGCGCGAATCCTGCGTCGGCAGGGTCGCCAGCTGATCCTTGGTGCGATTGACGATGAATACAGGCAAGCTGCGCCAGCCGACGATCAGCTGCTGACCACTTTCGATCTTGGCGAGCGACTGGGTGACCGGAGCACCGGCAGCCTTGGCGCGAGCGCTGGGTTCCCATGACTTGATGAAGGGTACTGCCACCGAGACGACCCCAACACCCCCGACCACCGCGGTGGCTGCTGTCAGGAAACGGCGGCGGCCGTGGTCGACAACTTCATTCGCCATCAGGCTCTCCGGAAGTGTTCTAAGGATGGGGTTTGGGACCCCTCAAAAATCGCGTTAGTGTAGCGTCAGGCCTTCACCCATACAATAAAACCGCACACCCGGCGACGTCGATCCGCCGTGAACATTCGCCACGACTCGCCGGGAATCTCTTTTCGACATGAAACATGCCGCCGGCACACTCGCCTTCATCGCTCGCTTCGTCATCCTGGGGCTGGCGGTAGCGTTTGTCATCGGGCTGTTCTGGCCCGGTAGCGGCGAGCGCCTGCGCACACGCTTTGGTTTGTCCACGACGGCGCCGGTGCAGCAGGCCAGTCCGGCGCGTTCCGGCATGGGTCCGGTCTCGTATGCCGATGCCGTGGCGGTCGCCGCGCCGTCGGTGGTGAACATCTACGCCAACAAGATCGTCACCGAGCAGGCGTTGAAGATGTACAACAACCCTGTGCTGCAACAGCTTTTCGGCGGGATGCCCACGACTTACCAGCACCGCGAACAGACGCTGGGTTCGGGAGTCATCGTCAATGCCCAAGGCCAGGGTTACGTGCTGACCAATAATCACGTGATTGCCCAGGCGGCGGATATCCAGGTGTTGCTCTACGACGGCCGCATCGCCAAGGCCACCCTCGTCGGCGCTGACGAGGAAACCGATCTGGCCGTGCTGAAGATCGATGCCAGCAATCTCCCGGTGATCCAGATGGCCAGCAAGCAAGATCTGCGCGCCGGCGATGTTGTGCTGGCGATCGGCAACCCGCTCGGTCTCGGCCAGACCGTGACCATGGGCATCGTCAGCGCGGTCAGCCGCCAGCTCAACAGCTCCAGCGCCGAGGATTTCATCCAGACCGATGCAGCCATCAACCTGGGCAACTCGGGCGGCGCGCTGATCAACACCGAAGGCCAGCTGATCGGCATCAACACCCTGCTGATCGGCGAAGCCGCTGGCGCCGAGGGCATCGGTTTCGCCATTCCCGTCACCACTGCCCGCAAGGTGCTGGATCAGATCATCGCCAGCGGTCACGTGGTGCGCGGCTGGATCGGTGCCAATTACGTATCCGTCCCGGTGGCTGCCGATAGCGGGCTGCCTTCCGCTGCGCGCGGTGTGCAGGTGACCGATGTCACGCCCGGTGGCCCTGCCGCGCTCGCCGGCATCCAGCCGCGGGATATCCTGCTGAAAATCGGCAACGACGACATCCTCGACCCCACCGATCTGCGCCGCCACGAAGCAGCACTGAAGCCTGGCAGCAAGGCTGAAGTTTCCGGCCTGCGCAACGGCAGTCCCTTCCATCTCGACGTCACTCTGGCGCAGCGTCCGCCAATGAGCGCCACCCCCGTGGTTACCAACTGATTCGATCGCGCTAGCTCACACTGACAGCGCTATCAGCGCATGACTAACCCTGACCGTTCGACGCCAGCGGCGGATGAATCGCCACACCGTAGCGTTTGCGCAGAGTGCCAACGCGCTCCACGTAGACCTGCGTTTCCGCATACGGCGGCACGCCGCTGTAACGCACTACCGCGTTCGGCCCCGCATTGTAGGCCGCCGCCGCCAGCTCTTCGTTGCCATTGAAGTCACGCAACAGCAGGCCGAGATAACGCGCGCCGCCGCGGATGTTCTGGCTGGTGTCAAAGGCATCCAGCACACCCATATCGCTAGCCGTCGCCGGCATCAGCTGCATCAATCCCTGCGCACCCTTGATGGACAATGCGCGCGGATTGAACGCACTTTCAGCATGGATGATCGCGCGCAAAAACGCCTCGTCCACCCCATACTCGATACTTGCCGCGCGGATCACATCGGCATAGGCGGTGAGATTGAGCGCCGTCGTACCCCAGTGAATCGGCGAATGCAGGTTGCAGGCCATGCATGTGTCGATTTCGGTGTAACTGAAAAGCATGGTGACCGTGTTGCCTTTCAGGTGCACTGGCGGAACGTTGGTGTACTCCACGACGCCATCGGAGCGCACGACGCGATAAGTCGAACCCCGTCGCACGCGGTTTCCGTTTTTATCAATCTCCAACTGCGGCGCCATGGCCTCCTTGGATTCGTGATAACCCGGCTGAATGGCAACGACAGCGGCAAGCGCTGTGCTGGGCACCGCTGCCAGCAGAAGTTTGGCGGTGGTTTCCACTGAGCCCTGCACTCCAACGAGCGATGGACGTTGCGCCGACACGTCGCCATCGAGGTGACTGCTGTTTTCGACTCTCGCCAATACTCGATCGAACGAGGCGGAATCAGCGCCATTGGCCGCAATGCTTCGGGCCGAGGTAGTAACGGAGCCACCGACCAGATTCAGCGAAGTTGGAAGATTCCTTGCCTTCTGGCGTGTTGTCGGTGATGCCGAGGCAAAGCTGGCGATCTTCTTGCACCCGCGATACCCGGTCGTGCTGCTGCTGAATACGGTTTCGCCACTGACACCAGTACAGCGATAGAGCGTGCCCGCGTGTGCCATCGAGAATGGCTGCCGGCAAAAACAGCCTCCCGTCCACAGCATGAAGCCGATCAGGGCGGCAACAAACAAGCGGTTTGGGCGGGAGCGGAAACCGGCGCGCTCCCCTGTACGGACGACGGCATTCATGGCGACGAGTCTGACGAAAGGCATCGGGCAAGCCAAGTCGTCAGTGCGGCGCCGCAAAATACTTATTGCGAATGATTCGTAATAAATATTTAATAGGCCCCAGGTTTCCAACGCAACGAGCCATTCGCCACACAGCCTTTTGCGGTTGCGGTCAGGCCTTCGCCTCCAGGAAAACCCAATGGCAGCCATGGCATCGCTTCGTCATACCGGAGTGCGCCACAGCGCGCAGCAGCACCGGCGTCGGGCAAGTCACAGACCCGCTAGTTCGTCTGCAGCGCCGGTTGCGATGACGCCAGGAATAGGCCCAGACACACCTCTTACGCGTCGAGCAAATACATGTCCGAAACATCTAGTGGCCACTTGAAAAGACGCACGGCGGTTACCCCCATCTATCGACTCGCGGTGGCATCGAGGATTATCGCGGCGCTGGTCGGCGGCTACCTGGTCGCCTATGCCAGCGCGGCGCTGCTCACCGTGGTGCTGCCGATGAGCCGAATCAATCGCGTCGTGACTGCCAGTCTTCTCAGCTTCGTGGTGTGGACGGTCGTGGCAATAGGCGTATTTGCTGCGCGCAATGCGTGGCGCAGCTGGTGGCCGCTGCTCGCCGGTGGCGGCGTGATGCTGGTTCTTGCTTTCGTATTCCGCAATTACGGCATGCGCCCATGAGAAACACGTTTCGGCAATCGATGGCCTGGCTGCATACCTGGGCAGGCCTGATCGTCAGCTGGGTGCTGTTTGCGATTTTTCTTGGCGGCACGCTGGCCTGCTTCGACAAGGAGCTGGATTACTGGATGCGTCCGGCCCTGCATCAGCTCAAACCGGGGCCGCCCTCGATGGATGCCGCTGCGAAGACCTTGCGCGGCATGGCTCCGAATGCCGAGACGCTATATCTCAGACCACCCAGCGACCGCGATCCATCGATTCGCGGCTTCGCCTTCGAACCCGGCAAACCGTATATCGATGTCGCGCTGAATCCACGCGATGGAGCGCTGATTCCGCCCACGGTCGGCGGCAACTTCTTTTTCGTCCTGCACTACAACCTGCAGGCGGGCACGCTCGGCATCTATCTGGTCGGGCTGGCCGGCATGTTGATGTTGCTGGCACTGATCAGCGGCGTGATCATTCATCGCCGCGTGTTCAAGGATTTTTTTGTGTTCCGGCCGCGCCCCGGTGGCCAGCGTGCGTGGCTGGACGGGCACAATCTCACCGGCGTGCTGGGCCTGCCGTTTCATCTGATGATCGCCTACACCGGCGTGATCATCATGATGTCCAGCTACATGACGGCCGGTGTGCAGATCGGTTATCGCGGCGACATGGCGCGCTACTACGAAGCGCTATCCGGCACGTCGCATCCGGTCGAGCAGCACCGACCACCACGCCGGGTGGCCTCGCTGGACAAGATTCTGGGCGATGCGGTGCAACGACTTGGCGGTGCGGTGGAGTATCTGGAGATTGAACATATCCACGATGCTTCGATCACGATCAGCGCGCTGTCGGCCGGCAACGATGAAGTCGCCGGTGGCCGCCGCAACCTGATCTATGACGGCACCGAGGGCAGCTTCCGCGGCGAGAACGAGGGTCCGCCGACCGCCTATCGCACCTATCAATTCTTGAGCGGACTGCACCGCGTGCAATTTGGCGGCGCGGCAATTCGCTGGTTGTATTTTCTGCTCGGCGCCACCGGCTGCGTGATGCTTGCCACTGCAGCGCAGGTATGGATCGAAAAACGCACACGACAAGTCGAGGCCGCCGGATTGCGCTCCGGCTACGGGCTGGTGCGCGCGCTGAACGTCGGCGTGATTGCCGGCATGCCGCTGGCAAGCGTTTCCCTGCTCTGGGCAAACCGTCTGCTGCCGTATGAACTAGCCGGGCGCGCGGGCATGGAGGCGCAAAGCTTCTGCGCGATCTGGTTGCTCGCGACGATCTGGGG
>Ga0302313_10001267_pt1 | contig 19608 bp, 22 predicted proteins | sample III_Palsa_N2_2_FD_200454 | JGI IMG/M metagenome (GOLD analysis project Ga0302313, IMG submission 200454) | Peat permafrost microbial communities from Stordalen Mire near Abisko, Sweden - III_Palsa_N2_2 | ecosystem: Environmental > Terrestrial > Soil > Palsa > Peat permafrost | place: Sweden...
TACTTCATTGCAGCGTTTGTCGCTTTCTCCGTAGGCTTACTCGTAACTGGCGCAGCCCTCAGCATTAAGGCACCGCAGCTATTCTGCCCTCACTGTGGTCAACGTCCTCTGCGGTGGTTTAAGCTCAACCTTCATCGTCGCAACATGTCTCCATTGTCGGCAGAGTACTGCGAACACTGTTTTTACTGGTTGCAGGAATCGTCCGCTCCGCGTGTGAGCATCTAACAACTCGTTCAAGGCGGACGGTTCCGCCACCGCTTAACTCCAGCGTTAGGCCTCTCAAGATCACATGGACGCACTCTTAGAGTCAGAGCTACTTGCAGCCCTAGATCACCACGACAATTTGGTGCGCCAGTGCGCTGCCGGCGAACTGCCATTCTTGGAATTCTGCGTGAGCTACGACAGCTTCTACTGCGCTTATGCATTGGACGGCCACGAGTACGATTTTGCTGGTCAAGCTCTGCTTGCGAAACTTGCTAATCGCATCGCACCACATCAGGCCATCGCGGAGCATATTTTGTCTAGAGTTTGCTCCGACGCAGATTCAACCCTAGACGCCTATCGCCGAGCTGGTCGCTTTGGCTCCGCCGAGGCTGTCAAAAGGCTTAAGCTAGTCGCAGCAGGTCTGCCCGGTGGCGAGGCCTAACCACTCTTCAAGGTGAACGGCTACGCCGCCGCTTAACTCCAGCGTTAGAGCTCATGATTGACGCACAGGCACGATCCAAACTTGCAGAGCTTTCGCGTTCATTGCTCGCGGGGCTCATCACGAACTATCAGTTTGACGATCGCATTCCGAGATCAAGCGATCCCGCAATTCGTGAAATTTACAACAAGGCTTTCTGGCTCATTTACTGCGATTTGCGTCAGTACCACCTCAAAGGGCGCGATCGGCTTTCTCCGCAAGTACGCGAAGTCGCTGCACGCTGCATCCTCTTTCTCAAGTCGGGGCTCCCATACGGTTGGCCTGTTCTCTCACAGCCTGCAGCTGTTCTGCTCACCATAGCCAATTTGTTCACACTGGGCATTGCCGGCAGGATTTACTCGCATCGGGCCACTCGCGGTCGCGACATTTCCTATTGGCCATTTCTTTCAGGCGAGCAATACTCAGCGACGTTACGTTCACCGGCCTATCTATCGGACAATGGGTTCTAACTAGTCGTTCAAGGCGGACGGGCTTCGCCGCCGCTTAACTCCAGCGTTAAATCTCAGGGGAATGGCTGCTTTGCGGCATGAATTATTAGCATGCGACCGGCCGTTGTTGGCCGATGGTTGCCCTTGCGGTGCTGGTGACAGCCGTGCAAGCTGCGACGAGCAGAGGTCGACCCGAAGCGGACATCTGGGCGCCTCGCATCAGATATGAGGAGTCCCCTCATATACAAGGAGGTCCATCCGAATGGTGGTTTACTCGCGATGGACAGAACCAACGATGATGCCGTTCGAATCCATCACGAACCATACTTCCTCGCTGCCGTTCTCATGGCGCACTAGATATTTGTCCCATCCCTGGGGTGTCACGCCAGTGAACTCATGCGACGTCGTTGGGCCAAGCTGCTTCTGGTGCTCCTGATAGCGTGCCATCTGCTGACGCATCACCTGGGCCAGTGCCGGGCCTATACGTGGTGAATTTGGATCATGATTGAGCACGATCTGAAACGCCTGCTCACTGCCGGGGAACGGCTGTTGGGCCTTCACTCTTGCATCCAGCGCCACGGCGATTTCCTGTGCCTTGACGGCATCAATGCGCGGTGCAGTGGTATCACGGCCGCCCTGATGTAGTACGAGCGCAGTGGCCTGTCCTTGCGGACTCTGCACAAAACTGATGCTCGCCTTAACCATCGTGGCGAAGAACTCCGTATCGCTGCTCGCATAGATCGGAACCGGCTCCTGCCCGAGTATTTGAGTGACAAGGTGCGATCCATCCACCTTGACGGACATGGCTCCATACGGAGCAGAGAGTAGATAGGAGCCTGTATAACTCGCCAGCACGGCAGGACTTACATTGACTTGATTGACTGATGATTCATTCGGTACACCCGGCGGCGTCACTTGTGCAGCAAACGCCGCCATGCCCACCGAAGCAACGATCATCGCGAGCGCCGTGAGGCGTGCCCATTTCCCTGGTTTCAGCAACATGATTTTGATCCTCTGCTCTAGAAATGATCCGGACTCCGCCATGGCAGCCACGGCACCGATGTAACTGGATTGGTTCTGACCAACTTGTATCAGTGTTTCGCAGTACTGCGTCATCTCCTGTCCGCTACGCAGCACGCGCGCATCGCAATCCACCTCGATGGCGCGGCGAAGACGGTGCAGTTGCCACCACAACGGCAGGTTCCAGGGCATGACGATCAGCAGGCACAACGCGACGGTGAGCATCTGCGGATCGCGTGCATCCAGGTGGGATTGCTCATGCGCAAGCACGGATTGCTGGTGAGTAGCGGATTCCTGCAGCAGCCACGCCGGCACCACGATGCAGGGGCGCAGCAAGCCGACCACCGCGGGCCCCACGTCCGACGCGATCAGCACCGGTGTATGACCCAGTTTGCCTTTTGCCCAGCGTCGCTTTCGCGCATATAGCAGGCATCCGCTGAGCGTCAGCGCCACCAGCATCAGCAGCGAAGCACCCAGCCAGATAGCGTGAAACAAACTGTCGAAGCGATGAGGTTGCGCGCGCAGTTCCAGCATGCCCAGGTCGTACATGGCGGCCGGCATATGAACCGAGGTGGCTTCGCGCAGCACGATTGGCTTGGGCACATCCACTGGCTTGATCAGCGCCGGTACCTGCACCGTCACGGATGAAATGATCAACGGCAGTGCAATCGATGCGACGATCGTCATCAGCCAGATCCATCGTTGCGAAGAGACGCGCTGCCTGGCGGCGTGCTCGGCAATCAGCGCGGCAATGCTGAGCAGTACGCCGATCACCAACACATAGATCATCATGGCAAACATCACGGCTTCTCCTTGCCTGACTTATCAGCCAGCAACTGGCGCATGCGCTTGATCTGCTCGGGACTCAATTTCTGGTCCGACACCAGGTGCGAGAACAGCAACTCCGCCGAGCCCTTGAACAGCTTGTCGGTGAGGTGCTGCAAGGCATTCTTGCGCGCTACTTGCTGTTTCGCGCTGGCAAAGTAGCGATGGCCGCGGCCCTCTTCGTCATGCCCCACGTAGCCCTTGGCTTCCAGGGTGCGAAGTACGGTAAGCACCGTGGTGTAGGCAAGCGGGTCGCTCAAGCGATCTCGCACTTCGGCGACCACCGAGGGGCCGTGATCCCATAGCACCTGCATGACATCCGCTTCCCGGTCGGTAAGCGCAATCTTCATCACAACTACCTCGTCTACTATGGTTATAGTAGATGGTGCGCTCTTCAATTCCGGATTGTCAACTACATCTATAGTAGATGCCAGCAGGATCAGGCTCTTGCGGTACGGTGCAGTGATTCACGCCGCTGCCAACGATCCCACCTCTGGGACTTCTGAGCTTCCGAATACTGGATTCGAGTTCGGCGCTTCATATGCCAATCCAGAACGGGGGCAGGTTCACTTAGTAAAGTACGGAAGTGAATCTGAGGTGGCCCGGGTTTCCGACCGCGGGGAGTACGGGCTAGGACAGGGATGCGCCATGGATTCGCCATAAACGTCTGCCAGATTGCGGGTGTTTCCCAAACTGTAGTTAGAGTGCCATTTCTTTGAGAGCGACGCCTTGATAAGTCGACTTTGACTACGGTCTCCAGACCCCGGTTTCCACTCACACACATTGAGGCCTATACATGGAAGTAGCCACGCCACTCGTTTTTCCGCGCGGAATCACGCGCGCACGCTCCGCATGGATGCTTGCCGTGCTGGCGTTGCCCACGCTGTGGCTAGCCGCGTGTGCCAGCATGTCGGCGGCAGGTTCGGACTGTGCCACCGGGCAGGCGGAATGCACCACCAGGGCCAAGGTTGTCGTCGATGCGGACGAATGGAAGAACGCCGGCGATCCCCGTGGGCTGATGGTGCTCATCCAGTCGAACCTCGATCGCGTGTCGGCGGGCCAATCCGTTTGGCCGACACCGAAAGGCTTCGTGCCCGATGGCCGCCTGCAAATCGTCGATGCGTACGCCGATTTTCTGTACGGTGATTTCGGCGGAATGGATGCAGCGATTGCTAAAGCCGAACAAGCTGCCGACGTGTTTCGGCCGGAGTTTCCCGGACAGCATGCTTACGACTGGAAGGCCAACAACGCCGAATTCCATGCAAGCTTCCTTGTTGCCACGCATAGCTCGTCGCCACTGGTCCGTCTTTACGCCGCACTGCGCGACGTGGATGGCAGCTTGTTCAGTACGCTAGGCAATCCGTTCGATCGCACAGGCCCACAGATGTACGTGACGGCCTCCCCATTGAACGGAGCATGGGTGCGCCTACCTTGCCGCACGGTGATCGGGCGCGTGCCGCAATTCGTCACGGCAACCGATGTGCTCAAGGCGCTGGGCGGCCCTGTACTCGACTGCTCCGTCGATGGCCCGGTCAATTACGCAAAAGACGAATCGCTCGCCCTTCATCCCGAACGTTTGAGTCCGCACGTCGCACCGCCGCCAGCCATGCGTGAAGTTACGGGCTCGCCTGGCGCATCTGCTGCACCGCCGCCACCCGACAGCCGCGATGCGGCGCTCGCCGAAATGGACACGCATCCGCAACAGGCTGCGCCCATCCTCGAACACGCTTCCCATGTGGACGCACAGGGCGAACTCGACTACGTGCTGTTCCTGCATACCTTCGAGCCGCAGACGCCCACACGCGATGCAACCATCCGCGCCCTGCAAAGCGACTTGTACACGAAGGCGATGGCATCGCCAGGCAAGGTTGGCGACTTTCCCCTCACGCCCTACGACGGATCTGACGATTCGCTGTTGAACATTATCAGGCTGGCCTCCGAAGCCGGCATAACGAATAGCGCGGACTACGACATCCCTTGCCCGTTCCTGACCGCGCATCCCGCGCTTATTGCTGCAACGCAGCCGTACTACGGCAGCAATCGCGACAATTTCATGCCCCGTTCGAACTGCGGCGATGGCGATTACGCCCGCATGGGGTTCCCCGCCAAGGCTGTGGCTACTTTTGAAGCGGCTTCCACCCAAGCTGACGGGAACTTCATCGACACATTCCAAGGCACGATGGTGTACGGACTTGAAGCTGGACAAAACGCGGCCAACACATCAATGAGGATCAATCCGCAGGCCATGTTGTCTTCGACAAAGGACTACCCGTCCCCTAGCTTCGACTACCCATACCAAGTCTGGGGTTATACCAGCCTCAACAATTACGTCGTCAGTCTGCGCCTACGCAAGCTTTACCTTACCGCCCGCGATCAGCTCGCCACGTACTACCGGAAGCACATGCAGCTCAATCGCGCCGACAGCGAGCAGGCCGCAAAGGTCACCCTATTTCAGGCGACGTTCGGCGGCAACTGCGGTGGCGATGTTCCTGCGACATCGTTGCGAAGGATGTTGTTGGAGCATGCATCGCTGCATGACATCACGCAGCAACTGGGCACCGACGACAACGCAGGCGCGGCGGAAGTTGATGCCTGCTCCCGATACGCCGGCCTCGACCCATTGCTGCTGGTTGCGGTTGCCGACCCCGCGGCTTTTTCGCTGGTCATGCAGCACGAGCCAGACATCAACAAGCGCAACGCCATCGGCAAGACGGCGCTGATGGAAGCCGCCCAGTTCGACCAGCCCCGCATTGTGGATCTGCTGCTGGAGCATCGCGCCTCTGTCAACGCAACGACTTGGGGTACCCAAGACGGGTTCACTCCACAACTCGGCGATGACGCACGCACCGCCCTGATGTACGCGGCGGCCAACGGCTCGCTGAAACTGATCAAGGCATTGCTGGCCGTCGGCGCCGACCCGTACCAAGCCGACACCAAAGGCTATCGCGCCATCGACTACATGCTGGGCTACGGCCCGACGCCGCCGAACCCGCATTTGAGCGAGCGCCAGCGTAAGCAAGCCGCGCAATGGCTTTTCTGATGCGCGTCCAAATAGGGGACAGAGGTAATTAAACGTGGATAACTACCTCCGTCCCCTTTGATTTGGGATCTCGAGTTTTCGAAGCGAGTTTTTCAACACTATCGGCCGTCGGCCGCCCTTGGCGTCCGGACGACGACCGAGCAAGCTGCGAGGGGCAGAGGTCGACCCAGGCTGTGTGAAAACTCAAGGTCGGCTCTGACGAGCGCAAATCTCGACTGTTTTTTGCCGTCTGTGGCGAAATCTGAGTGTCTGGACATCTGCTCATTGCTCAGAATGCGACTCTCGCGAGCAACGCAAATAGTTTTCACACAGCCTGGACCCATAGCAGACCTCTCTGACGACCAGAATTGGGCAATACCAGAAGGGTGCCCAACACTGGCATAAAGTTCAGACCGCGCTGGAAGACTGCTCAACCATCACCGGAATCCACACCCGAAAAAAGAAAGCGGACCATTGTCGAATACGGCGGACGCCGTTCGTCGACTTGATGAGTTGCTAAACATGTTCAACGACACGATGGAAACCGCATGAAATTTCTTCTGACGTCCGGCGGCATTACCAACGCCAGCATCCACGCCGCACTGGTCGAGCTGTTGGGCAAGCCCATCGCCGAGTGCAGCGCGCTCTTCATTCCCACCGCCATGTATGCCTATCCGCGCCATGCTGCCATGGCGTGGCAGGCGTTCGCCGGAAAAGCGCGGAGCCCTTTGTGTGAACTGGGCTGGAAATCGCTGGGCGTTCTGGAACTCACCGCACTGCCGAGCATCGCTAAAGAAGATTGGATCCCTCTGGTGGAAGAGGCGGATGCCCTGTTGGTGTGGGGCGGTGACCCCGTCTATCTGGCTGACTGGATGCGTCGGTCCGGCCTCGCCGAGCTGTTGCCCTCACTGCGAGATGAATTGGTTTACGTGGGCGTAAGCGCCGGGAGCATGGCGGTGTCTTCGACATTTTCAGAAAACTACTCCAATCCGCCCAGTGGTCATCGCGATGCGCTGACGTCTGAGAACTTCTCGTTCGCAACTGCGGAGGGCGAGGTCCCAAGCCTTCTGGTCACGGCCCACGGAGCAGGGTGGGTCGACTTTGCATTGATCCCGCATTTCGACAACCCGAATCATCCGGATGCCTGCTTGGAGAATGCTGAAAAATGGGCCGCCAAAATACCGGCGCCGGTCTATGCCATTGATGATCAGACCGCAATCGCAGTGAGCCATGGTGTCGTCCAAGTCGTTTCCGAAGGTCATTGGAAATTGTTTTTGCCGACTGCGTAGACGGGCGCACGCGGGACTGGCTAACGGTGCCATCTTCCTGACGGAAGACTTGCTTCTCAATGATTGGAGCTATGCATCTCGGGACAAGGACCTTGTCATGTCGCGTGCATTCAAGGATTGTCTGCTGGCCATCTGCGCGATCCATCAGAGCTTGTCCGCATCCGTCCAGCTCTGTATCAACTTCGTGGTTAAGCGCGGCCTCCGGCGTTCAACCAGACTCAGCGTGCACCTTCAGCACTTCGAGCGCCAGCGCCGCGGCGATGTTGGCGCGCGGTAGGCCGGCGTAGGCCCAAATAAGGGGACGGAGGTAATTAAACGATAACTACCTCCGTCCCCTTTGATTTGGCTACCTGTTGCCTGGGATGAAGAGCGTCACCGGCAGCACGTGCTAAAACTGAAAACAGAGCCGCCAGCATTGACTGTCAGCCGATTGAAGCCATCACTCGAGCGACTGCGCCACTACGCTGCCGTCGGTTGGATCGACCAGCAGGTTGATGTCGCTGCCTTGCGGTGATTTGGCGGCGACGCTCCACAGGCCGTCATCGAATTTGACATCAGTGAAGTTCTGGTAGCCGGCCGTTGCCAGCTTGGCTTTGACTTCGTCCGCGTTGAGGGCGGACGGCGCATCGGCTGGATAGACTCTGCCGGTGACCGGGCCGACGGCCAGCTTGGACCATTGCTTGTTGCCGCCGCGGGCCTTGGTGCGCCAGACGCCATCCTTGAACGCCAGGCCTTCGACTTCCTTGTAACCGGCGTTGGCGATGGACGTTTCGATGGCGTCCTGGGTCAGCGCGCCGCTGGCTGGAGTCGCCCATGTCACGGTGGTGGCCGTCATCTGGGTGGCGGCGGCCGGCGCCGGTGCGTTCGCCGGTGCGTTTTGCGCCATAGAGGCACTGCAAACCGACAATCCCAGCAAGAGAGGAAGCATGCGCTTGTTCATGGTGAAGTCCTTCTGTTCAACGAAGTTTGGGAGACCAGCTTGCGCAGGCGCCCTGCAAACCGGCGTGAACGGGCGAATTCCGTTTAGCCCCGACTCAGGCCGCCGCAAGGGGACCTCCGTGCCAGAGGACGCTACGGCGTAAAATGAAGGGTAGTTCAGGTTCATTTAATTTGGTTTTGGAAATGAACCTGACCGCATTGTTCATTGTTCGAAGCGCGGCTTACTGTCGGCGTCGCCCTCGCTTCAATCAAACGCTGGCTGCCCTTTGTCAACGAGGCAGGATCGCATCGAACTAGCGATCACGATTCATCCGTCGAATTTGACCACGTCCTTGAAGATCAGCTGCCCCCAGCTATTTCCGCGCGCCTGCACAAGCAGTCCGCCTTCCGAAAGGCTGCCAAGTTGGATCGGTGCGAAACCGAGATTTTCCGCAAGCGCACCCATCTCCACGGCGGCGCCGTCATCGTCGCTGGCCAGGAAAACGACTCGCCTGCCGCCATGGTCGGCCGGATCTTGCTCAAGGACGGCAGCGCCCAAATGGTTGAAGCCCTTGACCAGTCTTGCACCAGTGAAGGCCTGCGCGACGACCTTGGAAGAAGGTTGTCCCCTCAGTTCCTCTGACTAGCTCGAGCGATGGCATCTAGCAGATCATGGCTATCGAACGGTTTTATGAGCAATGGCATCGCTCGTATTCGAGGCGAATCAATATTCGCCAGCGTCAGTCCTGTGATCGGAACGAAGGGGATACTTAGTTCTTCCAATAATTCGATCAATGGCAATGCTTGATCGCCAGCGAGATCAATATCCACGACCGCGCAATCGCAGGGTGTTTCTTTGACCAGAGCCATCCCGTCAAGCAAATTGTTGGCGGTGCCGACGATCGTACCGCCCTTTTGCTTCAAGACATCCGCCAGAAGGTTTCGGATCGCGACATCGTCTTCCACAATGACAAGGCGTATAAGTTCCATAGTGTATTCCCCAGCAACCTATTGGCCCCATCATACGCCCGTCCAGATTCGAGACCTTGCAGAGTTAGGAGGCCTGGTGTGCTTTGTGAACTTCAGTCGACGTCACGACTGACATAAAGATCCCAACACCTCGGGCATAGCCGCGAAGTGACCTCCCACACGTGCAAGTCGTTCAGGCGAATCACTGTAGGTGCGAATCGGATTGGTCCGGCGATCTTCTTCGGCTCGAGCCCGCGTGGTGCGACTTCCAGAAAGACACGTCCGGACTCTCATTACGCCGAAAGCTATACAACGAGTACGGCATGCCTTCAAAAACCTTTCAGCGCCGACCGGCTTCTGGCGGCAAACGACGAGCCAGGCGTGTTACTGAGATGGATCGTTTGATATCTTCTCAGCTGCTCGAGTCGACGCATGTCTAAGCGACGCCTTTTGCCCGGTGGTCGAACATGCGCCATTGACCGTCAACGCCCTCGACGGTGATCAGAGAGTCATTGCCCTGTTGATGCGCCTTCAGAGCAGAGCTGACTGCAAACCGAAGTGCGTCATGGCGGCTTTTGAATTCTGGATTACCATCATTGCTCACCTCCACAGACCATTCGCCGCTATGCAACGGCGCATACGGAATATCGAAGATGATCATAAATACCCATAGGCGGTTGGATCATCTGAAGCGTGGCCTTATTGCCGTGACTACACTGTAAAAGTCGACGACGGCTCGTAGCCAACTTTTGTGTCAGCCTTTGCTCATCTCGTGACGACTCTTTTCGCTGAGTTCGACGCCGTACTTCTTCGCAGCTGCCTGGATGCGTTTCCATGCCTCATCTTTTTCTTCAGCGCTTGCGCCTTCGACTTGGTTAAAACGCGCGACGGCATTGCGCACATGCGCGGCGTCTTCAAGAGGTTCCTTGCGCTGTCTGGGAAACGCGAAGTGACTCTCTGTTAGGTCGTCGCGTTTTTCCGTGTCGATTTTTGCCATGTCGTTTCTCTTTTCATGCTGATTATTGGAATTTCGCAGTGGAGATGGAGTTTTCACCATCAAAGCCTACTCAAGAGCGACTTTGACCGAGAAACTACTGTGGCCCTCACGCATGCATTTCTTGCGTGAAGTGGTTGCTACGTTGTGTGAGGGACTTCCAGCGAGGCTTGATGCAAACGCGGTCTGAAGCTGGAAATTCTCAGGCTGTTCACGTCGATGAAAGCATCGTGCGAGAGAACATAAGGAGGCCTTGCATGCTGCAACTCAATCCGCCCCTACCGATGAACACACCCAAAGGCGAAGGATTTGCCCACATCCTTATCGACTATGGCCCGGAATCTGATCTCTATTGGACTGTTTTGATCACGGCGACAGGTGAGATATGGACGTTTGCCAATCGTCATGTGCGCGCGTCAAAGAACATCACACTGGGGCGAACAGATCCTGCCATGCCTCAGGCGTATGGCTCCGACCCCGTTCCGATGCGTCCCCGTGGCGTAGAGAACCAGGAACGATCATGAGCCTTCAGGCGGTGATGCCTTTCATCATGCATCTGACATGACGAGATTGAAGCACCAACTACAGGCCTGACGCTTGCCTACCACCGGTTCGCGCAAAGTGGTCTACGTTGCCCTCGCCGGCAATCTGATGATCGCCATCGCCAAGTTTGTGGCGGCAGGGATATCCGGCAGCTCGGCAATGCTTAGCGAAGGGGTGCATTCCCTGGTCGATACCGTCAACGAACTGTTGCTTCTGTACGGCTTGCACCGCGCGCAGATGCCGCCGGATCGCACGCATCCATTCGGTCACGGTCGTGAGCTGTATTTCTGGAGTTTCATCGTCGCGTTGCTGGTACTTGCACTGGGTGCAGGTGCATCGCTCTACGAGGGAGTGATGCACATACGCCAGCCTGAGCCCATTACTCACCCGTCATTGAATTACGGCGTAATTGCCGTGTCGCTGCTTTTTGAAGGAAGTTCCTGGTATGTGGCACTCCGCGAGTTTCGTTTGCACAAGGGTCGAATGGGTTACTTCGAAGCCTTTCGTCGGAGCAAAGACCCCAGCACGTTCACCGTGCTGCTGGAAGATAGCGCGGCATTGCTCGGCCTGATCGTAGCCTTGGCAGGTCTTGCCGGCGCGCAACTGCTCAACCTGCCCGTGCTCGACGGTGTGGCATCGATCGGCATTGCATGCGTGCTCGCTGTTTCAGCTTCGCTGCTGGCGCGTGAGACCAAGGGGCTGTTGATCGGTGAAGCCGCGCATCCGGTGGTAGCCGATTCCATTCTTGCGATTGCCGCGGGCGATGCCGATGTGCGCTGTGCCAACGGCGTAATGACCGTGCAGATGGGGCCAAACCAAGTGGTAGCTGCACTCAGTGCCGAGTTCGAGGACGCGTTGACCACGCCGCAGATCGAGGACTGCATCAACCGTATCGAGAGGCAGGCCAAGATCGCACATCCGGAAATCACCTCTCTTTTCGTCAAGCCCCAGACTGCACAAACCTGGCGTGAGCGGCGCGACGCGATCGAACACAATTCAGATAACGCGGAATCCTAGATTTGCTGACAGTAGTCTGCGTCTACGTTTCATCATCCCACGACGCCTCCCTCCCTAATCTCGATTTCCCTTAGTCAGCTGCAAGGGCAAATGGATCATGGACAAGAAGGGCTGGAAAGAATCCAAGTCACTCACCGCATTCGGAATGAACTGCACGCTCAAGCAAGGGCCGGAGGAGTCTTCCACCCAGAAACTGTTGGACCAGATTCTGCACGCACTGACTCCGTACGGTATAGGGGTATCCCATGCCCGCGTTGCGGATTACGTCGTCAAACCTGGCGTCAAGGCTGACGAGGGTAGTGGCGATGAGTGGCCCGCTCTGCGCAGCAAGGTGCTCGATGCGAACATTCTTGTCCTCGCCTCACCGATCTGGATGGGTCAACCTTCCAGCGTGGCCAAGCGCGTGTTGGAGCGGATGGACGCCTTTCTCGATGAGATCGACAAGCAAGGTCGCTACCCCACGTTCGGCCGTGTCGCCATCGTCGCCGTCGTTGGCAATGAAGACGGCGCACACCATGTCACAGCCGAACTCTACCAGGCACTCGCCGATGTCGGCTTTACCATTCCGGGTGGCAGCTCTGCATACTGGGTCGGTGAAGCCATGGGCAGTGTCAATTACAAAGATCTGGCTCGCACGCCACCCAAACTCGCCAGTACGATCAAGACATTGGCATGTAATGCGGCGCACCTCGCGGCACTATTGAAAAATAGTCCCTACCCAGCGCCTGGTTGATCGCAGTACGCCGCCCTCTCAAAAATACATTACTGACAGCCTCCCAGCCATGCTAAGTATCGAGAGGATCCTCCGAGATGCGCAAACTGATCTTGCAAATGCAGGTGTCCGTCGACGGCTATGTCGGACAGGCCGGTCGTGAGCCCGGCTGGCAGCTCTGGGACTGGGGTGACAAATGCCCTTGGGACGAGAAGCTTCGGGCGGAATTCAATCGATTTTTCGAGGAGGCCGACACCATCCTTCTCAGCCGCAAGATTGTGGAAGGTGGCTACATCGATCATTGGTCCGAAACAGCCCGCAAGCATCCGAGAGCTGCGACGTTCGCGTTCGCACAGCGCATCATGGATGCGCGGAAAATAATCTTCTCAAATATCCTGAAAGCCTCGCCTTGGCCGGAGGCAGAACTTGCTTACAAACCCCTCGTCGAGGAAGTCGACTACCTCAAGGCCCAGCCGGGCAAGAATATCGTCGCCTTTGGGGGAGCGGGTTTTGCCTCTTCACTGATCACCGCGGATCTGATCGATGAATTTCAGTTTTATACCAATCCGATCGCACTGCATGAGGGCATCTCGATCTTCGCGAAGAAGAGTGTCGATCAGGATTTTGAACTGATCGGCAGCAACCCATACGCCTGCGGCATGGTGGTAACGAAGTATGTTCCACGTGGATGCGTCCGATAGTCGGCTTCGCCTTCTCGACAAATTCGTTGGCTCCTGGAATTTCGAAAGTTGGTTTGACCAACTAAGGCGTCATCTTCTGCCTTCACCATCACTTTGGTCAGACGAATTTGCCGGCAGCAGCGTCATGCGGAATTGACCACCCGAAATACACCTCCACGCCCGTAATTTTGCCGTGTTTCACGGTCAACAATTCGGTGTTCCTGAAGCGCTTTCCATCCGTCATGCGACTCTCGTAGATCACGAAAGCCTGCTCTCCATTCACCACGAGGTGCTGTAGATCAATCGCAGCGGTATTGTTGCTGTTTGGCCAACACCGATTGAAATAGGTCTGCCTGTCGATTCTGTTGTCTAGCGGACTGGTGAAGTAAAAGTCCTCACTGATGAGCGACTCAATCGTCGGTCTGTCCTTGTCGGGATAGCTCTTGAAGTAAGAGCGAACGATTCTCGCGATTTCTTCTTGCCTGTTCATCATCTCCTGTCCTTTCGATGGTTTGAGACCCAGTACGAAATTCTGGGGCACGTCAGGATACGAGCAGTGTTTGATGGGAGGTGGATCAAAATTCGACAAAAATCGCCGTGCGAACTGGCTCAATTTTGGATGAAACTCAACGGCAATTTTTTACCTCGTTAGCTCTTTGATATCTTGGCTTTCTTCACTGAAGTTTTGGCTACCTTTGCGGCTCTTGGTGCGCGGGTAATCAAAAGACTTTCAGTAGTGACACCACGGCGTTTCAATGCCGCCACAAACCAGAGTGGCTGACGGCCACGGCCGGACCAGGTCCGAGAGGGATCTGATGGGTTCCGGTATTTGGCTGCAACGGTTCCTTTCATGTCGGTCGTTTTTTTGCTGCCACGCGTTGGGTAGACCTCAATTAATGTCAGGCCACTGATAGTCAGCAATGCATCAACCTTTTTCCGAACATCCTGGATCAGATTCACGCGCGCCTCTTTCATCCTTGATTGCGCTTCGGCGATGACAGCCTGCAGTTCTTTCGGCGAGAGATTTTTTAAATTGACTGCCATGGACGTGCCTGATATTGGGACTTTAACGAGTCTATGCCGAGTTATGCCATGGACAAAATGTGATTGTTTCTGGCGAAGCAATCCTTTAAGTCGAAATCACTCATTTCAAAATAGCGCTGCGTCCAGTAGCCGAGACAAGCGTCGCAACCACATCGTCCTTTACAAGACGGGCGTAAGCAAGACTCTATACAGATGCAGGGAGCCCGCAGCGGTTCAAACCAAAGTCGGGCTAACAGATTAGGCGTAAACCATCCCTCCGTTTTTGGATAGCGTCGAAAACCTTCCTGGGTAGGTTTGCCCATTGAACACCGTCCATCAGCGCATCTGAAATAAGTGAGAACTACCGAAGTTATTTAAAAGCCATGGTCATCTACGGGTGTGTAAGCTCGATCCTTGTCCAACTGAAAATTAATGATGGTCAGTTTTCTCCTCTTTAGACGACTCGTCACGCGATATTCCCTTGTGTCAGCTCATAGTGAAAACAAGTGACTTTGGCGTGATTGAGGATTACAAAAATGAACGAGCTAGAAACTTATTCCCGGCCGATACAAAGCATGGGAAACAACGTGGATAGGGCTCTGGATGACAAAGGGAAGAAGCCTTCTCAATTCGAAGTTACGCCGGATATATCTCGTAAACATGACGCCGAGGTTCTTGTTGATAAGCCTGTGGCGGTTCCTTCAAATCCCCGTTCCGATGGCACCAAAAATATTCCTTTGGTTGATAGCTCATCTACCAAACATCACCCTTTGTGCCATGCGAAGAAGGAGGCGGACTGACTGACATCAGCATTCTTGAGTACTTGGCGATGAGGATATCTTCGCAGTCCCGTGTCATCACAAGGCAAACATCAACGCAGCTTTTTTGCGCTCGTTTGAAGCGATGCTGCGGACCATCATCGGAGCCGACTTTAAAGACCAGCACCTCCAGGGATTTACCAGTCTGTTAAACAGACCAAAGACCGGAAGTGGCGTCGATGATTGAGAAACAACCATCACAAACGTAGCACCTAACGTTTTAAAATTGTGTGGAAACGTCAGATGTTTCGTACTTCATGGTCTTAGCGGAAACGAATCGTAGAACACTCACTTTCCGGCGAAGCAACTCGAAGGCTGGAAGTCCGTTCTCCCCTTCGCACTGTCTGTTTTGGCCAAGCAGGAAGCCAGTGTCGGCATCGTAATATTCCGCACTCGTTCGTTCTTCAGTTGTCATGACGGAAAGCCCAGGCTCAGCGCTGAAGGGTTCAGCAGACTGTGACGATATGGTGTCCTTCCGTTTTGGATGGGTCTGTGCGCTGCCGTACGAAGTGACAGATTTCTTGGTACTTCGAGGAGTCCAGAGTATCCCCAAACCTTGAAGTGCCTATACTCAAGTTGGCTGGTCCCGCCAGGGTGCTGTTATCAGCAGGCAGGCTTCCAGCAGATACTAGAGGTGGCGCATGGCTCAGAGTGATGATCCGAAGCATAACCAACTACTCAGCAGCCTTCCCAAGGACGAATATGCCCGTTGGTTGCCACACTTAGAGCCCTTGGATTTGCCGCTGGGTAAAGTGCTCTACGAGTCCGGAAGCAACTTGTCCCATGTCTACTTTCCGACCTCATCCATCATCTCTTTGTTGTACGTGATGGAGGACGGTGCGTCGGCTGAGATTGCCGTGGTCGGCAATGAAGGCATCGTGGGCATTTCTTTGTTTATGGGAGGCAGGTCCACACCAAGCCGGGCCGTTGTGCAAAGCGCAGGACGGGGATACCGGCTGGCTGCTGCTATGTTGATGGAGGAATTTAATCGGTCCGGCCCAGTCATGCACTTGTTGCTTCGCTATACCCAAGCCTTGATTACACAAATGTCCCAAACCGCGGTTTGCAACCGTCACCATTCGTTGGATCAGCAACTTTGCCGGTGGCTGCTTTTGAGCCTGGACAGGCTTCACTCGAAAGAGTTGGTCATGACCCAGGAGCTGATTGCCAACATGTTGGGCGTACGACGCGAAGGGGTGACAGAAGCCGCAGGCCGTTTACAGAAAGCAGGACTTATCCAATATCGGCGAGGCCATATCGTGGTTCTGGATCGTGGCGGTTTAGAAGAACGTTCTTGTGAATGCTATGCCGTCGTCAAGAAGGAATACGATCGCCTGCTCTTACCAGGTGGAATCACTTAGCGTTGATGAATTTTGTTTTATAGGAATGCGAATTGACCATGAGATTGGAGTTGGAGCTTACTCGTAGCCGAGAGCGTCACCTTCTTAACGGGAGACATTTACGCCACGCCTGCGCTTGATGCGTAAACACATTGATAGAGGGCGCCTGCTTGAACGACTTATCGTCCGCGAAATCCAAGCCCTCCCTGCTGCGAAAATTGAGTGCGGGTCTGATCACGGGAGCAGCGGACGATGATCCGAGCGGGATTGCCACTTACTCGCAAGTAGGTGCGGCCTATGGCTATGCCACGATCTGGAGCCTCTTTCTTGCGATGCCGCTGATGATCGCGATCCAGACGATCAGCGCGCGAATTGGTTGCGCCACGGGCAAGGGGCTGTCCAGCAGCATGCGTAAGTACTATCCACGTCCATGGGTTTATGGACTGGTGTTCTCTGTGCTGGTAGCCAACGTGATCAACCTGGCTGCCGACATCGGTGCCATGGGAGCCGCGCTGAAACTGCTGATCGGAGGCCCCGCGGTGTTGTATGCGGCAGGTTTCGCAATCGTGTCTCTGCTGCTGCAGATGTATGTCCCGTTTTCCCGGTATTCGCCCATCCTCAAAGTTCTGACACTCAGTCTTTTCGCCTACGTGGCGACGGTATTCGTCATCCACGTTCCTTGGGGTGAAGTGGTGAAAGGCATTGTCGTGCCCAAGGCGCGGCTCAATGCCAAGTACGCCGTCGCTATCGTTGCCGTGCTCGGTACGACCATCAGCCCCTACCTTTTCTTCTGGCAAGCGGCTCAGGAGGCCGAGGAAATCCGCGATGATGGCGATCGCCGGCCATTGAAAGCGGATCCATCGCAGGGACCTGAACAGATCGAACGGATTACCGTCGACACGACGATCGGGATGGTGTTCTCGAACATCGTAGCCATTTTCATCATCTTGACGGCGGCCGTCGTTCTGCATGCGCACGGAAAGACAAATATTCAGTCAGCGTCGGACGCCGCCGAAGCACTGCGCCCCCTCGCTGGACGATTTGCCTTTGGGCTGTTTGCCGCAGGCATTATTGGCACAGGTCTACTTGCCGTGCCCGTACTTGCTGGATCGACCGCCTTCGCGGCAGCAGGTGCGCTGGGATACCGCAGCGGACTTGAGTACAAACCGCATGAAGCCAAATTCTTCTATGGCGTACTCGTCTTCGCCAGCCTTGTGGGGATCGTGCTCAATTTCACTCCCGTCGATCCCATCAAGGCGCTCTATTGGTGTGCGGTAATCAATGGTGTCGCCGCGGTACCCATGATGATCATGATCATGCTGTTGGCCATGAATAAAAAAGTGATGGGCAAATTCACCCTCAACACATCGCTCAAAGTATGGGGGTGGATCGCTACGGGAGTGATGACAGCCGCCGCTGTCGTGATGTTCGCCACCTGGGGTCAATGAGTGAATCGATGCGCAACAATTATTGTTGCGACAATTGTTGTGTCTGTGAGCATGAGTGACGCCATCGCCGACGACGTCCAGTACTTTGTGCCGCAATTGCTCGGCGCGCAGTACACGTTCATCACGCAGATCCAAAACAGCTTGCACTCTCCCTACGAGGGCCCTCTCAGCCTAAATCCGCGAGGAGACCATGCACGTTCCCACACATTCGGAACCTATTTCGGGCTACCCATGACGTCGCGCCTTTCTGCTTATTTGGATATAGAAATGTTCCGGGGCGAAGCTGTCAGCCACAGCACTGGGCTGGCCGGTTTGACCAACGGCGATGTGATCCGCGGTGGTGGCGGCACGCTCGGGCGTGATGCTTACGTCGCGCGTGCCTTCCTTACGTACGACATCCCATTGGGCGACAAAACGACGAAGGTCAAACGAAAGATGGATCAATTGCCGGGCGATCAGGTTGACGATCGCCTGAGCTTCAAGTTCGGGCTCATGGCTGTAAACGACGACTTCGATCAAAGCCGCTATGGCAATTCGACGCGAACCCAGTTCATGAACTGGAGCTTGTTTAACAGTCCAGCTTGGGATTTTGCCGCTGACACGCGTGGTTACACCGTCGGCGGGCTCGTGACTTACGTTGTCGGCCCGTGGACTTGGCGTTACGGCGTGTATCAGATGCCTACGCAGGCCAACGGGCCAAACCTGGAAGGCCCCATCGGCCGGGCAAATGGCCAGAACGCTCAAGTGACTTGGCAGCACGATCCCGAAAGCAGCAGCGTGTGGCTGCTCGTATTTCAAAACAAGGCACGGATGGGCATTTATGAAGATGCTTTGCTTGAAGCTAAAGAAACGGGCAGTGTTCCCGACATTCGCGCAGATGATCAAAACGGTCGATATAAATATGGAGCGGCAGCGGGCGTTGATGTTCCACTCGCTGACGATGGAGACACTGGTTTGTTCGGACGTGTCGCGTGGAACGACGGGAAGACAGAGTCATTCGCGTTCACCGAAGCGGATCGTAGCGCCAGCATTGGCGCACAGCTCGCCGGAGCAAAGTGGGAGCGTCCAAAGGATCGAATCGCCATTGCGTTTGCAGTGAACGGGCTTTCGCCGGAACACCGAAACTACCTGGCAGCAGGTGGATCAGGCTTCACGTTGGGGGATGGGCGGTTGAACTACGCCACGGAGCAGATCGGGGAGGCGTACTACGATCTTGCCGTCACGTCGTTTGCATTCGTGACGGCAGATATCCAACTTGTTCACAGCCCCGGATACAACCGGGACCGCGGACCAGCCCGGGTTGTGGGATTGCGTGTTCATTTGGAGTACTGATCGATGAAGGCGACGGAACGGATCACCGGTTAAACCTTTCCGAGCAACAGGAGAAAAGCGGACGTGCCGATTGACCGAGCACAACCTCCTCAAGATGCATCGAAAGTTGGCAGAGCTGCATCTGGTTAAAGCTCCGTCAGATTGGTCAGAAGCAGTTGAGCAGTCGGCAAGAGAAGAGCGGAGCGATTAGTGGCAGCAGAGTGGTCAGAACCAGCGGCGTAGGCAGAATTTGCCAGCGCGGCGGTCAGTAATTTCCAGCGCCGTGGTCAGTTCCATGCAGTACTTCCAGTTTTCCCTTCCAGGTCGGCAGCGCCTTCGCGACATCCTGGTGCGATTCGAAACGGACGGCTAAAAAGACGATGTCCGCCTTGACCGCTTCCGCCAGTTTTTTGGGAATGATCTCGGGTCCGATCGCGGCCGCAGCGGATGCAAAGCTTTCCGGGTCGCGCGTGGTTGCAACGAATACGTCGATGCCATTGCGGGCAAACGCCTTGGCCAGGGCCTGGCCGATCTTGCCGAAGCCGATAATT
>Ga0302313_10001273_pt1 | contig 19548 bp, 18 predicted proteins | sample III_Palsa_N2_2_FD_200454 | JGI IMG/M metagenome (GOLD analysis project Ga0302313, IMG submission 200454) | Peat permafrost microbial communities from Stordalen Mire near Abisko, Sweden - III_Palsa_N2_2 | ecosystem: Environmental > Terrestrial > Soil > Palsa > Peat permafrost | place: Sweden...
AAGCCCCATGTTGAGCGAAGGATGGATGATCAGCATGCTCGCCAGAAGGACAGCGGCACAAAACACGGCTGGGCTTTTCAGCAAACGCTCAATTTTCAAGGGACCTCTTGTGTTGCGAGCGTTTGGAGCGCAAGCACCGTATTCTAAAGCGAGCTTTTCAAGCGCAATCGTATCACCCAGGAGCCAAGAAGGGCTCTCACCAAATCTCTGGCTAAGTCAGCCACAACACCCCTTCCGAGACTTCCCCTGGAACCTCTTATTCACGACAATGCGAGAGATCGGGGGCACCCGCCTACTACGACTTCAACGTCCTCACCCACGCACGGTATGTAGAAAAGCTGAAGTACATCCACCGCAACCCAGTCCCAAAGGGCCTCGTAGAAAGACCCGAAGACTGGCCATGGAGCAGCTTCCGCCTCTCACCACACCGACTTCCTCGTCATCGGCCTATCCATCCCACCAAACTCCCTACCTACCCTCCGACCCGATTCAAGAGTGAAACGGACCGCTCATTAGACTCTGGAATACCACTTGATTGAAGTGTCGCGTGCCTTCTTGGGTACGACGCCGAATTTTAAATTTAATCCGCTTTCGTTTTGAGTTTTGCGACAATTTCAGCCACCGCCGTCTCGGCTTGTGTTTTGTCCGCAGGGGAAATTAGATCCTGCATCAACTGCAGCTTTTCCTGAGCTTTGGCATTTCCTCTTTTCGCGGCAAGTGCCGTCCATGCATATGCCTGCTTCTGATCGGCCGGAACGCCAAGCCCAAGGTTGTAAAGGGTGCCTATCGCTTCCTCCGCTGCCGCCTCGTGATATTTTGCCGCCTCGTAGTACCAATCGAAAGCTTTCTTATAATCCTGTGGAACACCATCGCCGTTTTGATAAAGTACCCCGAGGCGATATTCAGCGAAAGCGTTGTGCTGGATTGCGGAAGCTAGATATAACTGCGCGGCCAGACTAGGGTCTCTTGAAATGCCGAGTCCCTGTTCGTAAAGTTCACCAAGGTCCGCTTCACCCATGTCATTGCCTTGCAAAGCACTGGAAGTAAAATAGCTCTTCGCCTTCGTCAGATTCCGTATAACACCGTCCCCGCGCATATACAAAACTCCTAACTGCGCCGTTCCGACCGGATCACCTCCTTCGGCAGCCTTTGTAATGTCGTCTGCTGCGATCTGCAGATTTTTATCGACACCTGCGCCGAACTCATAGAGAAGGCCAAGATAGGTGTTGGCAGCGGCCACACCCTTTGCGGCCAAGGGTGTCTCGATGGCTAAGACCTGTGAAGGTTCACGCGACACTCCATACCCGTAAAAGTACATCGATCCCACAAGAGCTGTTGCCTCGTTCGATCCCAAACTCGAAGCTCGCTGCAACCACTGCATTGCTTGTACATAGTCGACGCGCGTCCCAGTGCCATGTATAAAATCTTCCGCTACCCAGATCATGCTCTGAACATTGCCCGTTTGAGCGGCTGCAAGATCCGCAGTGAAGTTTCGTGGCGCGGGCAAGACTATGTCATCGCTCTTCGGCGAGGAGTTGTTCATTCCGCAACCTGTTAAACAAACCAATCCTAAAAGCCCCATCGCCGCAGCCAGCCATTGCAACATATTTTCACGTCTATTGGGCATTTCGCACCCCCGAACTTCTTGCAAGAGGCTCGCACTGCGCCGCGGCTTGCTGAACCCTTGGCGATGCGGTAGAGGACGCTGGAACCTGGGCATCCGGGGGCGAGACAAGCTCCCCGCGAACCGCCTGCTCCACAAGCCGGTTGATTTCATCCCCGCTTCGAGCACCATCGAAACGTACACCATTGATATAGAGCGCGGGCGTCCCGCGAACACCCATTTTCTGCCCGAGTTGCTGGTCCTGCGTCACGGGTCCCAGCGCGAGCTCCCGGTCAACGCAAGAGGAGAACTGCTTCTGATCGATACCCTTGAGCGTCGTGGCGAATGTCATCGCTTGCTGCTTCATATCGTCGGGATGTAGATTCTGCTGATTCTGAAAAAAATAATCATGCATGGCCCAAAATGCTTCCGGCTGCTGCATCTGTACGCACTCGGCAATTTCCGCTGCGTCCTTTGCCCAGGGATGCATCGGCAAAGGGAAGTAGCGGTAGACAACGTGCACCTTGCCTCCCTCCTTCGTCATGACCTCTTTTTCCAATGTATCGGCCATTCGTTTGCAAAAGGGACATTCAAAATCTGAGAACTCAACAATCGTCACCGGGCTCTTCGGATCTCCTAATGGGGTGCTTCCGCCCTTGGTCAACTCCTGCGAAAGCTCCTCGTCTTTCGTTCGCATCTCGACCAACGGATCGAGTGCCATATCGAACAGCAGAGGCGTGAGATACTTCCTGTCCGGTGAAAGATAGAGAACGATATTCCGTTGCGGCGAACTCGCGTTATATTCAACTTTCCAAAAACAAGTATCGTTCGCCTTCGCACTGGTCTTCAACATCAAGGTAGAAGCCGAAGCTATCTGATACTTCTTCATCACATAGCTTGTTATCTCAGAGATTTTTCCCGCATCGGGAGCGTTGCATTCTCCATAGGCTTTCGCCAGGAAGCTGAAGGAAAGTATCAGGCCTGCGCCCATCATCATTCTCTGTAATATCTTGCCGTTGATCATCCGATCCTCCATTCAATTGAGGGTTCCTGAGTCCTGTGAGCCACGAAAGATGTTCCCGCAGGATCAATGGCACGGGGATCCTTCACCGTGGGTTGCCCATCGCACATTGGGTGTGCGATGAGGGGAGCGGTTTGTTGCTTGGGAGCTATAACATTCGGATCGGCATCGACGGGAGCCGGGGAAGCATTCGGCATCGGCGTGGGAGCCGTAAGGTCATCGCAAAAGTCCTCACACGCGCAGTCTATAAAGCATTCCCAATAATCGTAGGAGCAGCCATATGGATCGCAGACATCTCCGTCAGGATCGCAAGTGGGAGGGCTGCAGTTATCTGGGTAACATGTGCAGTAATCCCAATTGGGACATGCTTCGCTGTAACATTCGTCATTTGGACAATTGCAAGCTAGGTCATCGTATCCGGAGCAACTGGAGCTATAGCATGAGTTGATCGCACAAGCGCATGCGGTGGCATCATATCCCGGACAATTTGGGTTATCACATGAGCTACTACAAGAACAGGTATTGGACGCATCGCAGGCAAGACCTGCACAACAAGACACACTTGCGCAGCTACTACCAGCGGCGGCGCATTGCGGAGCGGGAGGATTACCCGGGTTAGGCGGATTATAGCCATTTGGTTCGCAGTAGCCGCTCACGCATGTATAACCTGTCAAGCACTGCAGAGTTGAATTCGGGCCATCCGCACAAGCGTCTCCGTCTCCTCCTGGACAGTTTGTATCAGCGGTCAAAATTGCAAGGCCTAATCCATCGTTCAGATTGCCATTGTTCGTGGTGCAACCGGCACAAGCAGGCACGTAATAGGCGTCAACCTGGCCAAAGCCGTAACAAGACGCAGAAGCCGAATATGTCTCACCCGCACATGCGCCAGTACATTGACCGGTCGTCCCGAGAGAACAACTTTGAGCGCAACTTTGCTCCTGAGCGGAAGTGCGCGAATTACAGGCCAAGAGAATTGCCAGAAGTCCAACTGCGAGGAGCCAGCGGTTGTTGACAAGGGAACCCATCTAAAAGCTCCTTTTGGACTGAAGGGAAGATTGGATCAGTTCGTCTGGGAGTTAAACTCGCCCTGCATGATTCTTGTGTAGTTACCCGGTGACGAGTCGTCCGGTTTCAGATAGGAATTGCCTTGCCAAAGCGTTCCGTCAGAGAAGAACACTCGTTGAATCCTGACCCATACTCGATCAATGGAAGCGAGCGAACCTGGCTGTGATGGAGCGAGCCGCGATAACTTCGCGAACGCCTGCCTAAGAGGCACAGCGGCCGATTGACCAGGCTTGATGAGAAATGTCAATGAGGATTGCTCAGCGATGGATTCACCGCTGGAATCAACCCGTGCATGTTCTGGCAACTGCCCTTCATGGAAAACGATAAATTTATGCGGCCTAGAAGGATTTTCTTGCCAAGAAGGCACATCCATTTCTGCTTCAATAACAGAAATACTTTTCGTTGAGTGATTCTCTACAATTATGGATAGATTTCTAATCCAGTCGGCGCTGCTGTCCCGTAAGACGACCGCATTGGCAAAGCTCCCGTCGACCGTACGGTGATCCGAAGGTGTGATGGGAAAGGACTGAGACAAGTCGCGGAGACCAACGACCTGAAGTGGAGCATATTTGTTGAGACTAGCAATATCTACAGTGTGTTCAACGGCCACGGCCTGAGCAGCAACAAAGGCAGAACCCGCTCCGGCAAACAAGGAATATGCAAGAACCGCAGATATCACACCCTTCGAAAATGCTTTGAACATGCAAGCCCCCTTCAAGGTTTTCTTCAGATACACACTGTCCCTATTCGTCGGGATTCCCTGTGTCAGCCGATTAATTGAGAATAAGATCTTGTGCTATAAAATCTGGAAGAATTGTGGGTGTGATACTGAGTACAGTCTCTAATTTGAAGCTCAACAGGAACAGAAGAAAGACGTCAGGTACGATTTCTAGAAAAAGAAAATAGGCGAGGTCTTTTTCCATGTCAAGGGTTTTCGCTATAAATATTTTTTAGTCTCATTATTTACTCCGGGTAACGTGACTAGATGCTGGGTGCTCCACTCATACGCCTTCTTTTGCGGATGCTAGGAAGGCGCAAATTCCATCACCGCTCTCACGTCCCGATCTCTGTCAAGAGCTCAATACCGTCCAATTCCTGCAAATTCAACCAAACAAACGTCGAATTACGTCCAAACACTTGGCATAGTTACCTCCTCAATCCGCTATCCTGTTAACAGGGCTTGGAAAACCCACCCAGCAGGAAGCGCGACGGCGGACTTACACAAGTCCGAGGCTAACCCCAATCGCTTCGAGACTTTAGGCCAAAAAGTATGGGAGGGGAGGGGTCACCACCTCTTCCAAGACTTTCCCAGAAACCTCCGATTCACGACAATGCTCTAATGTCAGTGAACAGGAGAGATGTCCCAAATGAGTGAAACAGTAGCCCCTCTTGCCGCCCGTCCAGCCTGGAAAGCCCTTGCCACCCACGCCGAGGCCATCAAGCCCCTTCAGCTCCGCCAGCTCTTCAAAGACGATCCCGCCCGCGGCACACGCCTCACCGCTGAAGCTACCGGCATCTTCCTCGACTACTCGAAAAATCGCGTTACCGACGAAACCCTCAAGCTGCTCCTCGAGCTGGCCGAGCAATCCGGGTTGAAGCAGCACATCGAGGCCATGTTCACCGGCCAGAAGATCAACACCACCGAAAACCGCGCCGTGCTGCACGTTGCCCTTCGCGCCCCTAAGTCGGAGTCCATCAAGGTCGACGGCGAAGACGTCGTTCCCGCGGTCCACGAAGTGCTCGACAAGATGTCCGCTTTCGCCGACAAGGTCCGCTCCGGCGAGTGGCTCGGCTACACCGGCAAGCCCATCAAGAACATCATCAACATCGGCATCGGCGGCTCCGATCTCGGCCCCGTGATGGCGTATGAGGCGCTCAAGCACTACTCGCAGCGCGACCTCAACTTCCGCTTCGTCTCCAACGTCGACGGCACGGACTTCGTCGAAGCCGTCCATGGCCTTGACCCCGAAGAGACGCTCTTCCTCGTCGCCAGCAAGACCTTCACCACGCTCGAGACCATGACCAACGCGCACTCCGCACGCGCCTGGACGCTCGCCGCGCTCAAGCAGACCGAAGCTATCGCCAACCACTTCGTCGCGCTTTCCACCAACACCGAGCTCGTCGCCAAGTTCGGCATCGACACGGCCAACATGTTCGGCTTCTGGGACTGGGTCGGCGGACGCTACTCCATGGACTCCGCCATCGGCCTCAGCACCATGATCGCCATCGGCCCGGATAACTTCCGCGCCATGCTCGCCGGCTTTCACGCGATGGACGTCCACTTCCGCACCACCCCGTTCGCGCAGAACCTGCCCGTTCTCCTCGGCCTGCTCACGGTCTGGTACACCGACTTCTTCGACGCCCAGACTGTTGCGATCCTGCCCTACGAGCAGTACCTCAAGCGCTTCCCCGCTTATCTCCAGCAGCTCACCATGGAGTCGAACGGCAAGCACGTCACGCTCTCGGGCGAGCACGTCAACTACGAGACCGGCCCGATCTACTGGGGCGAGCCCGGCACCAACGGCCAGCACAGCTTCTACCAGCTCATCCATCAGGGAACGCGCCTCATCCCCTGCGACTTCATCGGCTTCTCCAAGGCCGTCAACCCGCTCGGCCGCCACCACGACATGCTGATGGCCAACGTCTTCGCCCAGGCCGAAGCTTTGGCCTTCGGCAAGACCGCTGAGGAGGTGAAGGCTGAAGGCGTCCCTGAAGCCCTCATCCCGCACAAGGTCTTCGAAGGCAACCGTCCCTCGAACGTCATCCTCGCCGACAAGCTCACCCCCGAGCTGCTCGGTTCACTCATCGCCCTCTATGAGCACTCCGTCTTCACACAGGGCACGATCTGGTCTATCGATTCCTTCGACCAATGGGGCGTCGAACTCGGCAAGGTGCTCGCCACGAAGATCCTCGGCGAACTCGAATCCCCCACCCAGCCGCCGGTCACCCACGACACCTCCACCACCAACCTCATCAATCGCTACCGCGCGACGAAATAACGGTGTCTCGCTACAACATGGGCTAAAAGCCTTCTTCCTCTCGTGTGTTTCGCAACGCTATGCGTTGCGAAACACACGAGAGGAATTCTTTTTGGACAGCAGGATTGCACCCAGACTTGCATGTGTCCGCTATGTGCGTTTATCGTTAGTACAGGACGGCAATCGCACGCTCCGCGTAGCTCCGCCGTCGGGAGGTCACCTTGAACGCCACCTCGCCCGCCACTCTACCCGCGATCTCGCCCGTTTCTGCAACCGTCGCGCAGCCTGCTCCAAAAGTCAAAGTCTCTCCCGCAACCGCGCTTGAAGTTTATACAGGCGACCCCAACTTCATGGCCTCGCTTGCTCGCGGCCTTGTCGTCATCCAGGCCTTCACACCGCAGACGCCGCAGATGACTATCTCGCAGCTCTCGGTTCGCACAGGTCTGTCGCGCGCCGCCGTTCGCCGCTGCCTTTATACGCTGGTCAAGCTGGGCTTCGCCGGAGCTGACGAGGCGCAGCGCTACTCCCTGCGCCCCAAGATGCTGACGCTGGCCAACACGTACACCGCATCAAGCACGCTCGCCAACGCCGCCCAGCCGATCCTGGAGCGCATGTCCGCCGCGCTCGGCGAGTCGTTCTCGGTGGCCACGCTTGATGGTGAAGACATTGTCTACATCGCCCGCACCAGCGTCACACGCGTCATGTCGGTCGATCTGCACATCGGCTCACGCCTTCCAGCCTTCTGCACCAGTATGGGCCGTGTTTTGCTCGCCTATCTGCCGCAGGACCAGTTGGAGCAATACCTCTCGCGCGCGCATTTCACCCAGTTCACACCGCGTACCATCGTCTCTGCCGACAAGCTCCGCCTCGCGCTCCGCAACGTCCGCCGCAACGGTTACGCCCTGTGCGACCAGGAGCTCGAAGTCGGTCTCCGTTCGATTGCCGTCCCTGTTCAGGCCCCCAATGGTCGCGTGGTGGCCACAGTAAACCTGAGCGGGCACGCACCCCGTATGCCTATGCTGGACATGCAAACCCGCTTCCTGCCACATTTACGAGCCGCGGCTGCGGAATTGAGCGTCTTTTTGCGCTGAATTTCGATTTCCGGACAACGTTCCAACATCCGGCACCCACCCCCCGGCATGTAACCGTATTGCCCTCTCTGAGCGTCAAAGCTACGGAAGTGGTTTATAAGTTTCGGAACGATCTCTATTGCTCAGGTCGTGACAAAACTGTGACACTTTTCAGGTACTCTTGTTCGCGAAATCTTTTACGCAGACAGACTTACGGGTAGAATGGACGCAATCACATCTTTGAAACACATGAGCCTTGCCATAGAGTTGCACGAAGCCGCGACGCATCTCCCCTCGGCAGCAGCGGGTGAGCAGGCCGAGCAACAAACCGGCGACCCTGCATTCTTTTACTGCATTCTGGTTGTTCTTCTGCCGCTACTGGCAATCCCCGCGTTCATCGGTCTCGGTAAATCGGACTTTTTCCTCCATCACGGGGCCAGCGCCTGGGTTAAGGCCAACGACGATATTTTTAACCTCCAGGGCCGCAATTGTGACGTCCTGGTCTATGGTGACTCGACAGCCATGACTGGCATCAATCCTGCCGTCGTCAGCGATGAAACCGGCTTCAAAACCTGCAACATAGCCGTGACCAACGCCGTTCTGGCAGTCACCGGCAACCTCACACTGGACCACTATCTCCAACAAAATGAAAAGCCTAAGATGCTGATCGTGCAGCTTTCTCCGGACGATTTCCAGCAGGAAAACCGTCTCTGGAAACACACTATTTACGCCGAGGGCCTGCTCGAGCTTCTGCGTCACGGCTCACCCGAGGAAGGCCGCCACACCCTTCTGACCCACCCTCATGAGGCCGTCGCCTTCGCGGGATACGCCGCCGGCTTCACCGCCTACTACGCCATCAAGGATATCTGGTTCCGCGCCACTCATTTGCGGCCCGAGGAGGACCAGATCCAGGTTCGCAACGGCTTCTTCACACCACCTTCGCCTGCCCGCACCTATTGCGATCAAGCGACAGCTCTCCGCGACGGCTCCAGCCAGTTCCCCCGCACCGTCGCAGACGACTATCTGAATGGGTACTCCGACCGCAGCGCAATCGTCCTCGTCGACGTCGCGCCCATCCCCTCGTGCGATGCAAATCTGGCTGCTTACTCTTCAGAGTTGCAGGGTGTTACCAGCAACTCGCTGTTGTCACTGCCGATTGGCGCTTTCAACGACGATCGCCATTACACCGCCGGCGGTTCGCAGATTGTCAGCACGCTGGTAGCGCGTCAGGTCAATGAGATCGCCTTCAAGAACCCTTCGCTCGACGATCGCATTCAGACGATGCCTGATGTCGCGGCACTGCATCTGGTTTCACTTGAGCGCTGATCTTGAAAGCGCTGAACTGCCAGCCTGTCATCGTTTGATACCCTCACCTTAGTCCGCACCGCGTCCGAACGCTGCTTTTTAATTCATTCCTTTTCATCTTCTGCTTCCTTCCGGTCACCATGCTGGGCTTTCATCTGCTCGGCCTCAAGGGCCGGCGCCCGGTGATGGCGTGGCTCACGCTGTGCTCTTTTGTGTTCTACGCGAAGTGGAACATGGTCTTCGTCTTTTTCCTGCTCGGCTCAATCGTCGTCAACTACTTGGTGGCGATTGCCATCTCTTCCGCACCCGAGGGCACGCTGCGTCGTCGCCAGATTCTTGCGCTTGGCGTTACGCTCAACCTGCTCGCGCTTTTCTACTTCAAATACCTCTACAAAACACTGCTCCTGCTGCACAGCCTGCATATCCCGGCGCCAACACCTCATTCCGTTCTTCTGCCGCTGGGTATTTCCTTCTTCACGTTCACGCAGATTTCTTACCTCGTAGACCTGGCGCAAGGCCAAGCCGAACGCCAGGATCTGCTGAGCTACATGTTGTTCGTCACGTTCTTCCCTCACCTCATCGCCGGCCCCATCCTGCACCACAAAGAGATGATGCCGCAGTTCGCCGTAGGTCGCCGCTTCCGCCTGGTGCCTGCGGATGTATCTCTCGGGCTGACATGGTTTCTCTTCGGCCTTGGGAAAAAAGTTCTCATCGCCGACCAGCTCTCCGACCAGGCCAATCGCGCCTTCGCTCACGCCGGACATCAGACCGCCGCTTCCGCCTGGGCTGGTCTGATCATGTACACGATGCAGTTGTACTTCGACTTCTCCGGCTACTCGGACATGGCGCTGGGTCTTGCGCGCATCTTCTCCATCCGTTTCCCCCTTAACTTCGATTCGCCATTCAAGGCCACCAGCGTCACCGAGTACTGGCAGCGCTGGCACATGACGCTCACGCGGTACGTCACGCTCTATCTCTACAACCCCATCCTGCTCGGCGTGCAGCGCCGCCGCCTTGCCGCGGACAAAAAGATCTCTCGCAAATCGCTTGCAACTGTCGGCGGTTTCACTGCGATGGTTGCGTACCCCACTATCATCACGATGCTACTTACCGGCCTGTGGCATGGCGCAGGCCTGCAGTTTTTAATCTTCGGCGGGCTGCACGGAATCTATCTCACCGCCAATCAGGCATGGCGCCACTTCCGGCAGCGCAAGAAGGGTGTCCCACCAGAGCCACCGACCGGCCTGCTGCGCATGACTCTTCGCATCGGTGTTTTCCTGCAAGTCTCTTTCGCCCTGATCTTTTTTCGCGCCGACTCCACTCATGCCGCCTTCGCTATGACCAGCGACCTTTTAGGCATCCACGGCATCGGCCATATTGGCACTCTGCTCGACGCAGCCCTGGCACTCGCACTCTTTCCGATCGTCTGGTTCCTGCCAAACACGCAGCAAATCCTCGGGGAAGAGTCCTCAACCACGGCTGCACCTACCAACCTCTTACCGCGTCTCCGCTGGTCGCCGAACCTTGGCTGGGGACTGGCAATGGCCGTGCTCTTCTTCGCGATTCTCGCAAACCTCGACCACACCAGCTCGTTTCTCTACTTCCAGTTTTAAGAAGTTTTTCGAGTGAAAAGCCAAGAGCGGTCAATATCGCTCATTGCCGCTTAAACATTGGGGATTTCTGCCATTACAAAAGTCTTACACCCACTCATGCCGGCCTCGCTATATCGTCGTAACTGTAGCTGAAATACAGAGGGCCGATATGCAAAGCAACAGTCTCCTAACACAAGCCGAAGTCGACTACATCGAAACCAAGCCGGAGCCCATCACCGAAGCTCCCGCGTCCACGGATCGGCTTGCAGCCGTCAAACAGACCACGCAAAAGATCAAGCAGGACCTTCGCATGGGCCGCGAGCATCAGGAAGGCCGCGTAAACTGGATCACCACCATCTTCATGGGACTGTTCCATGTCGGCGCCGTTGCCGCACTGCTTCCGATGTTCTGGTCGTGGAAGAATCTTGCCGCGTTCGGCATCATGTACTTCCTCGCGATCAACGTCGGCATCGGTATGACGTACCATCGCCTGCTCACGCACCGCGGCTATCGCGTTCCTCACTGGCTTGAAGTCTTCATGACCGCCTGCGGCACCATGGCGCTTGAAGGTGGACCGATCTTCTGGGTCGCCACGCACCGTGTTCATCATCAGAACTCAGACGACGAAGGCGATCCGCACACACCGCATGATGGCACCTGGTGGGCTCACGCCGGTTGGATTCTTTCCGGCCGCGCGCTCCACTCGGAAACCGCTCTCCTCGGCCGTTACGCTCCCGATCTCACTCGCGACCGCGCTCATGTGTGGCTCTCGAAGTACCACTGGCTCCCGCTGACCGCCACGGGCATTCTGCAGGTCATGATCGGTGCGGCTGTTGCACCCAGCGGCCATCGTATCGTCGGCGCTCTCGGCATGGTCCTCTGGGGCACGTTCCTGCGCGTCACGCTTGGCCTGCACGCTACATGGCTGGTCAACTCAGCGACGCACCTCTGGGGCAAGCGCCGCTTTGAAACCAAGGACGACTCGCGCAATAGCTGGTGGGTCGCTCTGCTTACCGGCGGCGAGGGCTGGCACAACAACCACCACGCGCATCCGGTCAGTGCTCGCCACGGCCTCACCTGGTATGAGTTCGACATCAACTACTACGGCATCTGGCTTTTGAAGAAGGTCGGCCTCGCGAAGAAAGTCCAGATCGCGCAGTTCGATCCCGCAAACCCCAGGCCTGCCGGCGCAGCCTAACAATATCCGCATCAACATAAACGGCCGTCTCTCCAGAGACGGCCGTTTTGCTTTCGCCGCCACAAACAGGTCACCCCGGGTCCGGATTTTCGGTCCTGGGGCACTCAAATGCCAACGCCCCAACCGCTATACTCCTCCTCAAGCATGAACCTCACACGACGCCGCGGAGCAATCGCATTTTTCATCACCCTCGGCGTGTGCCTCACCGCTCTGGCGGTCACTCTCAACATCACCTGGATCTTCAATAACACCCGCCGCCTTGCCATCGACATCGTCGGCATTCTTCTCTTTTCCGTTCTCATCGCCGGCGTCGTCCTCAACACTGTTTTTCTCGTCCGCGAGATCCGCCGCAACGAGCGCCAGGATTCTTTCCTCAACGCCGTCACCCACGAACTCAAAACCCCCATCGCCAGCATCCGCCTCTATCTCGATACGCTGGAACGCCGCTCCATCGACGAAGCCCAGCGCCAGAAGTTCTACGCCACCATGCGCTCGGACACCGACCGTCTACTCCAAACCGTCGAGCGCGTTCTCAAGGCGGGCGAGCTCGGCCAGCGAGCACGCGAGCAACAGCGTAAACGCATCGAGCTTTACCCGCTGGTCGACGAATGCATCAAGACCACCCTCGCCCGCCATCACCTGCCAGCCGGCGCTATCCGCCTCGCCGACATCCCCGGCGGCGTCCGTCTCTATGTCATCGGCATCCCCGAAGACCTGCGCACTGCCATTCTCAATCTCCTCGACAACGCCGTAAAGTACTCGCCCAACGGCGTCCACATCGACTGCCGTCTCCGCATCGAGCACTACACCTGGGTGGTACTGTCTATTGCCGACTCCGGACTAGGCATCCCCTCGCGTGAACTCAAACGTATCTTCAAGCGCTTCTATCGCGCCCGCTCCAACGATCTCGTCAAGATCAAGGGCACTGGCCTCGGCCTCTTCCTCGTCGATACCATTGCACGCCAGCACGACGGCACCGTGCGCGCCACGAGCGAAGGCCCCGGCAAAGGCTCTACCATGCTGCTCAAACTGCCGCTAGCCATCGGCGGCGAATCGCAGTCTCATTTACCATAAAAGCTATGGAACATCAGGTCACCACTGAAGAACGGAATCAACAAGCAGTTTCGTCAGAGGATGTTGCATCTACAACCACGCAGCGGCCGGATTGGCGCAAAGCGATAGCAAACCTCCGTGAAATGTTTCGAGATGGTCCGTCCCTGGAAGATGATTTCCTGGCGCAACGCAGGGCTGAGAAGTGGTAACGTTTTCTCTCGATACAAGCGCCGTCCTGCGCTTTGTCGATCAAGAGGCTGGCGCCGATCGACTTGAAGAAATTTTCGATCAACGAGATCGCGGTATTGCTAGGGTAATCATGTGCGCCGCCCATTGGGCCGAAGTCGTAGCTTACTTTTTGCGGAACTGCGATCCAGCCAGGGCTGCGGTCGCTATCAGGGAAGTTGAGTTTCTTTCCATCGAAGTGGTCCCGCTTACGATGGAGCGCGCAACGCAGGCAGCACATCTCCGTACCAGGTATAAACTGCCATTCGCGGATTCGTTCGGTTTGGAATTGGCATATAACGTCTCCGGCCACTTCCTCGTTACAGCAGACTTCGACGTAAAACCTGCCGCACAAGACATCGCCATCGAATTCCTGCCGATAAAACCCAAAGCATAATCTCTTAACAGCAGCGCCCTATGAAGATCCTGCTCCTCTGGAAGTTTTTCGCACTCGCCTTCAGCGCCCTGCTGCCGCTGGTCAATCCTCTTGGATCGGCCATCCTCTTCGTGGGCTTCGTCGGCGACGTCCCCATCGAACTCTATCGTTCTCTCGCGCGCCGCATTGCCGTCAACATCCTCATCTTCTTCGCGGTCATCGAGCTCATCGGCTCTGCTATTCTCAACTTTTTCGGCATCTCGCTGCCTATTGTCGAAGTCTCCGGGGGTTTAGTCATTGCCGCCATGGGCTGGTCGCTTCTAAACCAACAGGATGTGTCTCCCGGCGAAAAGAAACTCGAACGGACTGCCGAAGCCGACGAAATCTCCAACGCCCTCGCTGCAAAGTCCTTCTATCCCTTTACCTTCCCGCTCACCGTTGGCCCCGGCAGCCTCGTCGTCACACTCACCCTCTCGGCGCAGGCCACCCAGTCCACGCTGCCCGGCACTCTCATCGCACACGCCGGCATCTTTCTCGCAGCGATAGCCATGAGCCTCTCTGTTCTCGTCTGCTACGCCAACGCCCCGCGCATCACAAAAGCCATCTCTCCCACTACCGCGCATGGCATCCTGCGCGTGGTTGCCTTTTTCCTTCTTTGCATCGGCGTCCAGATCGCCTGGAACGGCCTCAACGCACTCATTACGCCGTTCCTCCATCACGCCTAGAATCATCAAAAGACCCATGGCCGCCACATCTCCCCTGATCGCCGTAGTCGAAGACGAAGAGCACCTCGCCCAGGGCCTCATCTTCAATCTCGAAGCCGAAGGCTACCGCGTCCACCACGAAGCTGACGGCAACGCCGCCCTCGACTGGCTTCTCAATACTGACGAACAGCCCGCCGCCATTCTTCTCGACGTAATGCTTCCCGGACGCGACGGCTTCTCCATCGTCCACGCTCTACGCGAAGCAGGACGCTTTACCCCCGTGCTCCTGCTCACCGCTCGTGGACGCGCAGAAGACATCGTCGAAGGCTTCGCTGCCGGCGCCGATGACTACCTGCCAAAACCCTTCGATCTCGCCGTCCTCTTCGCCCGCCTCACTGCGCTGCTCCGCCGCATGCACTGGCAGCGCGACCAAGCCGTTCCTATACCCGAGGAAGAACCCGCTCCAACCCCCGACTACACGATCGCCAACCGCACCATCAGCTTCGAAGACCTCGAAATCCGCACTCCTGGCGACGAAGACTCACCAGCCAAAACCATCAACCTCACCTTGATGGAAGCCGACCTCCTTCGCTACCTCATCGAGCGTCCCAATAAGATCATCCCGCGCAAAGAAATCCTCGAAAACGTCTGGCACGTCCGCGACAACACCGACACCCGCGCCATCGATAACTTCATCGTCCGCCTCCGCCGCTACCTCGAACCCGATCCCACCAACCCCATCCACCTTCTCACGGTCCGCGGCGTAGGCTACCGCTTCGTCCCCGAACCCTAAGCCGCGCTCTGGACCCTAAACCCTAGGCCCTGGCCCCTTACCTCCGCGATACACTCGAAGCGGCACCAACATGCGCATCTTCACCCGCTACATCCTCCGCGAAGTTATCGGCTATGCCCTCCTCGGCGGCGTGCTGTTCACCTTCATCCTCTTCATGCGGTACCTGCTCCCCATCATGGAGCTCCTGGTCCGCGGCGCCGCATCGCCATCCGACATCCTCCGCCTCATCGGCTACCTCATTCCCAACTTCCTCACTCTCACCATCCCCATGGCGGTGTTGATCGGCATCCTGCTCGGCCTCAGCCGTCTCGCAGCCGACAGCGAAATTACCGCCATGCGCGCCAGCGGTGTCGGCATTCTTTCTTTCGTCGGCATCGTCAGCATCTTCGCCGGCCTGTCCTGGGCGATATGCCTTGGCAACACGCTCTACGTTGCACCGCGCGCAGCCGCCGCGCTTCTCCACTATCAGGAGCAAGTCAGCTCCGGCGGAGCTGCCGCCATCCAGGTTCAGCCTCGCGTCTTTTACGAAGACTTCAAAAATTACGTCCTCTACGTACAGGACGCGACACCCGGCGCTAACGGCGCCTCCGTCTGGCGCAACGTCTTCCTGGCCGACCTTACCCAGCCAGCCACGCCACACATCATCACCGCACAGCAGGCCCTTGCCCTCAACGGCGGTCCTCAAACTCTGCGCCTGCAAATGTTCGACGGCACACGTCACGACATCGATGCCAAGAACCCTGATCAATACAACATCGCGACCTTCACCTCGACCGAGCTGCCCATGCAGATCGGCCAGCAGGAAGACTCGCACATCAGCCGCCGCGACACGCCGCTTGAAGCATTAAGCCTCCACGACCTTTGGGACCTCGCTCACGGCCCCGGAGACACACAGCCCTATCGCATCCAGCTCCAGAGCCGCCTCTCATGGCCGGCCGCCTGCCTCGTTCTGATGCTCGTCGGCGTCCCACTTGGCCTCTCGTCCAAGCGCGGAGGCAAAGGCACTGGCTTCGTCGTTACGCTCGGCCTCGTGTTCCTCTACTACATCCTGTCCTACGTTGGCGTCGCTCTGGCCCGCAACGGCAAGCTCTCCGCCTTCTCCGGCGTCTGGGGAGCCAATATCCTCTTCGCCGTGGCCGGAATTCTGCTCATTCAGCAACTGTCCCGCGGCGGTTTCGCCATCCATATGGCCTCAAGCGCCGGCGCCACTCTCGGCAAACTGTTCGCCCGTGGCCGTTCATCAAAAAACGGCGTGGAAGGCTTCGGTTCGGGCGCTGCCATGCGCCGCCTTCGCCGGGCACTCCGCATCCGTTTCCCGCTCATCCTCGACGAGTACGTGATGGGAAACACCGTTCGCAACTTTCTCCTCGTCCTCGTCAGCCTCTCGATGCTCTTCCTTATCTTCACGTTCTTCGAGCTGATCGGCGACATCATCAAGTACCGCACTCCACTTGTCACTGTTGGCGAGTATCTCGTCAACCTGATCCCCTTCATCCTCTACAACGTCACCCCGCTCTGCGCCCTGGTCGCAGTTCTCATCACCTTTGGCGCCCTCAGCCGCACCTCTGAGCTCACTGCGATGAAAGCCACCGGCACCAGCCTCTACCGCGTCGTCGCTCCGGTCCTGGTCATCGCGGCCATTCTCTCCGCCGCTCTTTTCGCATTCGACGAAACCTATCTTCCCGCCGCCAACCGTCGCCAGGATGCTCTCCGTGCCGTCATCAAAGGCAAGCCCGCGCAAACCTTCCTGCGTCCCGACCGGCAATGGATGTCAGGCCAGATCGCGCCCCCAGCGTCCGGCTCTGCCCTCAGCCCCGGTGGCGAAACCGAGCCCACCCGCATCTTCTACTACCAGGCTTTCGACCCCACTCTGGATGTCTTCGCCAACCTCACCGTCTTCGAGTTCAAACCCGGCTCCTTCACCCTGACTCGCCGAATCTTCGCCAGCAGTGCGCGGTGGGACGAAACCGTCGGCCGCTGGGTCTTTGAAAATGGCTGGCAGCGCACCTTCGCCGGCGAAGCTACGACCTCTTATCAACCCTTCGTAACAGACACTTTCCCCGAAATTCACGAGCAGCCCAGCTACTTCAAAAAAGAAGACCGCCAGTCGGAGCAGATGTCCTACAGCGAGCTAAGCGACTACATCACCGACCTCAAGCAGAGCGGATTCGACACCACACGCCTGCGGGTCCAGTTGAACCACAAAATAGCCTACCCGCTCATGTCGCTGGTCATGGCGATCCTGGCGATCCCGTTCGCCCTCACCGCAGGCAAACGCGGCAATCTCGCCGGCATGGGCGCAGGCATCGGCCTTGCTATCGTTTACTGGGTCGTCGCCCTCTTCTTCGAAAACCTCGGCAACGTGAACTCGCTGCCCGCAGTCCTGGCCGCATGGAGTCCAGACATTCTCTTCGCTATGGCCGGCACCTACCTGCTGCTTCGCGTGCCGACGTAGCAAGCGGTACCGTTGTCGCCCGACGAATCAAGCCCTGCATTTCGTCGTCCGGCTGCGGAGACACGCAGAAAGCGTGCGATCTCGCCCTGCAATTGTGAGCGAGCCATGCAAATTCTTTCCGCCGTCAAACTGAACGACAAGCCCAGCGTTGTAAATACGGGCTGCCTCGATCTGAACAACGCGGTAGGTGGAGTGCGCCCACCAGCCAAACGCGGCAGCAAGCGCAAAAAGGACAAAATCACGGACAAACATGCGTGAGGCCATGGCAGTCATCTCCAAACAGATGGCAGTAGGACGAAACCCAGTCGATAAAGTATCCTTCATCTCACGCAAATGGCAGAAAATTTAAGCCCATCCCGCCTGGAAGCCTTCTCCGACGGCGTTATCGCCGTCATCATCACCATCATGGTGCTCGAGCTGAAGGTCCCATCCAAAGACGTCAGCAACATGGCTGGCCTCCGCGAAGACCTGACCCTCCTGCTCGTCTACCTGCTCAGCTTCATCCAGACCGGCATTTACTGGGTGAACCACCACTATCTCATCGACGATGTCGAACAGGTCTCGCACGGCATCCTCTGGGCCAATCTGGCTCTCCTTTTCACGCTTTCGCTTATCCCCTGGGCCACAAACTGGGTCGCCATCCGTGGCATTTCGTCATTTTCGGTTGCACTTTACTGCATCGTTTGCCAGCTGCCGGCTCTCACCTGGTTCATCCTTTCCACGCTCATCTGCCGCCGCAGCGGCAAGCCTTTGGCAGGCAGCCCCGGCCAGCAAATCTTCTCCGCGATCCTCTACACGGGTGCCATCCCCATGTCGTATGTCTCGCCTTACATCTCCTTAGGCATGATCGCAATCGTGTCTGTCCGCTGGCTCATGCCGCCCAAAAGGATCATCGAGATGACTCGCCCGCCACAAACGCCAAAAGCCCATTCGCGCTAAACTTTTCTTCGAATGAATTTGCAAGGCTGCGGCACCGCACTCGTTACCCCTTTCCGTCCCGATGGCTCCCTCGATGAAGCTGCGCTGACCGCGCACGTCAACTGGCAGATCGCCAACGGCATCACGCTGCTGGTCCCCGCCGGCACCACCGGCGAAGCTTCCACTCTTTCCGAAACCGAATGGCTCCGCGTCGTCGAGCTCACCGTCGCCGCCGCCGGTGGACGCGTTCCGGTCTTCGCCGGCTGTACGCACAACTCCACTCACCAGGCCGCGGCGAATGCCAAAAAGCTCACCCGCATCGAGGGCCTCACTGGCATCCTCACCGCGAACCCTTACTACAACCGTCCCAGCCAGGATGGCCAGTACCAGCACTTCCGCGCCATCTCGGAAGCCACCGACCTGCCTATCCTGCTCTACAACATCCCCGGCCGCACCGGAGCCAACCTCGAGCCCGCTACCGTCCTCCGCCTGGCCGAAATCCCCACCATCGTCGGCATCAAGGAATCGAGCGGCAACCTTGCCCAGATCACCGAGCTCATCACCCAGGCTCCCCGCGCTTTCAAAGTCTTCGCTGGAGACGACGCCCTGGCCCTTCCCATCCTCGCCGTAGGCGGCGCGGGCCTCATTTCCGTCGCGTCCAACGCCATCCCGCAACAAATGGCGCAGATGGTGAACTCCGCCCTCACCGAAAACTGGCTCGCTGCCCGCCGCATCAATCGCCACTACTACGGCCTAATGCAGGCCAACTTCATCGAGCCCAGCCCAGCTCCCATCAAGGCCGTCCTGGCCCTCCTGGGCCGCGGCAACGAAACCCTCCGCCTGCCAATGGTCCCCGTAACCCCAAAATCCCGCCACAAACTCGAAATGATCCTCGGCGAGCTAGGCCTGCTCCGCGACAGCCCCCAGGACAAACTCCGAGTCTTCTAAAACACGTTCGATTACAACCCTCGACAACGTACCTGTCTGACAGCTATCGTTGCCCTCGAGGAAACTGTCATGCACGCCACCCGCCGCGAACTCTTCAAGTCCAGCTTTGCCACTGCCGCTGCCGCCGTCCTGCCGAACACCCCCACCAAGCACCACATTCCCACCACCACCGAGTTCGCGGACACCTGCGCCAAACTCGACGCCGTCGCGGCCCTCCCGGTCTTCAAGCGCGAACTCTTCCCCA
>Ga0302313_10001274_pt1 | contig 19546 bp, 18 predicted proteins | sample III_Palsa_N2_2_FD_200454 | JGI IMG/M metagenome (GOLD analysis project Ga0302313, IMG submission 200454) | Peat permafrost microbial communities from Stordalen Mire near Abisko, Sweden - III_Palsa_N2_2 | ecosystem: Environmental > Terrestrial > Soil > Palsa > Peat permafrost | place: Sweden...
TGCATGCAGGCTGCGTCCTTCAAAACGAAGCTGCAGCGTAGCCATGCCGATGTCGGCAGGGAGTGCCAGCACGGCGAGATCATGATCATCCGCAAACATGGCGCGAAGATGCACGCGGCCATCGGCATAGAGGGCAACGAGTTGTTGCTGAATGTCGTACGCATGCACTTGCTTGAAAGGCGCGCTGAGCTTTTGTGGCGGCACGAAGAAGCGCAGCTGGCGCGACCCGTCATCCGCACCCGAAGTCAACACGGCCATGCCGTCGCTCCATCGGACGGTTGGCGCCGAAGCCAGCTCGGCCAGCTGAAAAACGATGATGCCCTGACGCGCGCGCACCAAGCAGCGACGCGCCGACGGCACGCCACGATGACAAAAACTTTCGATGTGCCAGGGTGGCGGCGTGCGGCTCGCGGCCTGCGCTGGTAATGCGATAGCGCACAGCATGACAAACCCTAGCGCGACGAGCATGACCACCCGTGCGTGGTGGCCAAATGTATGGCGTTTGCTATGAGAGATCATTCGATGGGCCCGCTGTATGGCCTGCATGGTTGAACCATAGTGCCCGATACCTATGTAACAAACGCGTCGTGTCATGCGGGACTAGCTGAAACACCACGCACAATGGCATGGTAGCGGTCATGTCGACTGAACCTGCCAATGCCTATGTTCGGCGCCTGAGTACCTGGGACGCCGCGATGATCGTGATCGGTGGCGTCATTGGGGCGGGCATTTTCCGCAACCCGGCCTCGATTGCCCAGCAGACAAACTCCGGTTTGCAGGTGCTGATCCTGTGGGTAATCGGCGGCTTGCTGACGCTCGCTGGTGTTCTCTGCTACGCCGAGCTGGGCGCGCGGCGACCGCAGGCGGGTGGTACCTACGTTTATCTGCGCGAGGCGTTCGGTCAGCTGCCGGCATTCCTGTTCGGCTGGACCATGGCTTTGATCAACTATCCGGGCAGCGTGGCCGCGGTGGCGACCATCTTCGCCGATTATTTCTGTGCGGCAACGGGTCTGCCCGATATGTGGGTGAAGCCGGTGGCCGCCGGCGGGATCATCTTTATCGTTGGTATCAATCTGTTCGGCATTCGCGCGGGCGCCTGGGTGCAAAACGTTTTCACCGTACTGAAGATCGCGGCGATCGTGCTGCTGGTGGTTGTCGGGTTAGTGCTGGCGCGCGGGCATCTGGGCACATCGCTGGCGGTGGACACGTCGCATCCGGTGTCGTCGTGGGCCTTCATCGGCGCGCTGCTGCCGGTGCTGTTTACCTATGGTGGCTTTCACTACCTCAACGATCTGGCCGGTGAAGTGCGCAATCCGCAGCGTACGTTGCCGCGCGCGCTCGGCATGGGCATGGCGGGCGTGGTGATCTGCTACGTGCTGGTGAACTTTGCTTATCTGGCGGGACTGGGACACGCCGGCCTGGCGGCCAGCCACGCGCCGGCGGCAGACCTGATGCGGCGCCTGTTTGGGGATACCGGCGCTACCGTCATTGCGGTCGGCATTGCGTGCTCTGCTTTCGGCTACTGCAACATCGCGATCGCTGGTGGCGCGCGCGTGCTGCAGACGATGGGCGCCGACGGCATGTTTTTCCGCGCAGTGGGACGTATCGATCCGCGCACGCGTGCGCCGCAGATTGCACTGGCGGCACTGGGTACATGGGCGATCGTGCTGACGTTGTCGGGCAGCTTCAATCAGCTGCTCGACTACACCACGGTGGGCGAGTGGCTGGGGCACGTGTTCGGCATCGCCACGCTGTTCTGGTATCGCCGGCATTTCATCGATCAGCCGTCGCCTTATCGGGTGCCGTTTTATCCGCTGCTGCCGCTGGTGTTCGTGATCACCGTGTTCAGCGTGATCCTGGCGACGGCGATTCACACGCCGAACGATGCAGGCATGAGTCTGTTGATCATCGCGTTGGGTGTGCCGGCCTATTACGGCTGGCGTCGAATCTCGGCGCCGCGCTCGCTGTAGTTTGCTTCCGCATGGTTTGAAGCAGGAGGGCTGCGCTTCAGCTGCTGGCAGCATACTTGGCGTGGTCCTTTGCCAGACTGCCTGCTTATGAAACGCTATGTAGTGCTGTGGCTGCTGTGCCTGTTGGCGCTGAATGCCTGTCACGCCGCGGAGATGCCAGCGACGATTGATCTCTCATCTTCTTCTTCGCCGTCTGCACAGATCTCGCTGATGCAGGTGCAGCGCGTCGGCGCTGTGGAACGTGCGAAGGACGGAGTGGCGCAGCAGCGCTACGCCTTTCAACCCGCTGCGCTGCCGCAGATGACTGTCGCGCCTGCGATCGGTAAAGCCTGGGACTGGACCGGCAAGGGCGAGCTGCGCCTGCGCGTGCAGAACGCGATGCCTTGGGCGGTGACGTTGAACGTCGATATCGACAGCGCTGGCAAGCAGCAGCATCTGCACGCCACTGTCGGCGTGCCGGCCGGTCCCGCGCAAACGCTGGTGCTGCCTTTGCATGCCGAATCGCCACGCAGCGAAGGCATGCAGGCGCCGCCGCCGATGCCGTTTGATGATCATGCTCAGCTGACCTTGCTGGCTACTACGGTGCAAGGGGCGATTGATCTGCATGAGGTGAATGCGATTCGGCTCAGCATGCCGGCACCGCAGGCGGCACAGACACTGTTGTTCGGTCGCATCGACACGGCGGCTGGCGAAGCCATGTTGCGTGACGCCTATAGCGGTATTGTAGATAGCTATGGACAGTTCACGCGCGGTCACTGGCCGGAGAAGATCGACTCCGATGCCGCCCTGCACGCCGCTCATGCCGCCGAGCAGGCCGTGCTCGCCAAAGCGTCCGCGCAGGCAGTTGGCATGGATAACTATGGTGGGCGCCTGGACGTTCCCAACTTCACGAAAACCGGCTGGTTCCATGCACAGAAGGCCAACGGCCGTTGGCAGCTGGTCACGCCGGACGGCCACGCGTTCTTTTCGCTCGGGGTCAATGCGATCGTCGCCGATGGTGGTCGCAGCTATATCGAGGGCCGCGAGTTCATGTTCCAGGATCTGCCTCCGGTGACCGGTGCCTGGCTACCGTTCTACGGCAAGGGCGACAGCCGCCGGCCGGATCAGGGCGCCAGTGAAGGTATCGGTTACAACCACGGCCGTTGGTTCGATTTCTATGCGGCCAATCTGTATCGCGTCGATGGCGCCAGGTGGATGGATGCATGGCGTGCACGTACGCTTGATCGTCTGCATGCCTGGGGCTTCAACACCATCGGCAACTGGAGCGATGCATCGCTCGGGCAGGCACATCGGCTGCCGTATACCCGCCCGATAAATATCTCCGGCAATTACGCCAATGTGTCAGCTGGTTATGACTACTGGGGCCGCATGCCCGATCCGTTTGATCCGCGTTTTGCGCAGGCGACTGAGCAGGCCGTAGCGAATGCTAGCGACGATGTGCATGACGACCCATGGCTGCTCGGCTATTTCGCCGATAACGAACTGGCATGGGCTGGCGTGGGCCCACAGGGTCGCTGGGGACTGGCCATCGGTACCTTGAGAGGTGATGCAAAGAGCCCCGCCAAACGCGCTTTCATCGCGATACTGCGCAAAAAATACGTAGAGCCGGAAACGCTGGCGAGTGCATGGGGCATTGCGCTCGGTTCGTGGGATGCGCTCAATGTCACCAGCTTTGCGGCGCCCGTGCCGAACGAGCAGCATCCAGCCATCGCTGCGGATTACAGCGCGTGGCTGCGTCTCTACGCCGATACCTATTTCCGGACCGTAGCCGAGGCTATTCACCGGCACGACGCGCACCATCTTTTTCTTGGTGGACGCTTCGCCGTGAACACCCCCGAGGCCGTCGCCGCCTGCGCGCGGTATTGCGATGTGGTGAGCTTCAATGTCTACGCCGACCTGCCGCAGCATGGCTTCGACGCGGCAGCGATCCGCGAGCTCGACAAACCCGCGTTGATCAGCGAGTTCCATTTCGGTTCCGACGATCGCGGTCCTTTCGGCAAGGGTGTGGTGTCGGTTTATACGGAACAGCAGCGTGGCGAGGCCTATGCGAAGTTCGTCGCGGCCGCGGCGAGCGATACGAACATCGTCGGCGCGCACTGGTTCGAGTACGTCGACCAGCCGGTCACCGGACGCCTGCTCGATGGCGAGAATTCGCATATCGGTCTGGTCGGCATAACCGATCTTCCATTCGATGGTTTCATCGATGCGGTGCGCGCGGCCAATCAGCAGGCCAGTACCGGTGGACGGTGAAGTGATTGGCGCGACTGATCGTAGGCGACCATCGTATTCGGACTACTATGGGCGGCACGCATTCAGCGAGGCATGACGATGGATTTCTTTTTCAATCAACCGCAACACGTCGTTGATCAGATCCTCGGTAGTCTGGCGCAGTTGGCGCCATTGACAGCGGCCGAGCCGGGTTCGGGCATGCGCATCCTGGTGCGTTCCGATTGGCAGCGAAAGCAGGTGGCGATCATATCGGGCGGTGGCGCCGGACACGAACCATCGCATGCGGGTTTTGTCGGTGCCGGCATGTTGACCGCGGCGGTGTCCGGCGAGCTGTTCGCCTCGCCGAGCGTCGCTGCCGTGCTGGCGGCAATCCGCCATTGCAGCGGCGTGGCCGGCACGCTGCTGGTGGTGAAGAACTACACCGGCGACCGTCTCAATTTCGGGCTGGCCGTCGAGCAGGCCAGGCGCGAAGGTCTGGATGCGCGCATGGTGATCGTCGCCGACGATATCGCGCTACCGGATGCACCACAGCCGCGCGGTATCGCCGGCACCGTGCTGATGCACAAATACGTCGGCTATCTGGCCGAGCAAGGGCGATCACTGGACGAGATCGTTACCCGCGCCGAGCAGTTCGCCGGCCGGCTGATGTCGTTGGGCATGGCCTTGTCCAGCTGTACGCTGCCGGGCCATGCGATCGAACGACGTAGCCCCGAGCTGGGTTTGGGCATCCACAATGAGCCGGGCGCTCAGCAGGTACAGCCGCAGGATGCCGCTGAAGCGGTGGCGGTTGTGCTGGCGCCTTTGCTGGAACAGGCGGCCAAACGCTATGGCGTGGATGGCCGGCTGATCGTGCTGCTCAATAATCTGGGTGGCTGTTCGAGCCAGGAACTGGCCGTGTTGTCGCATGAAATTCTCAGCCAGATCGGCGTGCAGCGAGTGGCGTTGATGGTGCACCCCGCTGCGCTGATGACCTCACTGGACATGCATGGTTTCTCGATCAGCCTGTTACCGGCCGAGGCGGATTACCTGGAAGCGCTCAGCGTGCCAGTGGAAGCGCCGGCCTGGCCGGGCGTGTATCGGCCGCATCCATTGGAAACCTTCGCGGTGCCAGCCGATACAGCGGATGAGGCCGGCCCGGGCACGCGAGACACCGCCGTGGAGGCGGCGATCCTGCGTATCACGCAGACTTTGCAGAATGCCCGTCAGGCACTGGACGAGCTGGATGCGCGCAGTGGTGACGGTGATACCGGCAGCACCTTCGCCGCCGGCGCGCATGCGATCGCGCAAAAGCTGCAGGCCGGGATGCTCAGTAGCGGCGAACCGGCACGGCTGTGCGACGAACTGGGGCGTTTGCTCGCCCGAGCGATGGGTGGTTCCAGTGGCGTGTTGCTATCGATCCTGTTCACCGCCACCGGTACGGCGTTGGTCGCCGGCAAACCGTGGCGCGAAGCACTGGGCGATGGCATCGCCCGCATGCAGCACTACGGGGGCGCCAAGCGCGGCGACCGCACGATGCTCGACGCGTTGATACCGGCCGTGGATGTATTGGACCAGGGTCTACAGGCTGCCGCGCAGGCGGCTCGCAAGGGTGCCGAATACACCGCCACACTCACTCGCGCGCATGCTGGTCGCGCCTCCTACGTGCCAGCGCATGCGCTGGCCGGCGTTGTGGACCCGGGCGCCGAAGCAGTGGCGCGAGTTTTCGAGGCGCTCGCCAGCCGCTGAAATACGACGGCTTCAATGCGCTTCCACGAAACTCCGCAGCTCTTCGTCGCGGATCTGTAGGGCATCGAACAGGCCGAGCGCGCGCAGGGCTGGCAGGGCCTCGATGATGTGACGTTCGGCGGTAGCGCGCTCCAGCGCGGAGCGCGTTGGATCTGTCCGCAGCTTGGCGTTGGCTAGAAAGGCGCCAACTGAGCCTTTGCGGACTACAACGCCGTTGAATTCGCCTTGATTGACGCTGTCGGGAAGCAAGTCTTCAGCACGCATATCGGTTCTCCAGGAAGAGTGTGGCGATACTCTAGCGAGCACATGCTGGCTCCGCTAACGTACTTGAGCCATTGAATACGGTATTCAGGCCATGTCGAAGCCGCTGCTCGATCCACAGCTTGCCCAGTCCACCGGTCTGGTGACGCTTATCGCTGTAAAACAGGTCGATCCGTTGCGTCGTGAGACGTCACCGCACAGCCATGCGCGCGGCCAGTTGCTCGGCGCCATTCGTGGGCTGCTCACCGTTGGCACCGACCGTGGCCAGCACGTGGTGGCGGCGACTCAGGCGATCTGGATACCGCCGCACCAGACGCATTCCGTGCGCTCACACGGCCCGTTCGCCGGTTGGAGCGTTTATGTCGACAAGTCGGCCTGCGCAACGCTACCGGCGCAGCCGTGCACGATCCGCATGTCGGCCCTGCTGCACGCCGCCGTCGATCGCGCTGTCGGTTGGAGTGGCGCATTGCTGGACGATGCGCAGGCGCGCGTTGTCGGTGTCGTGCTGGACGAGATCCGCAGCCTGCCGCGCGAGTCGTTCGAACTGCCGATGCCACGCGACGCGCGTCTGCTGCGTATTGCCCAGGCGATTGCCGATGATCCTTCGGATAACCGCAGCCTGCCGGAGTGGGCGGACTGGGCGCATGTTCCTTCCCGCACATTGACGCGCCGGTTCAGTGCGGAGACCGGCTTCAGCTTCACTCAGTGGCGCCAGCGGGCGCGCCTGCTGCGTGCGCTGGAGCTACTGACGCGTGGCAACGCGGTGACAACGACGGCACTCGACCTCGGCTACGAGAACGTCAGCGCCTTTATCGCGATGTTTCGCCGCCATTTCGGGGTGACGCCGGGCCGTTACATGCTGCCGGCGGCGCCGGGCTGATTAGGATGCTCTGATCTATTCGGCACAGGCGGCATGATGCCCAGAAGGTTCGCCAGGTGTGGTGCACGGCGCAGCCAAGGCTGGCTGCCTTGGCAGGATGGGCGCCGCGGCTGGTGAGCCTTCTGGACATCACCCCGGCCTTTGAATTCATGCGCGGGGCTGGTTCTGTCTGCCCACAGCTTTGCACCGCATCGTCTCGACAGGCAGCCAGCCTGCCTTCGCCGACGCAGCACAAATCTGCGAGCAGACAGAATCAGTGACGCCTGCGCCGAATAGATCAGAGCATCCTTAGAAGGAAGATTTTTTGTCCGGTCCCTTGTGCCCGTGTTCGCGACGGCGATGTGCGTTTTCGGCCAGCACCTTGGCGCGGTTGAGCGATTGCAGCCACAGCGGATCGTGACTGGCAGCACCTTCGTGTACCGCGATCGTGTTATGTGCCGACTCATTCTCGCTGTCAGTGTCGGGGATGCGATTGAACGGGATGCGCATCGGCGCGGCATCGTGCTGCAGTGCCAGCTGCATGCTGCCGAAGTAGACCTTGTTGTAGCCGAACTTGGTATTGATGCGATCGACCAGTGCGTCAATGCGGCCGGCATCTTGTGTCGATGCGAACAGCGAGCCCGTGCTTTGTGTGCGTGGTACCAACCGCATCAGGGTCACACTGACCGATAGCGGCACGGCGTGCACTGGGCCAGGCAGGCCGCCATGGCGCTCGGGAGCGAGCGAGCCGTTCAATAGCTGCAACAGCTCGCGGCTGTCGTCGGTGGGGTCGAATGTGAGATCGCGTTCCCAGCGCAGATCATGCCCGACGAAGCGAATGCGCACCGCCAGTGCACCGCTCAGCAGTTCCTCGCGGCGCATGCGCATCGCCGCTTTTACCAGCAATTTCTTCAGCACCGCGCGGGCGCCGGCCGCATGGCGAAGCTCCGGCCCGAGCACATGCGAGTGGCCGATCGAGCCGCGCGTGGTTACTGCAGCGGGCAGCCACGCGCCGCGCAACATTCCCCACATGCGTTCACCCTCGATGCCGCTCCAGACTTTACGCAGCTGCAGCTTGGAAGCGGCGGTGAGCTGGGCGGTGGTGGTGATGCCCTCTTCGTGCAGGCGTATTTCCATCGAACGGCCGATGCCGCACAGGTCGCGCAACTCCAGGCCGTGCAGGGCGTGCGGCAGATCGGCCTGCTCGATCACGGTGAGGCCGTCGGGCTTGCGCATATCCGAGGCGGTCTTGGCGAGGAACTCGTTCGGCGCGATGCCGATCGAGCAGCGGATCGCGCCGCCGGGCGCCACCAGTGCAATCTCCTGCTTCACCTGCGCGGCAATCTGCTCGGCCACCTCGCGCCGGCGCTGACGACCGACCAGTTCGCAGGCTACTTCGTCGATCGAACCAACACGCGCGATCGGAATCGCATGCTCGATCGCCTCGTACAGCGTCTTGTGCCAGGCGACATAACGTTCCGGCCGTGCAACACGAATCGCAATATCCGGGCATAGCTGCCGCGCTTCGCGCACTAGCGTGCCGGTGCCGACACCGAACGCTTTCGCTTCGTAACTGGCGGCGATCAGGCTGGTGGTTTCGGCAGCGACCGGCGCCACACCCACCGGTCGGCCGCGCAGTTCCGGTTCCTCGTGCTGCTCGACCGAGGCGAAGTAGCTATTGAAGTCGACGAACAGGCTGCGCAGGCTCATGAAATTCTCGTAAGCGAGCGGGTGGTATAGCTTGCGCCGGTCTCGCCGTTGGAGACAGTGTCATCTCACGGGTGAGAAGGATTGGTTACGCTGCGGCTTGAATTTATGGAAATTCAGATCAAACAAATGGACGTATGAAGATCAGCCGCGTTCTTTTCGCTAAACCATAAAACTTACACGAGGCTGGTCGCCACGCCAAAGCTGATCGCCATGATTGCAGCGACGGCCATGCAGGCGCTGCCCGGGCGGATGCGGCTGGCGTCGACGCGCGGGGTCAGCCGCCACAGCAGCACGGTGCCGATCAGCATGTCGAGCACCAACACGAATCGCAGCAGGCCCGACGCGAGCAGCGGCGCGTAGGGCGGGTGCAGATGGCCTTCGCCCGTGGCTACGCCGACGATCAACACGATGCCGATCAGGTTCCACAGCAGGCAAGCCAGGTAAACGCGGTTGAAGACGACGCTGCTGCGCTCGGTCCAACGCAGCACGGCATAGGCGATGAGAGCAAAAAACAATGCGAAGATGGAGCTGTACAGCACCCACCAGAGCAGGCTGCTGAGTAGGGTAAGCAGAGTGGTCATGTGACTTGCTGAAATCCCATCTTGCGCAACACTTTCGCCATCAGCCACGCCGGCCCGATCAGCAGATACGAGATATCGGTGAGAAAGCTCGGCTTGCGTCCCTCGTACTTGTGCCCGATGAACTGGCCGATCCAGGCAACTACGAAGACGGTCACGGCCAGCATGCACAGCCGGGTCGCACCGAGTTCGGAAAACAGTATGTTGGTGATCAGCCCCAGCACCGCGAAGGCGATCAGCAGTGCTGCAGCCAGCCGATGCGAATGCTTCCAGTACCAGTAGAACGCCGCCACCATCGTCAGCACCGCCCATGAGCCGGGGCGAAAAAAGTTGGCCGGCACGGGGATCGCCCACAGCAGCGCAATCACGCTCCACATGATCGGTGGCACGCAGATCCAGTGCAGACGCTTGTTGGTGGGGTTCTGGTGATCGCTGCTGTAACTGTCCAGCCAGTCCTGCATGGTGCGCATGTTCGGAGCCCTCAGAGGTGGCGTGCCATTAGTGGGCACTGCTCTTGGATAGCAGGTTCAGCACCAGCACGCCAGCAATGATCAGCGCGATGCCGATCATGCCGGCCAGGTCGATCTTCTGGCGGAAGGCCAGCACGCCGATCAAGGTGATCAACACGGTGCCGGCACCCGACCACACCGCGTAGGCAATGCCCACCGGAATATGTTTGAGCGTAAGGCTGAGGAAATAGAAAGCGACGCCGTAGCCGGCGACCACCACCACGCTCGGCAGCAGTCGGCTGAAGCCTTCGGAAGCCTTTAGCGCGCTGGTGCCGATCACTTCGGCCAGGATGGCGAGGCTGAGGGTGAGCCAAGCGTTCATCAGGTTAGCTGGATGCCGGCCAGCTTATGCAGCGCCTCGGCGTATTTGGCCGCCGTGGCGGCAATCACGTTGTCGGGAATCACCGGGCCGGGCGCTTTCTTGTTCCAACCCTGCGTTTCCAGATAGTCGCGCACGAACTGCTTGTCGTAGCTGGGCGGGCTGATGCCGACGCGGTATTCGTCGGCGGGCCAGAAGCGCGAGGAATCCGGCGTCAGCATCTCGTCCATCACGTAAAGCTTGCCGTTGGCATCGGTGCCGAATTCGAACTTGGTATCGGCGATGATGATGCCGCGTTCGGCCGCATAAGCTGCCGCCCACTTGTAGATGGTCAGCGTGGCCTCGCGCACTTCGTCGGCGGTGGCGTGGCCGACAGCCGCCACCACGGCATCAAAGTTGACGTTCTCGTCGTGGTCGCCTACGGCGGCTTTGGTCGACGGCGTGAAGATCGGCGCGGGCAGTTGCTGCGCCTGCTGCAGATCGACCGGCAGGGTGATACCGCACAGCGTGCCGGTGGCCTGATAATCCTTCCAGCCCGAGCCAATGATGTAGCCGCGGGCGATCGCCTCCACCGGTACCGGCTTCAGCCGGCGCGCCACTACGGCGCGTTTCTCGTACAGCGCCAGATCAGTGCCGGCCGGCAATACGTCGGCCAGCGGTACGTCGAGCAAATGATTTGGCACCAGGTGCGCGGTCTGCGCAAACCAGAAATTGGAGATCTGCGTCAGCATCTCGCCCTTGCCCGGAATCGGGTTGGGCAACACCACGTCGAAGGCCGACAGGCGGTCGGTCGCCACGATCAGCAGTCGCGCTTCCTCCGGACGGCCATCGGGGCGATGGCCTTGCGGCAACGCGTAGACGTCGCGCACCTTGCCACGATGAATCAGTTCCAGGCCGGGCAGTTCGGATTGCAGCAAGCTGGTGGGCACGACAGTGGTTCCGCAAACGGGGAGAACCGCCATTCTAACTGCTGCGGCCGTAGGGCCGGAAAGTCGCACCCAACAGGCCACCTCACGGCGACTGCTAGAATTACGCGTCTTCAGCCCCATGTGTTGCCGATGCGAACCCTTCAGATTGCGGCATGTTGCCTCGCCGCCGCCCTCCCTGTGCTTGCCTTAAGCCAGCCAGCCATGCAGCCGCCCAGCCGGCTGGGCCTTTGTGCGGCCTGTCATGGCACCGCTGGGCGCGCCACCCAGCCGGGCGTGCCGAATCTTGCCGGGCAAAATCTGGACTACCTGCGCGACGCACTTAAGCAATATCGCAACGGTCGCCGTAATGTGGCGCTGATGCGTGCGGCGATCGGCCCGGTCAGCGATGCGGAGCTGGATGCACTGGCGCGCTGGTATAGCGCACAGTCGCCACAAGCGGTGCTGCCATGATGAGTCTGCCGCTATGAGCTATTCCTACACCCTGTGGTTCGCGTTCTTTGGGTTGCTGATCGGCCACGCTCCTGGCGCCATTACCGGTGCCATCATCGGCTTTATCTTCGACAACCTGCGCCACACCCAGCGCAAGAACGCCACGCCGGAAGCGGGCGGTTTTATAGGGCCGCTGTTCACGCTCCTGGGCGCTGTGGCGAAGTCGGATGGTCGCGTGTCGGAAGCGGAAATCGCGATTGCCGAACGGATGATGTCGCGGATGAATCTCGACGCCGACCAGCGCAAGCAGGCGGCCGCCAGTTTCAATGCCGGCAAGCAGCCGGAGTTCGATGTCACCGGCACGATCAACGAGCTGCGCGGCTGGGTCGGCATGCGCCGCGATCACGCGTTCCCCGTGCTCGATGTAGTGATCGACACCGTGCTGGCCGAAGGCAATCCGGCACCGGAAAAAATGGCCATCCTGCGCCAGCTGGCGTTCGCGCTTCGGGTCAGCGAAATGGAGCTGATGGCACTGATGGCGATGAAAGGCTACGCCTGGAACGGCGGCGGCCAGCGCGGCTACAGCCGCGGCACGGGCTATGGTTCCAGCGGAGGCTATGTGCCGCCGCAGCGCTCGCCGCAGGGTCCCGATCCGTATGCCGTACTCGGTATCGATCGCACCGCCGACGAACGTGCCGTGAAGCGCGCCTATCGCAAGCTAATTTCCGAACATCACCCCGACCGTCTTGGCGATCTGCCTGAAGATATGCGCAAGCGCGCAGAGTCGCGTGCCAGCGAGATCAATGCGGCGTATGACCGGGTCAAGGAGCAGAGGGGGTTCAAGTGATGGGTTTCTTGCAAATCCATCACAGGAACTCGTGCATGCTGGAGCTGAGCTTTTACCATGGCAAAACCGGGCATCCTGCCGCGGTTTTGCGGCGGCACATCCCTGTGCCGATCCGATCCGTTTAGGCACCGAGGTTAATCATGAGCAAGCAAGCCCCGATGATCGCTCCGTCCATTCTCGCCGCCGATTTTGCGCGGCTGGGCGATGACACTGCCGCTGCGCTGGCTGCCGGCGCGGACTGGGTGCATTTCGACGTGATGGACAACCATTACGTGCCGAACCTGACGATCGGTCCGGCTGTGCTGGAGTCGCTGCGCAAGTACGGCATCACGGCGCCGATCGACGTGCATCTGATGGTGAAGCCGGTCGATCGCATCGTGCCGGATTTCGCCAAGGCGGGCGCCACCGGCATTAGCTTTCATCCCGAAGCCAGCGAGCACATCGACCGCACGCTTGGCCTGATCAAGGATTCCGGCTGCACTGCAGGCCTGGTATTCAATCCTGCCACGCCGCTGGATCATCTCGATTACGTGATGGACAAGCTCGACCTGATCCTGATCATGTCGGTGAACCCGGGTTTCGGCGGGCAGAAGTTCATTCCCGGCGCGCTGGAGAAATTGCGCCAGGTACGCCGACGCATCGATGAGAGCGGCCGCGCGATTCGGCTGGAAATCGACGGCGGCGTAACGGCCGGGAATATCGGTGCGATTGCCGAGGCCGGCGCGGACACTTTCGTGGCGGGTTCGGCGATCTTCCACGCCAAGGATTACCGCGCCGAAATAGCCGCAATGCGCAAGGCGATCGGCTAAATCCTCGCATCCAGCAGACGCCCCGCGGCGTGATCGCGCTCACGGGTCGCACCCATAAAAATCCCGGCGCAGGGCAGCGCCGGGATAAACGTCGTCAGACGTGAGAGGAAACACCAACGATTGGCGCGTGCCGATGCGAGCGCATCGGAGGGAGGGGTCAACACCCGCATCGACACATTCCACGGGCTATGGAAGCGCCAATCAGTAACTCAGACCACGGCCCATCCCGATTGGTTCCCCGTCCGGCCGAAATGGCTGCCAAACCCCGTTGTGGTGCGGCAAGTGTGTAAAAAAATCCCCTCACGAGGAGGGGAAGTACCACCATGATCGATGGGATGTCGGGAAATCAATCACCGTTGAAGCAAATGCCGACGCTGGCCCGTGAAGATCGTAAACAGGCTCTTACAGCGGCTGCCAGCTGGGATCAGGCTCCTCCTGCCGCATTGCATCTGGCGCGCCTCCATGCACGCCAGATGCCCGCTCGCCTTCCATGGCAACCCAATCATCAGAGCCTGACTCGGTAAAACCTGAATCGGATTCGTTGTTCAGCATGGCGTCGGTTTCAGTGAAAGCCGAGGATCACGCCCAGCAGCAGGGCGCCAATGGCCAGCGACACCCGCAACGGCTCGAAGCTGCGCAGCTCGGCGTTGGGGTCGCGTTCTCGTGATTCGTTGTTTGGCATTGCAGGTCTCCGTGCGTGGTTCACGGTTCCCATCACACATCCCATCCGGGCGCTGGCCCCGGCACAATCGGGCCCGCTTACCGCTGGGTTATGGCAATACGCGGGCAGTAGGCACGTACGGCTTGCGTCGCTGCCATTCGCATAGCACGCTGCGCTCCACCACACAGGAGCGCGCCATGGGCCGCAGCATTGCCATCGTTGAAGACGAACCGCTGATCCGCGCCAATTACGTCGAGGCGTTGAACCGTTTCGGTTACGACGCACGTGGCTACGGCTCGAAGCAGGAGGCATCGAGTGCGTTCGCGATGCGCCTGCCGGAGCTGGTGATCATCGATATTGGATTGGGCGACGAGCCCGAGGGTGGCTTCGATCTGTGCCGCGAGCTGCGCGCCAAATCGTCGACGCTGCCGCTGATTTTCCTCACTGCGCGCGATTCGGACTTCGATGTGATCTCAGGTCTGCGACTCGGTGCCGACGACTACCTCAGCAAGGACACCAGCCTGCACCAACTGGCGGCACGCATTGCTGCGCTGTTCCGCCGGATCGAATCGCTCAAGGCGCCGGCCTCCAGTGAAACAGTGATCCAGCACGGCCCGCTCAAGCTGGAGTCCGAGCGCATGCGCATCACCTGGAACGACGAGGAAATACCGCTCACCGTCACCGAATTCTGGATGGTGCACACGCTGATCCGTTTTCCCGGTCATGTGAAGAATCGCGATCAGCTGATGCGCGAAGCCGAACTCGTGGTCGACGATGCCACCATCACCTCGCACGTCAAACGCATCCGCAAGAAATTCATCGCCGTGGCACCGGAGTTCGATGGCATCGAGACGGTGCACGGCGTTGGCTACCGGTGGAAGCCGTGATGCACAGGTTATTCGTGCTGTTTGCGCTGCTGCTTGCGGTGAGTACGGCGCACGCCGTCGATCAACCTGCCATTGGTCCCGCCGTTGCAGCATCCACTGCGTCGGCCATTCCGCTGTCGACGTCGCACGCCGCCGCACATCAGCCGTCACACGTGGCCCCGGGCGAGGAGAAGACCGTCATCGTCAGCGGGAATGCGGACGAATCGGTTCCCGGCTGGTCGATCGTGACGGTGCCTCCGGATGGCTGGGCCAGCGACTGTTGCCAGTACGCCAGGGCCATCGGCGTCAATCTGGTGTTCTACAAGGGTGACTGGACCGGCAATCCCGACCGCGTGATGGTGCTCAACGTATGGCCACGCAAACTGCCCTCCCTCAAGGCGGAACGGCAGGCTGACCAGACGCAATATCTGAAGAAAGATCCGAAAGCCACCGTGAGTTCGTTCGCGGTCAGCGGCACGGCGATGACCTGCGATGGTGTGCTCTATCAGGGGGCCGATCACGTGGATGACGCGGTGGTGTTTTGCGATCCCGGCAAGGCTACCGGCATCCGCCTGAGCTGGTCGATGACGGTTGCCGCCAACGATCCACAGCGCGCTTCGGTGATAGCGCTGTTCCGGCAGGTCGTGCAGAAATCGATGTATACGAAATATCGGCGCGGCGACAAATCCACCAGCAGGACGTCGCCACCCTGATCCCATGTCGATGCCTGTTTTGCCGATGGTCCTGTGATGACCCTGCGTAAAAAGTTGTTGCTGGTCGCTCTATGCACGCTGGCGTTGCCGGTTGCCGGCTGGCTGTATGTGCGGCAGATGGAAACGCTGCTGCGCGAGGGGCAGGCCGATGCCTTGCTCGCCTCGGCACGGGCCGTGGCGCGCAGTCTGGTGGTGACCGGCGCGGTGCTGCCGGAGGATGCCAGCGGCTGGTATGTACAGGAGGCGACCAGTCCGATCACGGTGGATGGTTACGGCGACGACTGGGCACCGCTGACGCCATGGAGTCAGTCGCTCGGATCATCACCGAATTCGCGCGGCAAGCTGCTGTTGGCGCAAGACAGCGATTGGCTTTACCTGTACGCCGATATTCGCGATACCCGTCGCACGCGCGCCGATGCCGACGATGCGAATGCACTGGCAGCCGATCATCTGATCCTGACGCTGGCGAATGCGACGGGTAAGCAGCGCTATCTGTTGGCTAGCGCCGCACCCGGTCCATTGACGGCACGTCCGCTTGATCCACCGGTGGCCGGTTTCCCCGACCCACTCACAGCGCAATGGCAGGAAGACGGCAGTGGTTATCGGGTCGAGCTGCGCTTGCCGCGCAGTTTGAAACTACGCGCGCTGGGCGTGGGCGTGTACGACGCATCCGCCGGCGGCGATCCGATGGCGGCCGACACACGGCCCTTGCTCGCTTATTCCACGACGCTTTCCAGCGAACTGGCCAGGCTCGCGCCGGACGAAGTACAGGCGCGTGTGCTGGCGCCGCAGGGCTGGCTGTTGGGCCGCAGCGGCCGATTGAACACAGCCCCGGGCACTGACGGCCAGCCGGGATGGTTCGCTTCGATCATCTATCGCTCGCTGCTGGGCAAGCGACTGGAAGATGCCAACCTGTGGTCGCAAGATGTGCCGCGATTGGATACGCGCGAAGTCGTTCGTGCCAGCGCCGGCAAACCGGTCAGTGTGTGGCGCAGTGGCGAGGAGCGCGGCAGCGTGGTGCTGGCCGCGGCCGTGCCGATCGGGCAGGGAGGAAAGATCAATGGCGTGCTGCTGCTGGAACAGGCCAGCCGTACTGTGCCACTGCTGGCGAATCGCGCGCTGCTGGGGCTGCTGCTTACCAGTTTCGGGGTGCTGCTGGTCGCTGGCGGAATACTGCTGGCATTTGCTACCCGGCTCAGCCTGCGCCTCGGCCGGTTACGCAATGCAGCCGAGCGCGCGCAGCTCAACGATGGACGTCTGGACGGCCTCTTCGAAAATGGCCGTTTCCCGATGACCGATGCGGTCGACGAGATCGGCGACCTGGCACGCAGCTTCGAAAAGCTGTTCGAACTGGTTGGCAGCTACACCGACTACCTGCGCACGCTGGCGTCCAAGCTTTCGCACGAACTCAACACGCCGCTGGCGATCGTCAAATCGTCGCTGGACAACTTGGAACATGCGTCGATGGCGCCCGAAGCTCAGCCATACCTCGAGCGCGCTCGCGACGGCGTGGCGCGACTGGGGGCGCTGGTGAGGGCGATGAGCGAGTCCAGCCGCATGGAACGATCGATCACCACGGCCGAACCCGAAGATGTGGACTTGCGCGACGTGGTGCGCGGCTGCGCGGATGCCTACCGTGCGCTGATCGGTGCACGCCGGCTCGACTGCGTGTTGCCCGATGCACCGCTCACCCTGCATTGCGCGCCCGAACTGATCGCGCAGGCGCTGGATAAATTGTTCGATAACGCGCTGTCATTCACGCCCGAACAAGGCTGGCTGCGATTGACCCTGCGACCGATCGAAGGCGGCGCGCAAATTGAACTAGCCAATCAGGGGACGCTGCTGCCTGAAGCCATGCAGGGCCGATTGTTCGATACGCTGGTCAGCCTGCGCGACAAGGCCACGCCGGGGGACGTGCCGCATCTGGGCCTGGGTCTCTATGTGGTGCGACTGGTCGCCGAGCGCCATAACGGCATCGCTACCGCCCACAATCTCGGCGACGGCAGCGGCGTGGCTTTTACGTTGCAGCTGCATGGCATGGCGCGGCAGCGTCTGGGCGGCTAATAATTTTGGATACGGCTGAAAATCCGGGCCGAACGTAGCCATGTCAGCAACGTTCGGCCCAGCTGATTCAGTGCCGGCAGGCGATGGGCAGATCCTTGTCTGGAACCGTGGTTTCGGTATTGCAGCTCCATGTTATCTGGCCGGCGTTAAGTGTCGGCGTCAGTACGAGAACCTTGTCGCGAATCGTCACGTTGGCGCCAGCGGTGTCGAAGGCAACCGTGATCTTGCCGCCGGAAACGTCCACGCTGGAAACATATCGGCCGGTGATCGACGTGCTTGGGTCAAGTCCGGCTGCCGTGTTGTCCGGCGGCACGGCGTGGCGATGCGTGTAGTACTCGGTAAAGGCTGTCTTGGTTCCTTCGGCGAGCGTCAGTCCTTCGGAGACTTGGGTACGAATGATGTAATTCTGATAGGCGGGAATGGCGATAGCCGCCAGGATAGAAATCATGAAGAAGGGCAATACGAGAAGTATCCAGAGCACGCCTTTTGACGCCTTCGGCTCGGTTCGTCCGGTATTTTTCCAGTGCGCTATCCAGCTCAGCTGACCCTGCAGGTAATACATGTTGAAAAAGAACAGGGTTATGCCGCCGATCTCCACCGGCAGGCCAATAGGGATCAGATTCCGCCGCATCGAGCCGGCCATCGAGAAGTAGGCCACCAGGTACAGAATCCAGTAGCTCAGCATCAACAACCCGCCAAGACCGGTCAGGCCAGAGCCTCCAGTGGCCAGAGATTTGATGCCGGAAAAATAGAAGACCTCGCCCACCGCACAGGCAATAAAAGCCAGGGCCAGCAGTAGGGTGGCCTTGCTCCCGCTATCGATCTTGCGCACCCAGCTGGCCTGGATGAATGGCCAGATGATGCCGAAGATGCCGAAAGAGATCACGGTGAACAGCAGCACCAGACCCCAGTGCAGCGACGGCGGCATCGGCAGTTCAGCGCGTTCCACGTTGCTGTGGTCGGTCGGTGCGTACCGTTGTGCCGAGAAGGAGTCAGCCGCGTAAGCATGGCCCGAAGATCGAAAGCCGGGCGGTGGTGGAGGTTGCTGTTGCCCGCCCGCTGTCGCGGAAAACATGCCGCTCAGCGGTACCCAATCCGGCATGCCCTCGCGCCATACCAGCGCATCGGCAGCGAACTTCCCTTCGGCCAGCCACTGGCGAACGGTTGCTTCGGGGTACGGGCCGTACTTTTCGCCGTTCTGGCCTATCCATATCTGGTCGTCAATTGTCACGGTGAAATCCCCTGTCGTCGTGATGAAGCTGCATGATTGCCAATCGAGCCGGCACTTTCAAAAGACCGTCCGTGCTTGTTGGAACGGTTTGACTGGTTTTTGAAAATACAGGCGCTGGCAATTCCTACTGAGAAATCGATGGTGAAGTAGCCATGAGGCTGCCACTGTCAACGCCGAATTTAGTGGCAACAGGAGCTCAGGCGAGAGCAGCCGTTGCTTGCCGGCTAGCGAGCCGACAGTCATTGTGCCGTAGCGATCCACCTTGCATTTCCCCTGTTCCTTCCAATCGAGAGTAGACGTGCCTGCGGAACGTATCAAGCCGGGTATGCGCCATCGTGCCGACGCGGCCGCAGCCTGCTATCTTCAGCAGCCGCTTCCCTGAGTCAGAACTGCTTGTGATCTCCCGAGACGAATTCGATGCGCTGGTGGCCAAGGGTCATACGCGCATACCGCTGGTGCGCGAGGTGTTTTCCGACCTCGACACGCCGCTGTCGGTGTACCTGAAGCTGGCCGACGGCCGCTACACCTTCCTGTTTGAATCGGTCGAGGGTGGCGCCACTTGGGGGCGTTACTCCATCATCGGCCTGCCGGCCAAGCGCGTGTATCGGTTGCGCGGACACGAGTTGGAGGTGGAGGATTCGGGCGAGGTGACCGAGCGTCGCCATGTCGCCGATCCACTGGCCGAAATCGAAGTGCTTCGCCAGCAGTACGACGTACCGCGGCTGCCCGAGCTACCGGCCTTCAGCGGTGGTCTCGTCGGCTACTTTGGCTTCGAGACCATCGGCTACATCGAGCCGCGGCTGGCGCAGTGGGATCGCGCCGATGAACTGGGCACGG
>Ga0302313_10001282_pt1 | contig 19485 bp, 10 predicted proteins | sample III_Palsa_N2_2_FD_200454 | JGI IMG/M metagenome (GOLD analysis project Ga0302313, IMG submission 200454) | Peat permafrost microbial communities from Stordalen Mire near Abisko, Sweden - III_Palsa_N2_2 | ecosystem: Environmental > Terrestrial > Soil > Palsa > Peat permafrost | place: Sweden...
TTTCGCCAATGAATCCGAGCACAGCCAACGTCTCGAGGTCGACGTCTCCCGTCGTTGACTCGACGTTCACGGCAGAATTTGCTGAGTATCCTTGCCCATCCGGCTGCTGATGATAGATGTTTGCCAATGCCAGGCTTTGTATCAACGACGGATCAAATACGCCACCAATGTCGGCACCCTGGCGTGCGCTAACGTCAAGTGTGCCTCCCTGTGTTGCCAATAGGGTGGACACCGGGGCCACCCCGCCTGTAGGAGTTGCAGTATTGAAATCGGAGCCGATCTGCCCACCAGCAGTGATGGTCCCTATACCGTTCGCGACAAAATAGTCGCCGCTCAGGATGTTTCCACCTGCAGTGACGCTCAGATTGCCGCCGCCCACAGTCACAGGAGTACCGTTAGAGTTCAAATACCGGGTCGTCGGCAGCGACACCGCCAGATCGGATATGTTGCCGCCAGCCGACACCGACACGTTCCCACCAACGCTCATTACGCCCTGATCAAAAGCAGCGAAGTCGATGGAAGTTTGCGTGGTCTGTCCAGTCGCGCCCGTTGGATTGCCAACCTCCATCCATTGCCACCAGAACTGGCTGATACTCTTCCCTGCACTGCCTGCGACGGCCCCGGTGGTATCTACCACGTTTTCCATGCCGGCGATATTGTTCTGTGCAACGATCGAAACACTCCCTGCGGCATCAGGATTCACTGCAGTTGATACAGGAATATCCGGGTCACCCTGCGAAGGATTGCCATTGACGATAGTGGCTGTGCTGCCAACCGGCGCGCCTTGCGCAGGTGCGCCGGCAGTATAGATTACGCCCGGCGCGGCCTCGAGCAACGGCGCGGTCTGGGCCAGCAACGTTGACTCCGTCGGATCGAACAGCCAGACGCTATTAGCCGCAGCGACGTTGATTGAGCCGGTGCCCGTGCGAATCATCGTTGGCGCCAGTATCGTCTCGGTATTCGGGCTGTCTGGATTGTTCGCATTGTTGTAGGCGAAATTGTCACTCAATATCACCGAGCCACCCGGGGTGTTGCTTGACGGCGAGAATAGCGCGGCAGCCTGCAAGGAAAGCGGATTGGCGCTCGACAGATTCGCTCCCGCGACCAGATTAAGCGTCGAGCTGTTGCCTCCCGTTAGAGAAGCGAACTGCAGTGGCAGTGGATTGGAAGCCGTCGCGACGGGGGACGGTGTGTTGTCTGTCGGAACGGTGCCGACCGTAACCGTACCGGCCTGGATGGGTTGGGTTGCAACGACCGGCGGCGGTTGCAACGGCACAATCTGATAGGAAGATGTAATAACATTGTTGCTAAACCATGCTTGGAGTTGATCGACGTACGCCTCGTACTGTTCAAAATAAGCCTGATAAGCGTTGGGAGACTTAGTCTCCTGGGCGACGGTCGGTACACTCACGGTGAAGGTCGGCTCACCGGGAAGTAGCGGTGCACTATTAAATCCGCCTTCAACCCCCTGCCCCAAAAGCAGGTTGAACTCTGTCGCCGTTAAATATTTAAAGTACTCCTGATATAGTCCATAATACTGGTCAATTTCTGTAGTACACGTCGTACCGCTAAAGCTGCTCAGCGGCGATGGAGGTTTGACGAAATCCTGAAATGATATCTTGTCCTTTCCTGCGAAGCTGTAGGCATTGCTAGATTCGTATTTGGGTCCGTAGTTGCCGTTGGGACGTGGATCATACTTGTAATAGGCGTTGTAGTAGAACTCGTGATAAACCGACTGTTGTGTATAAGACGTCGGCACATCAATCGTTATCGTCTTTAGAGTCGCCGTCGGATTCGCAATCTGAAAAAATCCGTCTGTCAGACTCGCCTTGACCTCGACGTTGTTCTCCGCCCGAAACGTGATGATCGGCGCTTCCTCCTGATTATTGAACAGGAACCGGAAAGCCAGATCGTTCTCAGACGTGCCTGCACCGAGATTCCAGTTCGTGAGGATCGAGATGTTGCCACCATTGATCTTTGGATCAGGATTGTCCAAGTCGATGCCAGGCGCCACCGCGAAGTTCGCGATATTCGTGCCTGCGAACTGGTTCGCGACGCTCTGCACACCGTTTTCCACGAAACCCATCAGTGTGCCGGGGCCGTTGGTCGAACTGCCGCCGGCATAGCCGTAGAACGTCTCATGATTCGCGTTCGCGGTGGTGGGTGTGAAGTAATCGTTCTCCAGATCGTAAGCCAGATCGGCCGCCACCTCGGCCGGGGTCGCGCCAGGTTCGTTGGAGAGGCTCGCCGGAGTGGTGCCGTTCGCCGGCGTATAGGTAATCGTCGTCGCGCCGTCCTGACTCGTGAAGTTGCCCGGTTCCAGGTTGCCGCTACTGTCATACCAGCCCGCCGGATCGACAATACCGTCAAAGTGCTGAGCAAGATTGGTGCTCTGGTCGTCAGTACTCCATACCGCGTACGGCGCAAGCGTCGTTGCCTGCGAACCCTTGATCTGTGCGGTTGGCGAAATCGTCACATTGACCGTACCGTCGCTCAGGATCGGAGCAATGAAATTCACCGTGCCACCCGTCAGACCGCCCGCCGTGCCACCCGAAACATCAATAATCGCACTGCTGCCAACCGTGATGACGCCCGCCTGCGATGGCAGCACGTTCTCATAGCCGTACGTCGAATTCAGGCTGGTGGTGCTACCATTGCCAGTCGTGCCGATATTGACCGTACCTCCCTGCTCGGTTGCGCTCGAGGCCGTAGCGATCAGCGAACCCTGAAGATTGACACCGCTCTTGCCATACAGGTCAATCTCTCCGCCCGCGTTACCTGCTGCGTTGATCGTCCCGTTGATCTGCACATTGCCGTTATTCGGGTCCTGGCCGCCTGCCCCGCCGTCCGCCGTCAGCGAAACCGCGTGCGCCGTGAGCGTATTACCCGCCGACAACGTCAGGTTGCCGGCATTGGTCTGCACTATGATCCCGTCATTCACGCCGCTCGATGCGAGTTCGGTCGCGAGGTTATCGAGATCGACCGCACCGCCCGTGTTCAATGAGAACGAGCCGCCCAGATTGCCACTCGCCGCATTGCCTTTGATCGTCCCTGCCAGATTCACTGTCTGATCGGGCGCGGACAATGACAGGCTGCCGGCGGTACCTCCGCCGTTTGCGCCCGAGAAATCCAGTGTAGAGCCCGACGCAACATTCACCGAACCGGTATCGGCAGTGAGCGTAATCGAACCGGCCGGCGCATATTCCGTGATATCGAAGAACGGCAACGCGACGCCTGCTGCGCTGACCGTCGAGCCGCTGCCGACCGTCAGATTGCCGCTGGTGGCTTCCATGCTCACATTGCCGGCCGGCGCGTTGATGGTTGCGCCGTTGTCGTTCACCGTGCCGCCGATGAACGACAACGCGCCGCCTAGCGCCTCTTGCGTGAAAGCAGTACCCGCCGCGCTGTTCAGATTCAGCACGCCGGTCGTCTGGATCGTCGACTCGGAGCCCGTAGCGGCCAGGTACACTGGCGCGCTGAGCGTCACCGGCATTGCCCCGAAATCGAGCGTGCCGTTACCCTGCGCGACGATGCCACCGGTGGCATTCATCGCGACGCTGCCGAAGCCCGACACCGTCGCGCTGCCGTTGCCGAAATTGATCTCGCCTGCGTTGACCGTCAGCGAGCCGCTGCCCGAAGAGCCTGCCTGATCCGGCGCGCCCAGTTCATTGCTGAGCGTGACCTGTGGCGCATTGATCGTGACCGATCCGCCGTCGCTCTGGAACGTCCCGGCGCTCAGATCGACCGCGTTGCCAAATGTCAGATCCGTCGTGCCGTCGAAATTTATCGCGCCCGCGCTGCGCAGGATCACTTCATTCGCACCCGCCATCTGCGCAATCTGCGCCGGTCCCACCACGAAGCCCGGCAGGCTCGCGGCTGCGGTTCCTGTCTGATCGGTGAAAGTAATCGCAGAGCCGTCTACGGCGATCACCTTACCTGACAGGCTGGCGGCAGGATCGAAGGTCAGGTTGCCCGATGAATCCAGCGTCAAGGCCTGTCCGCCCGAGAGCGTCGCACCGGCTGCCACGGTGAGCAGCCCGGTGCCATTGACTGTGCCGGTGCGCGTCACGACTGAATCGCCGCCATTGGAAACGCTGAGCAGCGCGCCATCGCTCGTGCCCGTGGTGGCATTTGCACCAATCGTAATGGGTACATCCTTTGCGGCCGGATACGAGCCCTTCGCTGCGATCGCGCTGCCCGCGTCGACCTGCAGGCTGTTAGCCGAAACAAGAATGACTTCAGGGCCCGTCAAAGGATTGGCTGCATCGTTCGAGACCACCACGCTGGTGGCGATCGGATCGATCGTGATGCCACTCGTGGTCTGCGTGCGTGTGCCGCCGATCAGCAGGCTGCCGGCATTGAGCGCATCGAGTTGGTCTGCGTTGAGTTGCAGATAACCGGGCAACGCGACCTCGCCGCTGCCGACGATCTGGATCGCCTGCGAGGCAATGTCGACCTCGGCCGGTGCACCGCCTGCCGCAGCTGCGGTATTGAGCGTCGCGCCGAGCGACAGGTTCTGGGTCGCAGCAAGAACCAGTTGACCTGCGTCCATTGGCAGCGGTGGAGTCACGTCGCCAGCGGTCGCGGCGAGCGGCGGGAAGAAGCTGTTGGCGCTGGTCAGCGTGTACTGCGAGTACTGCTGCCAGACCGCGCCCGACTGCACATCAAACAACGTTGGGGTCGCGCTGCGCGAGCCGGTCAGCGAGTTGCCCATATACCCGGCCACGGCCACCGTACCGTCCGGCAGGACCTGGCTCGATCCCGGTGTGACCGCACCGCTCGCCGTCGACAACGTCACCCGGTATGCGCCGGGCAGCGTCGCGTACAACGCGGGAAGCAGCGTGTAGTAGCCCGCCGCCAGACCCGGAACACCCGATAGGTACACCGATTCGCCAACGGCATCGTTGAGGCCTGAGTGCCCGACGCCCATGCTGCTGGTTACCGTGCTGACCGTTCCGTTCGAGTTCGAGGGTTGGAGTGTTTGCGCGAATACCGGATCGTAGGCCGACACCGGCGATTGCTGGCCTGGCACGATCGCATACACATTGGTGCCGCCAATGTTGGTCGGGATCGCCTCGCCGCTCGATGAGCTCGCGTAGCTCACGTTGTACTGCGCAAGCACGTTACGTGTGCCGCCTGTGCCCGCTACCCATTCCTCGGCCTGCAGGTCGCCGCCGCCCGACAGGTCAATCGTTGCGCCGCTATTGAGCGAAACGTTGCTGCCGTTCACGCTCACGAACTTCGCGGGCGGCGCCGTAACGTCAGGCGCAGGATTTAAGCCGGGTAAGGGGTTCAACTGCCATTCGACACCGTCGACGGTCGTGCCGTATGGGATCACCGCTCCATCGAGCGATACCGACGTCACGCTGCCGTTTGTGAACGACACCGCGTCCGTGGCGACCAGCGGCAGGCTGCCATTGCCGAACTGCGTCTTGGTGGCCGCGTCGGTGGTGTCGCCTACCCCAAATATCAGGCTGCCTGACGGTGCCCGCACCGTGCCGCCCTGCACGATATTGGATGCGTCGACGAGAAGTGTGCCCCCTGCGGACAGCGGAACGCCGGATGTCCCGTTGCCGAGGAACGTAATAGTCGTGGGCGAAGGATTGCCGCTTCCATCGGCTGGCCCAACCGCGTCGAGGATAAAGGTGGTGCCGGTGGACGGATAAAGGTCGGCGGCCTGGAAGGTCAGATTGCCCGACGTAAACAATTCGCCGTCAGCCAATGCGTTCGTGCTGCCTGGGGCCAGGTTCGTCGAAGTCAGCCGGATATCGCCTGTGCTGATGAAGTTAGCCTGACCGAAATTATTCAGCTGGAACTGGTTCTCGAGGTCGATGAACGAAGCATCGACGGTAAGCGTGCCGTCACCCGTCGCCCGGACAGGTGTGAGTGCTGCCGCGGTATTATTGATTGACGTCGGCCCGACAAGCGCCACATACGGAGCACTAATCGTCACCGTCGTACCAGTGGAAGCGGACGACGTTCCTTGCGCGCTCAACAGCGAAGCAAGGGTATAGGGCGTGCCCAAGGTACCGGTCGACGGCTCAACCAACCCTTTCTCGAGATCATTTGCTTCGTTGCTGCTCAGTGCAACGATCTGTCCGGTATTGATTTCAATCGCGCTGGATAGCGCGAGATTGACATTGCCGGAAAACGCCACGGGCACGGGCGTGACCCCACCGTTCAGAGTCAGATCACCGCCGATCTCCAGCGTCGCGATGCCCGAACCGGTCAGGCGATCAACCGCAAAATCCAGCACGCCGGTAGGATCGTCGTTAGCCCCACCGACCGCACCGACAATGCTCTGCCCCACCGTGAGGCCGGCCGGCACAAAATCGCCGCTCTGCTGCAGGATCAGGATCTGGGCGCCCGGATTCGTTGCCACGCCCCCAGACGTCTGCTCCGGCAGAATGTTCAAGGTTCCGCCTTGTGCCTGCGCGGCACCTGGCTGGGCTTGCAGCGTGCCATCGAAGAGCAGGCCGTTCGATGCCGCGAGCGTGATCGAACCCGCATTGCTCCAGACCTGCTGCGGCGCATACCGGCCTGTGGACTGCAATTCGTCGAAGGTCGCCGAGGTACCCGACACATTGATCACAGACCCCGCCTGCGCAACCACATAGCCGGAGTTGTCGGAGATCGTCACCGAACCACCCGGCAATACCTCGCCGGTGTCGGGGATCACCGTCTGCAGGCCTTCCTTAACGGGCGCTGCCAGCGGATTGGTCAGTGCCACGCCTGCTACGTCGAGCACCGCATCCGAACCCAGCCAGACCGACTGGCTCGCGGACGGGAATTCCTGTTGCGTCGTGCTCAGTTGCGCCTGGCCCGGCAGCGCAAAGCCATTAGCACCGGTACTGGTATCTGCAGAGAGGGTGATCGAGCCACCCGGTGCAACAATCGAACCCAGCACCGTCACCTGCGCGGGCGAGCCCAGACCGATGCTCGCCCCGGCGTCGCCGATGATCGACGCGCCTGCGTCCACCGATACTGCGCCTGTCACTCCCGCATAGGACGGTGACAGGGTCGACGCAATCTGCCAGGCCAGATAGCCTCCGCCGGTCATCGTCAGATCGGTCGCCTGCCGGTGGTACGGATCGAGCGTGCCCAGCGCGGTCAGGCCACTGGCGGAAATGTCACTTCCGCTTACGGCGTGCTGCAACGCGGGCACATCCGGTATCAGGTTCTGCTGCGTGAGGTAGACGGTAGCGCCTGGCGCCACCGTCGCGTCGTACATCGCGTTCAGCACATACTTCCCGAAGCCCTGCTGCGAGAAGAAGTTCGTCGGCAGATAGAGATCCCAGGACGGTGCCTCTGCAGGATCGCCTCCGATCTGAAAGCCCAGTGCCTGCAGCGTCAGCGTGCCGCCACCGGCAAAGCCGAAGCTGTCGATGGTGCCGCCCATCTCGATCCGGCCCGTCGTAGGCTGGCTGGTCGGCAGGTTCGGTGCGCCGTCGCCCGCCCCGAAAAGAGCTCCGGTGTAGGTCAGCAAAGACAGGCTGCCAGCCGTCCCCTCGGCAATGCCGTTTTGCATCAGCATCTGGCCGTTGGCCTGGATTTCACCGCCGCTGGATAAATCGATGACGCTACCTGGTTGCAGGATGATGGAGCCCGACGTATCTGCAACGTTCTGGCTATTGCTCCCGGCGCCCGTAGAACTACCCAGCGTCGCTGAGAACGTAATGCTGCCGCCGTTGATATATTCGCTATCTCCGAGCGAGGTGCCCGGGGCGATCTGCGTGTCGTTGTTCACCCACTGGCCAGCGACGCTGACTGTCGAATCCGGCCCGACAACGATGTCATCGCGGCTCGAAACCGAAATCGTCCCGGACGGCGCAATCAGGTTGCCTAGCAACATGACACTTCCGGATGGGCTATCCAGCTTGATGGAGCCTCCCGGCTGCACGCTCAGTTGCGTGCCCGCCGCCACCGTGATGTTGTTACTGGAGCCGGACGAGTTCCCGGTAACGTTGACATTGGCGAACCCACCGCTATTGAGCACATTGACCGGCACAACCGTCGTTGCGAGCACGTTATCCGGATCGGTACTGCTTAACGTGCCGAGAGCCGCCGTGTCTAGCGGTGTCATTGCGGTGAAGTTGGGCGACAGGTCGCTCAGTTGCGGAGCGCTGTTCCGGAGGATGATCAGCCCCGACTCGCCGTTGGTAGACGTTTCAACGCCTTGCGTCAGGTCCGCCAGCGTCTGCCCCGCTGCTGCACCCGCTGCAGCGCCCAGATTAAACGTCCCGCCCACGGGCTGGTCATTGCCCTGCACCTGCTTCGAACCGCCAAACGCGTCGGCCGTGATCTCGCCGTCCAGTACCGCTGCCTCCGACGCGAAGACGTTCAGCGTTCCCGCGTTGCCGCCGACGATGTAGTCGGCCTCGTAGGCCGCGCCGCTCAGCAGCGGGTTGAACCAGTCGTTTGTCACACCCCAGCGTGGATGGCTCTCGACGAACTCTCCGGCGATACCGACGTAAGTGTCGTACGGACTCGCCGCTCCGATCGGCACGATCGCACCGTTTGCATCGACGAGACGCGTCGTGTCCACCATTCCGCCGAGGTAGTGGATATAGCCGCCGTTCAGGTTCAGCAGGGAACCGTCCGCCGTCATCACCTCGTTGCCTGAGAGCGTGATCGTGCCACCGTTGGTCAGCAACTGATCCACGGTGCGCGGAATCAGGCTCACGTCCCCCGCCAGATTCAGGATGGGGCTGCCCACCCATTGCAAACCATCGGCATTCGTGCCGGTCAGCGTACTGTCCACCACCACGTTCTTCTGGCCATTCAGAAAGCTGTCGCGCAGCAGCGGCGAGTCAGCCAGCTCGTTCTCTGTGATCGTCGGAATGGTCAGCAGGATGTCGGAGATCGGCAGCTCCACGTTCGCCAGACCCGACACGTCGATCGTCGCGCCGGTGTCCACATAGATCCGGCCCTGCACCATGGTGTCGCCCGGCGGCGTGGCATCGTCCGCGACCGACGGTGTCAACGCGGCCACCTGCACGGTCGAACCTGGTGCCTCGATGAGCGAACCGGACTGAAACCAGACCGAGCCTGCGGTCATCGTGATGCTGCCTGGTGTAAACGTCGTGCCGGATGAGCTTGCCGTCTCACCGTCACCGTCAGGCAGAATGGTCGTCACCGAGCCGTTGCCGAAGGTCAGTTCGCCGGCGCGCATCGTCGGCTGCTGAGCGTCCTGCGAAGGCGGCGCGACTTGTGTCGACTGGGGATATCCAGACGTCTCCTGAGCTTGCGCATTGACCACTTCGCCGGTCGGCACAGTGGCAAGCCCCTCGTCGACCGTTGAGATCGTGATGTTGCCGGGCGTATTCACGCTCGTCGTCACGCCGACCACACCGTTCTGCGCGACGTTGCTGCCCAGCAGGTTGATGTTGCCGCGCTCCGCCTGGACAAGGCCCGTGTTCGTGAGCGTCCCCGCGGGCGTAATATCGATCGCGCCAGCCCCCGTTCCCACCGTAATCCGCCCGGTCAGTATTGGGAGCAGCACCTGCGGATTGCTTGCGTTTGACTCCAGACTGACCCCAACGCCCGCCGCGAGAACCACCTGGCCGGTCGGCGCTACCGTGATGTTGCCGCCGTTGCTCACGTTCGGCGCCGCTATCAGGATGAAGCCGCCATTGCTGGCCGAACCGTCGGCACTCGTGGTAATGGATGCGCCGGGAGCGATCGAAATGTTGCCCGGCGCCTGGTAGTCGCTCGCCGAAGCCACTGAGACGTTGTTGCCCAGACCAAGGATTTCCGCAGGAAGACCGTTGTTAGCCGATGGCGTCGTTGTCGACGTACCCGCGTCTAGGGCTGCCAGACCGCCTTGCAGGAATAACTGATTGCTGGCCGCAATGTCCGAACTGCTCTGTACGATATCGTCGTTGGTATTCAACACATCAAGCGACGACGCCACCAGCGAATGCACGTTGATCTGCGAACCCGCTCCGAACAAAATGCCGTTGCGGTTAATCACCAGCACCGTACCCTGCGCGGTGATGCTGCCGAAAATCTGGCTCGGCGCACTTGACGGATCCATGATCCGGTTCAGGATCACCCAGTTGTTCACGCCGTTCGTCTGCGTGCCACCCGACTGGTTAAAGTTCAGCGTCGTGTTGCTGCCGACATTCATTGTCTGCCACGTCGCCACAGCGCTCTGTGCCGTCTGCGTCACATTGACCGTGACATGCCCATTGGCTCCCACCAACTGCGTCGGCAGATTCGCGTTGATCCAGAGGTTCGCGCTGGAAGTGTCGCTGCTCACACCGGGCGCGACCTGCAGACCACCGACGGCCAACCCGTTCGGCACATTCGCCACAGCCGCAGCGGCTGCTGCAGCCTGCTGTGCAGCCATCTGCGCAGCAATCCCCTGCGCAGCGTGCGCGAGATTCTGGATCGACGGCTGGCTCGCCTGCAACGCCTGCTGAGGCGACACGCCAACGCCCAGATTAACCGTACCTGCCGCAGCCGTATTGCGCGATGCGCTTATCTGCGCACCGATGTTCGCCAGGTTGGTCGCCGCATGCGCGTTCATCGTCGCCCCTGCCGTCAGCATCACCGCTATCGCGTGGCAAACGGGCCGAAGCGTCAACCGGGCCGGCCGGGACGACGAGCCAACAGATTTAGTCGTTATGGATTTACGCGCACTCATGAACAGCTTCCCCGGTAACAGTCGAATCAGACAATCGGCACCCGAGTGTCTGGACGCTTCGATTTCGTTCAGTGACAGAAAGAGAAAACGACGCTCGTACCTTTAAGTCGGAACGGCGCGGCGCTATCCGCCAACATTTCGCATGCGGAACCTGCAAATCTCCGGACGCGTCCTGTCGAAGCGGGCTCGCATCGAAGCGATGCCCGGCTCCAGTCGATCTTCACGGAAGAAAACAGGCTCCTATCTGTCATGTCGGAACGACGCCGCGCTATCCGCCAAGATTGCTGTCACGACCTTCGACCCGAACACCATCCTTAGCGTCCGGGCCGGGTCAAAACGATGACAATCGATGTAGGTAAAAGCGAAAAAGGAAGAAGGATGCTCAGGACGGAAAGTCCGGCTCGCCACGTCGCAAGAGCGTCCGAACCCCTGGCATCTCCGCTAGCGCGCCAAGCGCCTGCCACAGCCGCGCGAGCTCGTTCGCGGCCCGCGCATGCTCGGGACTTCGGGCGCGCCAGTGACCGTACGCACGCACATCGGCAACGGTCGCTTCCCCCGAGCGCAGCCATATCAGCCAGGCCAGGGCACGCGCCTCGATAGCGTCATGCATCGCGTCACGGTCGTTCGGGACCATGCGGGCAGTCAGAATGGTCATACTCGCCCCCTCTGCCCGCGGGAGAACCGGCATGAGTCGACGCGAGCGAGGCAAAGGCCCGCCGTATCGCGACGTCATATGTGCGACACGCCTCAAGCCGATCATGATGGTGTGCGACCGGGCGCGTCAGATTCACGGGCTTGTATTTATGTCGTCGGAACCGGACGCCGGAAACCGGAAACCGGAAACCGGAAACCGGAAACCGGAAACCGGAAACCGCCAATATTTTGTGCCGTGACCTGGCCACGCAGGCCCGTTCCGGGTCAACCGAGCAGGGTGATGTTGCCCGGCAGTCTTACGACATCCATGTGGTATAGGGTGCCAAGCATATCGACCGCACCGTCGAGGTTCGCTGTATAAATCTGGGCCTGTACCTTGCTCTGGCTAAACCGCGAGGTACGCAGGATGACCTTGCCGGGCCGGTAACGATTGATCTCGTCGACCACCTGCACCAATGGCACGCCGTTGAACAGCAATACACCGCGACGCCAGGAGGTAACCGCGGCCGGATCGACCTGCGAGACTTGCCGCACTTCGCGGTCGTCATACACCACCTGCTGCGCTGCCTGCAGGGTCAACCGCTGCTGCGGATGTTCGAACGCAACCGATCCGGAGATACACGTCACGCAGACCTGATTGCCTGCACGGCGGATATTGAAGCGTGCGACGTCGGCCTGCAACCGGCCGCGTCCCGCCACGACGACGATCGGACGAATGGGCGTGGAACGACCGGCCGATGGTGTGGCGGCGACCACTTCGGCTTCGCCCGCGAGCAGTTCGATACCGTGCTGCGCAGTCTGTCCCGCCGAGGCGGGCAGCACATTGATACGCGTTTGCGTGTTCAGCTCGACGACGACCCGGTCAGAGAGCGCAACCTGACGCTGTTCGCCAGTGCCGGTGCGATAGTCGGCCGCGAATTCCGCGAGAGCGGGCCACAACTGCAGCGGTGGCCGCAACGCCAGCCATGACGCTCCTGCCGCCACCGCAAAGCCCACGAAGGCCCGCCTCCCTGGGCGTGCCGGGTGCGGCTGACTCGCGCGCAGCCGGGCAAAGGCAACGTGCGGATGCTCCTCGGGATGTTCTTCGACGATTTGTGCTGCCACCTCACGCAAGGTGCCCCAGGCATCGCCCATCAATTGCACGCCGGGGGCGTGCTCGGGATGCTCGGCGCACCAGCGCCGGTACGCGCGCACGTCTTCCGCTGTGGCGTGACCCGAGCGCAGGCGAACCAGCCACTCTCGCGCCTGGGCTTTTGCCTCGCCCGTCGCGTGCTTATCGTCAGCGTGGCTCATAGGTGTGGTAATCAAAATTTGCGCCGCCCTCTGGAAGCACCCTCATAAGGCTCGTTCATTTCTTGCAGGCGATCGGCGCAATGCTTCAACGCAATGCTGAGTTCCCTTTCTACCATGCGCAAGGAAATACCCAGCCGGTCGGCGATCTCCCGATTCAGTTGCCCCTCCACGCGTGCAGCCAGCAAAATAGCCCGGCGCCTTGGCGTCAGACTCATCACGACTGTTTTGAGCGCCTCGACCTTGCGGCGTGCCGCTACGATTCGCTCCGGATCGGCCAGTTCATCCTTGACCTCGAACAGCTCGTCAATCTCTTCTTCGTGGACGTGGCGTCGCTCACTGCGGTACTGGTCGATCGCAACGTTGGCCGCCATGCCCATCAGGTACGCCTCGCCGTTAGCAACTGGCCCGGCTTCCGCCATACCGTCGAGACGCAACCATGTTTCGTGCACTGCATCGGCCGCCCGATCTTTCGATCCGGCAACGCGTTCAAGACGCCTGACCAGCATCGCATAGCGCGAGGCCAACAGGTTCTTCAGATCGGCGCGGCTACTCTCGGACATGATCACCGGCCCCGCACGTCGAACTGGGCGCAATCGGTGTTGACGCCGTCGCCATGCGGACGCAACAGGATAGTGACCGGTTGCGGCAGGTCGGCCGGCGGCGCCGAATCGAGCACCAGCGTGTGCATCGCCTGTGCGATCGCCGTGTCGCGGGCCGGGTCGCCAGTAGACCCCGCCAGCTTCGCCGCGACCACCTTGCCCTCATCCCCTACCCGCATTTGCACCACCAGCCGATAGCTTCCTGGGCGCGTGACGGGCGATGCGCACAATGCCTCGGTCAGACGCGTCTGGACCATCGCATTGTAAGCGTCGAAGCCGTCGTCGGCCATTGCGCCATCGATGGCCGACGACGGAATCATCACCGAGGGAGCCGGCAGCGCAGGTTGCTGCTGCTCTGCCGGCAACGGCACGATGAGGGCTTCGGTATCGCCCGAGAAACGGGCTTCCAGGCCGGTTCCTGCCAGCAGACGCTGCAGCGCCTCGCGCGTCGGGTAACTGCCATTCACCGGCGCGCTCACGCGTCCATTGAGTAACTCGGTCTGTGCCATCACGGACAATTCGACGACACGGCCGTAGGCGCGGAGTGCCTCGGCAAGCGGTTGAGCAGGAAGATCAAAACGAATCGCCTCCGCAGAAGCGCTCTCAGTCCGGCTGGCATCCTGGGCACGAGCGCTCTGTATCATCAAAGCGCTCCAGAGCATGAGGCATGCAGCCAGCGACATTACACTGGTCGATGCCCGTTTGCCTGTCATGAATGAAAGCCGAGAGTAATAGTGGTGGCGCACCAGCGCCGCAATGGCGCCATCTTCGAAGCGGTATCGTAAGAATAAAATGTGACAGATAGAAGTCAGCGGGAGGCCGTCATCAGGCGCGACGGGCCGCAACGCCGGATGTTGCGCCCTCCAGGCCAGGAAGGCTCACTTCTTTCCATCTATTACAGATCTCGATGTTTTGGATAACGAACAGATTACGCTCTCCAGGCTGGCAGGCGGCCACGGCAACTGGACAGAACGATGTCGTCTTGAACGCCAATGCCACATCAGGAGACTTGTACGCAACATCGGTCAAGAGAACGAAATCCATGCCGTCTAGCATGGGCCGCGAGGCGGCTGGAAGTGCACGTGCCCACTAGCGAGCGCCTCGAACCGCTGGAGAAGCGATGCCTGCCACAGAGCGAAACCAGTTCATACGCGCCCAACGCACACGCCGCCCGTCGCGCGAGCGGGGCATCGCCATCATCACCGCGCTGCTGGTGGTCGCGCTTGCGGCGACCCTCGCCGCAAGCGTCGTGTGGCGCGAACTGGTCGCCATACGCGATGTAGAAAATCAGCGTCTCAGTGTCGAGACAATGTGGGTCGAGCGCGCGGCAGTGCAGTGGGCGCGCGCCACATTGCGCGCACAAAGCTCCGTTTCCAACGTGGCCTACGTGGGGCAAGCGTGGTCCACCCCGGTCGCGGATGCCCAACTCGCTGACTTTCTGCCGCGCGATGCCCTTGCGGTGAACGGCGAACTCGCGAACGCCTACATCTCGGGGCAGGTTGAAGATGCACAGGCAAAATTTAATCTGGCCGATCTGGTCTCTCGCCCTGGGCCGAGTCAGCCTTGGCAGATCGACCCCAGCGGGCTGATGGCCTACCGGCAATTGCTGGTTGAGCTATCGCTCAACCCCGGGCTCGCCGAATTAACCGCGAGCTACATGCTGCGCTCTCTCACTCAACCGGACGGCGACGGTAGCTGGCCAATGCAACTCGTCTCCGTGGAAGACCTCATCCGTGTGCCGGGCTACGACGCCCAGGCCATTCGCGCCCTGTCGTCGGTCGCGACGATTCTGCCCGACTATACCTTTGTCAATGCCAACACCGCTTCGGAACCCGTGCTGGCCGCGGCCATTCCCACGGTATCGGCAGAGCAGGCTCAGGTGCTCACCGAACGGCGCAGTACCGCCTATTTTGTCAGTACCGCTGACATTGCCGTACTTCTGACGCCGCTGATCACCTCCGCTTCTCTGCCTGCCGGCGCGATTGTCGGTGTGAACAGCGGCTACTTCATCGTGCATTGCCGGATTCACTCGGCAAGAATCAATACCCGCATCGACACGCTGATTGCCCGGTATGGCATAGGCGACTTCACGTCGACCTCGGTGGTCTGGGTCCATCGCCTCGCCACGTGAAAAGACCTGGAACCGCAGTCACTTCCCCGGACAATACTCCTCTACAGATACGCACGGTGCCGGCTGCTCCGCGGGTGGATCGCCGATCCGCTCGTCGTTAAGGGCGATCTCCTGCGCCTGTTTCACGAGCGACGACCAGTACTCCATGGACGCAATGCAAGCGATCGGCTGCCCGTACTTTGTAATGACTACGGGTCGGTCCTCGGCCTCTCTCAAAGCACTGGAAGGGTTCCTGCTGAACTCACGTGTTGCGACGGACTTTACGTGCTGCCAGAAATGTAGCTCCACCGTATGGCCCTCTCTTATACGAAATCCGAACGTTTTACCGCGTCGCCGGGGACACGCCGTAACCCGGCCCGTCTAATTCGAACACTCGAAGCTTTTTTAGTTTTCGTAGAGTTGTGGATTATATGTAAGGTCATTGAGTCGCACAACCTGATCTTTTCAGTCAAAAGAACCGAACTCTGTAGATTCGGACTTCACGAAAAGCATTTATTTTATTACCAAACATAACAATGACAATTCCGAGGCAATTTATGTAAAATGCATTCCTCGTCCGCAACAGCATACTTCGAATCCCTTTGCAGGCATGGCCATCGAAGAAAACTCGCTCGTGCACACTGACACACTGCCTTAACAATTCGGCATTTTATTGAACCATATTATTATTGATTTAAATTACATGTCAATGTACGGTAAGTTTTATAAAAAACCAGCCGCATCAAATTCAATAAAGCACATCCCAGACACGCATCACTTCAGTTAAAATTTAAAAACAACCCCCACTCTATTCAGATCACTGTTTAATACTCTCGCTTGACGGTTATATCCCGAAACACAAGCGTCCACCGCCGTCCCCGCGAATAGCGCGATCCATCGGGACGCAGGGATAAAAATCGCGAGTACCCAGCCTGATCCGTTGCGTCTACCGCAATGCAATCAGACATCGACGATTGCCTATTTGTATGAAGATATACGTTGACATACATGGCTGACGGACGCAGCAACCATTATGTGCAGCACCGCGCCTCCGCCACGACACGCGCTTTTTTTCTCAGGCAATCCGCAGCTACATGATCGACTGATTATCCGGTTAATCAACGTTGCGCAACGCCTAACACAGGCGCGACAAACGAGGCGTCCCAGATACTGAGGCCGACTGATGTGCGTAATACCTGCCGGTTAGCGCATGCAACGAGCCTCAGCGCTGCTCGGACGTGGGCTGCAAGGTTGCCGAGACGGTGGCCTGTCCCACATTCGCATCCGCGCTGACGTGCGCATTCACCACGCGTACATGATCGTCGCGCCGCACACTGTCGAGCCAAGTCATCCATGCGCCGAACGGCGCGTTCTTCGCATCGACCTGGACACCTTTGCCTAACGTCGTGACCTGCGGTTCCGGGATGCCCGCCTGTACGAGCGACGCAGCAAGTGCGTCGCGCAGCGCGATGCCCGAAGGCGCCCGCACTGCTGCCGCGCCTTTCAACCGGCGCACCTGATCGACCTGCATCTGTATGTCGGCCAGTTGCACTTCGAGCAGGGGCAGGCTTGCCTTGATCTGGATACATCCGTCCCAGGCGGGTGCCCACAACAGGTTGTACACAATCGCCACGACTGCGAGCGCTCCGCCTACAATAAGCAGTTGCTTTTCGCGCGGCGCGCGTGCCTCAAACCATTCGGTCATTGAGGCCGTGATTGCGCGGATTTGAGCAGCCATTTTCCGTTATCCTCCTGGACCGACAGAGCATTCGCCGCCAGGCGGCGCTTCAACCCGTCCTCATCGATCTCCGTGCCGGTCTTGAACGTCACCTCCACGGAGCCTTCGCTGTAGTGCAGCTCGGCAAGCGACGCGGAAGGAATCGGCCCCAACGCACGAGCGAGTTCGACCGTCAGAACAAGAAAATCGTCACCACGCAACTCACCTGTACTCTGGGCGAGACGTGCCAGTTGCGACGCCATCTGCGCGTGCGGATCGAGAACTACTGTCGTTTCGGGGAAAGCACTTTTGACCAGCGCGGTCATCTGTGCGTTGAGCGCATCGCGGCGATGACGTAGTTCGAACCACTGCACGTTCAGCGCGACGATCGACAACACCAGAGACGCACCGACGAAACCAAGCGCCACGCACCAAGGCTTCAACCCCTCGACGCCAGGCCGGTTCCGTCCAGCATGCGCCAGATCGAACTGGCACAGATCGAAGCGGCATGCGAGCGCTGCTGTTGCCACAGTCGCGAATGCCAGCCGGCGCTCTACCCAGGCGACACCCCTTCCCTTGGGATGGAACACGCCATCCGTACGGGGAGTTGCCTCGTCATCCGCTCCGGTGCCAGGTTCGCTACGTGCCCTGGAAGTCGCCTCGATCTCCAGCGAATAGACCATTAATGGCTGACGCTGTGCGAGTTCGGCAAGCGTCACATCCAGCTTCGCCGCGTTCACGCTCATGCCAAACCCCAGCACACCCTGCCGGATCGCCAGTTCGATCCAGTCGCCGTGATTCTCCATCGCCTCGTCAACCCGATCGCGACGCACAATCAGCACACTTGCGAACGCATCGGACAACGATGCACTCACGATATCAGGACCACTCTCCTGCATATCTGCAACTGGGCTGACACCGCTCTCCTCTGCGGGCAACTCCGTCGATACTTCGCCGGCCCGCTGCGGGAAACCTTCCTGCTGCAGTGGAATGCAATGGGTCAGCGGCACCGCCCGCAGCCGTCGATGACCGGCCCGCGAGAAGCGATCGAGGACGGCTGCGAACCATTCGCGGTCCACCACTGCGAGACATCGCTCGCCCGAATCGAGCGGCGATGGATCGATTGCGATGTGGCATCCCTGCGAGTCCCGGATGAGATGCTCTTCGACCACGTTCGGCAAAACACGTTGCAGGCGCGGCCCGCTGACCGGCGGCAGCTTCGCATTGAGCAGCAGCGTGTCGCGCGCCGCCACGACCAGCACCGTCGCATCACCCTGGGGTAGCGAATCAAAAAGCGCCTGCCCAGTTTGCAGCGTTTCGCCATTCCGTCCGAGCAATGTGAATGGCAGCCGCGTCGCGTCCCAGCCGGCCGGCCCCAGTACGTCGCTCGACGACAGCAGCACGATCAGATTCGACATGCGCGCCCCCCGGTCCGATCGATCATGGCCGTTGCACCGCAAAATTGCCCACGCCCGTGCTCACCACGTCCAGACTCGCACTACCGGAACTAAGCGTCACCGTCACCGGAACGTTTATGCTCTCATCGCCGAACACTACGCGCGAGACGGCGTCTCCGCTGCCGCTATAGCGGATCGCTATCCCCGTCACCGCCGCGCCCCAGCGGTACGGCTTGAGCAGGTCGTCGACGAGCGGACGCCACGCGCCGCTCTCGGTACGCTGGTAGAACATGTAGCCGCCATCGACCGGTTGCCAGGCAATCGAAGCCGAACGGATCTGCGCTTCGTCGTCTGCGGACTCGAGCATCGTGGCGAGGCGCTGGGCCTCCTCGTTCAGATCGGTGCGACGGTTTCGCGTCGGTGCGAGCGCCGTGACCGCGATCAGCAAGCCGGCGATCAGCAGCACCACCAGCATTTCGAGCAGCGTGAAGCCACGCTGCCGGCCATCGGACCGGCGAGGCCCGCCGTCATTGCCATGAACCAATGTCTGCATCATTGCCCTCTCCACCCGGCTTGCCGTCCGCACCGTAGCTGAAAACGTCGATCGCACCATGTACGCCAGGATTCAGATACTGGTACGCATTGCCCCACGGATCGTTTGGCAGGCGCTCGACGTAGCCACCGTCCTTCCAGTTGTTCGGAACCGGATCCGTCGACGGCTTCTGGATAAGCGCCTGCAGTCCCTGGTCCTGGGTCGGATACTGTCCGTTGTCGAGCCGGTACAGATTGAGTGCCTGCATGATCGTACCGATGTCCTGGCTCGCAGCCACCCGTCTCGCCTGGTCAGGACGACTCATTATTTTTGGCACGATCAGCGCGGCAAGAATGCCGAGAATCGCGATCACCACCATGATCTCGATGAGCGTGAAGCCTCGTTGCAAAGGACGCCTTGCACGATAGCTGGAGCGACGTGCAAACGGCATGCTCGAATCAGTCATCATTAGTTCACCTTTCTGTCTAAAAATGAGACTATGTCCCTGCGCCTTGTCCTCTATACAGTCCGGCAG
>Ga0302313_10001292_pt1 | contig 19340 bp, 18 predicted proteins | sample III_Palsa_N2_2_FD_200454 | JGI IMG/M metagenome (GOLD analysis project Ga0302313, IMG submission 200454) | Peat permafrost microbial communities from Stordalen Mire near Abisko, Sweden - III_Palsa_N2_2 | ecosystem: Environmental > Terrestrial > Soil > Palsa > Peat permafrost | place: Sweden...
TCGCGTGATAGGCGGCAGACTCTTTCGATTCAGCCGGATAGAAAAACGGCGTATCCATCGGACCAGGACCGATCGCGTTCACCGAGATGCCGCGCTCGCCGAACTCCTTCGAAGCGGCACGCGTGTAGTGTTCGATCGGCGCCTTGCTGCCAGGGTAGATCGAATAAAACGGCGTATAGGCCGACAGCAGCGAGGTCACGATGGTAACGACCTTGCCGTTATCCGCCAGCTTCTTGCCCGCTTCCTGCAGAAAGAAGAACGCCGCCTTCGAATTGACTGCGAAGATCGTGTCGTAGTCGTGCTCGGTCACTTCGACGATCGGCTTCTTGATGACCATGCCCGTGGTATTGACCGCGATATCGATCTTGCCGAACTGCCTCAGCGCTTCGTCAAACAGCCGCGCGACGTTGGCGGGCTGGGTCAGGTCGCCCTGCACCGCAATCGCCTTCGCACCGGCTGCCTGCACGGCAGCTACGGTTTCTTCCGCGGCGCCGCGGGTCGCATCGCTGTTGTAGTGCACCGCGACCGCGGCCGCGCCACCCTTGGCGAGCTCACGGGAAATCAGCCCGCCCAGGTTCTTCGCACCGCCTCCGACTACGACCACCTTACCGTTGAGAGAGTGATCTGCCATGACGTCCTCCGGGACATTGAGTGGGGAGTCACAGTATAGGAGGGGCAAGCGCCACTATTGGCCGGTCGCGGCTGGATGGAAAGTCCAGCAAACGTGAACAATCTGCGCTTCAGCGCGGTTCCACCAGCGCGACCTTCACGAACCCATCGGGCTGCGCCTGCAGTCGCGCGGAGAACTGCTGCATATGCAGCGCAACGCGCCGCGCATAGCCTTTGCCACCGCCGCTGTAGCGCGACAGGGCTGCATTGAGATCGCCACCGGAGGCGTCGAGATAGCCGCGCAAAATCGACGAGCCGATGGTTACATTGACAACAGGGTCGGACAGATCCTTGCCGCCCGACACCAGTTGCGGATGTGCCGAGGGCAACACCTGCATCAGCCCTTTCGCGCCAGCGGTGCTGACCGCGCGCCGGTTGAAGCCCGATTCGGTGGCAATCACGCCGAGCAGCAGCACCGGCGACATCGCAAAGCGATTCGCCGCATCGAGCACGGCTTGCGCAATCGTGGTGGATTCACCTCGCGCAACGCGAAATTGCCCCGACAGGATAGTTGCAATCTCAACCAGTGCCGACGCGTTAGCGCCGTCAGGCGCCTGGCTCGCCATGACCGGGTTGGCAACGTGCGGTGCGTCGAGTATCGGCGCATCCGTGATACGCGGCGCTTCGGCCGCCTGCGTCGCACTCGCAAATGACAGTGTCAATGCGACGAGCGTCAGGCCCACTATTCGTGCGGCCCGCGTGGTGCGGTTTTCGCTTCCTCTGTTCGTCTGGCTGTTCTGCATATCGCTCGCTGGCTATTCGCGTGCGATGAACAATACGTGGAACGACGTATCGGACGAACAAAAACCTGTCCGCCCGACGTAAACAGAGCATCAAAACAGGGCATCACGATCGCAGCACGAGAATCGCTGCGGCAAGACCGCCTCAGCCGGCGTTCAGCACCGGTGCCCGGACCTGCAGACCGGCGACGAAGGCCGCGATCCGGTCGCAGGCTTCGGCCAGACGCGCTTCGTCGACCACGAAGCCAAGCCGCACGAAGCCGTTGGCCGTCTCTCCGAACGCGCTGGCATCGAGCAGCGACACCCCTTGGGCGCGAAACAGTTGCCAGGTGAATTCGACCGTATCGAGACCGCAGCCGCTGACGTCGACCATCATGAACATGCCTGCTTCGGGCAACAGACAGCGCAGTCCTTTCACCCGGCTCAACCGCTCATACACGACGTCACGGCGCCGCCGGTAGACTTCGCGCATATCCGCGACGATCTGTGCCTTGTGCTCGAACGCGACAAGCGCGGCCTCCTGGATGAACCCGGGCAGGCCATACAGCATGCATAACGCGAGCCGTCCGAGATGACCGATCAGCTCCGCCGGCCCGATCGCCCAGCCTACGCGCCACCCCGCCATCGCATGCGACTTCGAGAGGCTCGCGATCGTCACGGTCCGCTCGGCCATGCCTTCGAGCGAGGCGATACTGACGTGCTCGCGCTCGAACGTGAGGTCGGCATAGACCTCGTCGGACACCACCCACAGATCATGCTGGCGAGCGAGTTGCGCGATGCGTTCCAGATCGGCGCGCGGCATCACGACGCCGGTCGGGTTACACGGTGTGGCAAAGAAAATCGCTTTGGTGCGCGGGGTAATAGCCGCTTCGAGCGCGTCGCAATCCAGGTGAAAACCGCGTGCCGCGTCGACGGGCACGGGCACCAGCGTCGCGCCCGAGGCCCGCACACAGGCTTCGTAGGTCAGATAGAGCGGCTCCGGCACGACCACTTCGTCGCCGGGCTCGCACAGACACAGCGCCGCGGCGAAAATGCCGTTCTGCGCCCCGGCGCACAGCATCACGTTGTCGGCCCCGACTGCGCGGCCGGTCGTGCGGGTGTGTTCACGGGCGATTGCCGCACGCAGCGGCTCACGTCCTACCACCGCGGTGTAGTGGGTGTCGCCTCCGCGCAGCGCTTCGACCGCCCGCTCGACGATCGCCTCAGGTGTCGCGAAGTCCGGATCGCCGACGCTCAGCACGATCACATCTTCGCCTCTCGCCCGCGCCTGTTGCGCGGCATGGTGAATCTCCCACGCGGACGTGCGCTTGCCCTGCAGGCGCTCGACCAGACTTGAATACTTCATCCCCACTCCTCACGGCAAAAACTGTCCGGCCATCAATGTAATGGGGAGCGGGCAAAACGTCCATCGTTGCGAACAATGTGCAAGGGAGAAGGCTGCGGGGTTAGCTCAAATCTGGCGACGTAACTCAGCCGGCGGCACCTTCATCAGATGGCGATACTTCGCCACCGTCCGCCGTGCCACCAGCACGCCCTGCTCGGCGAGCATACGCGCCAAGGTCACATCCGAAAGCGGATCGCTGGAGTTTTCCGCGGCGATCATTTCCTTGAGCAGCGCACGGACAGCCGCGGCCGAACAGGTGCCGCCACTTTCGGTGCCCAGCTCGCGCGGAAAGAAATGCTTGAATTCGAAAATGCCACGCGGCGTCGCCATATACTTGTTGCCCGTCGCGCGCGAGATGGTGGATTCGTGCAGGCCGAGCTCTTCGGCGACGTCACGCAACACCATCGGTTTAAGCGCGATCTCGCCGTACTGGAAGAACGCTTTCTGATGGGCGACGATGCATTCGGCCACGCGTTGAATCGTATCGAAGCGCTGTTGTGCATTGCGGATCAGCCAACGCGCTTCCTGCAGTTGCTGTGCAAGCGGCGAACGACTTGCACCGGCCGACTGCGCAAACAGCTCGGCATACATGCGGTGAATCCGCGCGCGCGGCTGCACGGCCGGGTTGATATTCACAATCCACTTGTTGCGCACCTGACGAACGATCACGTCCGGCACGACGTAGTTGTCTTCCGTGCGGCCATAGAAATTACCTGGCTTCGGATCGAGCTTGCGCACGAGAGCACAAGCCACGCGCAACTCATCCGCCGAGCAGCCAATCTGCTTTTGCAGTTCGGCCTGTTCGCGGCGCGCAAGGCGCTCGAGATGATGTTCGACGATCTGCAGCGCGACATCGCGACCCGGCACGTCAACGGGCATCGCGTGCAGTTGCAGCCCGAGACACTCGGACAGCGAACGTGCGCCGAGACCCGGACGATCGAGCGATTGCACGAGGCGCAGCGCCACCAGCAATTCCTCTTCCGTCAAAGCCGGCTCGAGGTCGACGATCGCAGCCAGATCCGCGAGATCCTGGCGCAGGTAGCCATCGTCGTCGAGCGCTTCGATCACGAAGCGGGCAACTTCACGGTCGCGCTGGTCGAGACGGTACAGCCGCAGCCCGTCGTGCAACTGTTCGCGCAGTGAAGGTTGGGAACGGGCCCATTCGGCCGGGTCGCTGCCTTCGGAATCGCCGTTCTGGCGCGACGAACTGCGGCTGAACGAGTCACCGGAGAATTCGCCTGGGAATTCACCGGACGACATGTCGCCCGACGATTCATCCGAGGCCATGCTCTCACGCGAATCGGCTACCGCCGTGTCGAGCATCGTATCGGGTTCACTCGCGCTGACGGTATCGCCTGCCGCGACCGGGACGCTTTCGTCGCCAGTCGAAGAAGTTGCGAGAGCAACGTCTTCCGTGTCGGTCGCGTCGTATTCGAGAAAGGGATTGGTGTCGAGCGCAGTACGCAACTCCTGCTGGAACTCGAGGGACGATAACTGCAATAGCCGCACCGACTGCTGCAACCGGGGAGTCAGTGCCAGTGATTGCCTTGTGCGTAGTTCAATTGAAGGCGGCATTGTAGTCAGTCCTTGCGATAGTTCGAAAAAGTGGCTTGGCACTATCAGAGCAACTGTCGTACCAGCTCGCGCAAACTGCTGTTTTTTCTCATCTTTGCTTTTTCGCCAAGCTCAGGCGGGCCGCTTGCTGCGCCATTTTTTACAATTGGCCGGAAAAATGCGCAGCGGCCGACGATGCCTTTTACCGGGCCGCTCCGCGGGCCACCACGCCAACCCTACAAGCTTATGCGCCGTCTGGACGACGCGTCTACGCCCTTTGCGAAGCGAATGCGCACCCTTGGGCACACGCCTTGCGCCTATGGTCGTGTGGACGGATAAACCTCAGTCAAATGACAAGTGCGCTGCATCAACGCATGCGCAACCAGCGTCAAGTGAATGAATCGCGTATCCGGTGTCGATTAACGGCCCTGACGGAACCGTAGCGGCAACGATCCCACGTGTGTCATCGGCGACTCGCATTCAGTCGCGATCGACCACATAGGTAACAAGACCGCATCTCTTTTCAACAATACGAAGGAGCAGTTATATGAAGACCATCCATTTTCTGAAGACCGCTGGCGTCGCTGCCTGTGTCGCTTTCGCCCTGAACGCCTCGGCCCAGACCAATGCACCGTCCGCCAGTTCGGAAACGGTCGGCCAGCACGTCGACGACGGCACCATCACCACCAAGGTGAAGGCCGATCTGCTCGGCGCCAAGAACGTCAAGTCGACGCATATCCACGTGAAGACCCGCCAAGGCGTGGTGTGGCTCACGGGTACCGTGCCGAGCTCGGATGACAAGGCCGCTGCAGCGGAAGTCGCGAAAGACGTCGATGGCGTGGAAAGCGTAAAGAACCATCTGAAGGTGGTGGCCGAGTAAAGCCGCCAGCTACTGTTCGCTCGGACATCGCTGCGCCGGTGTCCTGATGAAAAAGAGGCCGTCCGCATTGCGGACGGCCTCTTGCTTTTGGGCTTTTAATGCTTAATGCTTGGCAGCCGCAAACTGATCACGCAGGTCGCGAATGCGATCGTGATTTAGCAGAACGCCCTGATACTGCTTTTCCACCACAATTCGCACGTCAGCCGGCAGTTCCTTGTCGAGCGCGTCGTGATAATGCTTCTTCGCTACGTCCTCGCCCTTTTCGCAATCTGCAAGGATCGAGTGGTCGTTACGACCGGCGACGGCGCTTTTGACGTCTGTCCAGCCGCGATGGAGCGCGCCGGTCACAGTGCCGCCAGTCTCCGGCTTGCCGCCCAGTCGCTGGACCAAGTCTTGCAACTCGCGTGCTCCGCGTGTGCAGTCGTCGGCACGCGAGACAAAGAGCGACTTGAGTTGCGCGTCATGCGTGTCTTCGGCAGCCTTGCGAAAGCCGCGCTCGCCATCCTTCGATGTTTCAACCAGATCGTTCAATACAGCGGTCACGTTGGTAGACATTGCATTCCTCCGTTTCGTAGTTCATCGGACAACTGCCGGGGGCAGTCGGTCCCTTTTGATGCCGCATGCGGTGTGCCTGGGCCGCGTTCGCGAGCCCCTCGCAGTGCGTATGGAGCAGTAGCGCGCATGCAGCCCGTGCGGTCCGCCCCTGCCCGCACACCCACGTTTGGCAAAGTTACCCAGCCGCGTAAATGTTGCCCGGCTGCAGTCGTTCGCGCACGTCCGGCAAAGCGCCATATGCCCCTCGGACGCTCTGCGGACTGGCTTCAGACGGCCTTTTACCGGGCCCATGAGCGAATTCGGTCCAATGGCATAGATGTTGCTGTACCGATGGTGCTGCCCGCACCGGTATGCACCTCCTGAAACACAGGACGAGCGCACCGCAATCGAAAATCAATGGGCACGCAACGACAAAGGGAGCCTCATCATGAAGATCAGGAGAGCCGAGTTTTTGCTGGCTGTGGCAATCGTCACGTCGGCTGCTGTCATGCAGGTCCGTGAATACGTCCTGAAGACCGCGCCGCAAGGGGCCGTGCAAACGATGAGTTGTGGTGCGACACATCAAGGGTTAGCGCCAGCGGCTTGCGCGACTGTGCGCGGCGAACGTTCCGTGGACGGAGCGGCTCGTCCACAGCAAGCGGCCCTGCGTATCTGGGTATAAGCGATCTACGATATAAAGCGCGGCGACCGCATCGATTGCGGCCGCCGCTCTTTTTATGTACGGGCCATGAGTTGGCCCGGCGTTATTTGTGGCCCCGCCGCAATCTCGCTCAGGCATGCTTCTCATTGAGCTCAGGCATCGTTTCCGGCGGACGCGTGGGGTCGAAATCGGCCCAACGGCCGCGTTGCCAACGTCCGTTCGCACGTTCGATTGCAGCACCACCTGTCTCGCGCAAGATACGCGCAGCGTCGTACTGGCTGTCCGGCGATACATGAACCGCCAGCAGCACACCTGAATCGCGCGTTTCGTGCTGCTGCGTCCCGTGGCGTCCTGACCGGCCGCCCTTGCGCGTATGCGACATGGCGCCTACCAGCGAGCCGATATAGGCACCCACCCCGGCTGCGATAACCGACACGAGTAGCGGCGCCGAAAACACGGTAAAGATGGCGACGCCCACTGCCGCGCCCACCACGGCGCCGATTGTCACGCCCTTGCCCGCGCCTTTGGGCGCCTCCGCGGACCCGATGTCCGTATCGGTATCGCCGCCAATTGGATAACGTGCGTGCTGCCCGGTCGGATTGACGAAAAACAGCGTCACGTCCTCTTCGACGAAACCACTGTTGAAAAGACGTTGGGCTGCATCTTCAGCGGCCGGAAACGTCGTGAAACGTGCTGCGACGATGAGTGACATAGATCCTCCTTTCATCGCGGAAGAATGATTACAGACCCACCATTGGCGGTCCTGACCAGTGCCTACCGGTCGTGACCGGATTCCATCCCCTCGACACGGAATAGTCCGCTATGCAGTATTACGCTCGCGCCATCGCTTTGGTCAAGCGCCTCTGCACACACTGAATGGATCCGCCGGCGGCCCTGCCTGAACGCCCCAAGCAAGGCGTCCTCAAGCGCAGACTCGGCGCCGAAATGATCCTCCAGTGCCTCCGCTGTGATTGCACAGATAACCGGTTCGCCGTCGACACGCGCCGTGAATTGCACGGTCAGGCTCGAGCCGTCAAAGCCCGGTGCTTCGTCAGGAAAAGTAATGCGCATGGTGGCGTCCTCGTAGGCGGGGCGCGGCAGAATAATGGCGTTCATGGCGCGCTCGGCTCGAATGTCTTCACGTGGGGCCCACTCGGATTCCTGGTGGCAAGCTGCTGGGTATCGGCAGTGCGCTGTGGGCCGGACTGCGGCGTCGGCTGGGCAGCAATAACCTGCGCCTTGGGCTTCGCCTGACTGGTAGCGCCAGCTTGTGTCTGCATAACGGCCAGCATGGCGGCGCCCAGTCCCATCGCCGCAATCATGGCTTGTATGGAATACCGGAATCTCATGCACTTTCTCCCAGTTCAGCGGGCCTTCTGCGGGCCAGCCATTGCGACCGGCTGACCTGCTTCAGGGGGCTCAACGCAATAACCGCAATCAAGCGGCCTTGCGCCTGGTTAGTTGCGCGATCAACGTTCTATTGAAGGCGGGCAGGTCGTCGGGTTTGCGGCTCGTGATGAAGTTGTCGTCTTCGACCACTTCCTGATCGACCCACGTGCCGCCCGCGTTGCGAATGTCGTCCTGCAGGCTGGGCCAGCTCGTTACGGTGCGGCCTTTGATAATGCCCGCCGACACGGGCAGCCATGTGCCGTGACAGATCACCGCGATCGGCTTGTGTGCGCTGTTGGCGGCCTTCACAAAGGCCTGCGCTTGCGGCAGCGAGCGGATCGCGTCACCGTTCACCACTCCGCCTGGCAAAACGACGGCGTCGTATTCAGCGGCAGTGGCCTTGTCGAAGGTGATGTCGACTGCGACAGAGTCGCCCTTGTCGACGTGCTTGAAGCCCTGGATCTTGCCCGGCTTTGCCGAGATCACATGAACCGTTGCGCCCGCCTCAGCGAGCGCGCGTTGCGGCTCCAGCAGTTCTGCCTGCTCAAAGCCGTCTAACGCGAGGACTGCTACCTTGCAGCCTTGAAGTGACTTAGCCATTAGTGTTTCTCCTTTGCGAGCATGAAAATGATTCGACCGGCGCTGCGCCGGGTCTCGCCCTGAACTCGTTCACTCCGGTTCCAGAGCTATCGAGCAAGAGCTGTGCCTGTGCAAGGTCAGGTGGGGTTCGATGCATCTGGATTGTCTGCATCATCTGATTCGTCGGGCGCAAACGGCTCATCGACGCGGTCCGGTTCGATGTCTGCGTCGGCAGAGAGCGTGGCGTCGCCGTCCGCGGCGGCGCGTTCGCCGGTGCCGTGGCGGTCCGTGTCGCTGCGTAGCTCGGCGTCGCCGGTTTCAAGCGCGTGATTGTCGAGTTCCGAGTCCACGTCGAACACGTGACGCTTGGCGCCAGCGACGTCGCTGCCACTGTCGGAGGAGTCGCTGGGGCCTAACGCGCCGGTCGAACTGGCCGTTTCACGAACCTCGTGTTGCGGTTCCTCATCAGGATTCAGAGTGCTGCTCATTTCAACCTCCTTGGGGTTTCGACACCTGCATTGAGGCGCCGCAAGGAGCGTTCCGCACGCGGCGCCGTCGACGGGCACTGCCCTTGCTTGAAGCGAATCCAGGGATCGCCTGTTGGGTCCACCTGACTGAGGTTGAGTCAACCTCGTTGAGTGGCTAAGTGATTCCACCTCGTTGCATCACTTACTGCATGGATTACCGGCAAACATGACCGCCTCGCCCCGATCTGCCCGACATCAGTCCACGACCGCCGCTGCCCGCACAAGCGCGACAGCGTCGACAGCCGAAACGCAAAGCACAATGCCCAGCGGCTTGCGGCACGCCGACGACACACGTCCCGGCTACTCGCGCAAGCTGCTTAAAGAAGGCTTTGCTTATTTCGATGTGGCGGGCGAGCGGATCGAGGATGCCGATGAGATCGCCCGTATCAACGCACTCGCAATTCCGCCGGCTTACGCCGACGTCTGGATCTGCCCTGATCCGCGCGGCCATCTCCAGGCGACTGGCCGCGACGCGCGGGGACGCAAGCAGTACCGCTACCATCCGCGCTGGCGCGAAACGCGCGACGCCGACAAATACGAACGCATGACGGCATTCGGCCGGGCATTGCCAAAAATTCGCGCGCGCGTGTCACGCGACCTGAAGCTTCGCGGCATGCCAGGCGACAAAGTGATCGCCGCCATCGTGCAGTTGCTTGATTCCACGCTGATCCGGATCGGCAGCGTCGAATACGCACGCGACAACCAGTCGTATGGACTCACGACGTTGCGCAAAAAACATCTGAAGGTGGAAGCAGGCCAGGTTCGCTTCCGCTTTCGCGGCAAGAGCGGTATCGAGCATGACGTGACCATCGACAATCCGCGCGTGAAGCGCATCGTGCTTCGCTGCGCCGAGTTGCCTGGGCACGATCTGTTTCAATACGTCGATGAGGACGGCACGCGCCACACGGTCGGTTCGGCCGAAATTAACGATTATCTGAAACGCGCTAGCGATGCCGATTTCACTGCTAAGGATTACCGAACGTGGGCTGGCAGCGTGTACGCGTTCGCTGCATTGCGCCGTCTGCTGTGCGATACCGCTGCGGAGGCGCGACGGCATGTGGTAGCGACCGTGAAAGAAGTCGCTGCGTTGTTACGCAATACGCCTGCGGTGTGCCGACGCTGCTATATCCACCCAGCTGTGATTGCGGCTTTCGAAGCCGATGAACTGCAGGGCATTGCGAATTGCCGACCACGTCGAGGCCTGCGGGTCGACGAAGCGGCTTTCGCCATCCTGCTCTCGCGCAGCGCGAAGCAGGCTGCACGACAGGCGGCTAACGGTGCACGCAAGCGCCGCTCGTCCAGCACCTCGACCAGTACGACGCTTGCGCGCGAGGCGGCTGACACAGCGAATTCGGTGAGCGACGCTCAACTCACTGCACTCCTTACCAAATCTCGCGCCATGAGAAAATCGTCGGGCACGCCGAACGCGCCGCGCCTAGCCGCCGGCCGCGCCAATTTTCGCCCCCCTTTCGTCCGCAAAGGTGCACCATAGTGCCTCATAGATTTCGTCACTTTCCCGGCACTATCACTCAACCGTTTTCGGAGGAACACCATGCGCATCCAGACCGCCTTTCTGTTCGATCTTGACGGCACGCTGGTCGACAGCGTCTATCAACACGTCCTTGCGTGGAAGCAGGCGCTCGATCAGGAAGGAATCGAACTGTCGGTATGGCGCATCCATCGCAAGATCGGTATGAGCGGCGGTCTCTTCACCAACCAGTTACTGCGCGAAACGCGCAGCGAAATGAGCGCGGAGCGCATCGAGCGCTTGCGGCACGCGCATGCCGAGGCCTATAAAAAGCTGGGCAACCAGGTGCGTCCATTACCCGGCGCGCGCGAACTGCTCGCCGCGCTAACCGAGAGCGGCACGCGCTGGGCCATCGCGACGAGCGGCCGCATGGAAACCGCCGCGGTGAATCTGGCTGCGCTCGGGGTCGATCCTGAGAAAACGGTGGTCGTTACACGCGACGCCGTCAAATACGCCAAACCCGATCCCGATCTGTTCATTGCCGCAGCACACCGCCTGGGCGTGCAGATCGAACAGAGCGTCGTGGTGGGCGATAGCATCTGGGACATGCTGGCCGCACAGCGCTGCCGTGCGTTGGGAGTTGGGGTACTGTCGGGCGGCTATGGTCAGGATGAACTCGAACGTGCCGGCGCATTGCGCGTCTATGAAGACCCTGCCGATCTGTTGCTACATCTCGACGAGGTTGCCGCACGGCCGTGACGCGATAGTTCTCGTGCCGCCGTTCGCGCCGCTGCGGCTACCACGGGCTGCACGGTGCGATGACCAGCATCGCGACATCGGTCGCTACCAGGCCAAGGATGAACATGGTGCTGGACATCGCGCAGATTCTCGATAGAAACCAGTCGCGCTCGGCACGCGTGCCTTTCAGCGCCGCGGGAAAGCGCCATGGAATGCGCGCGGTGCGCCACAGGTTGCGCCACGCCACGAATGTGCCAAACGCGGCGAATATCAGGCAGACAACGCTGGCGACGACAACCGTCAGCGGCGTCCAGGCCATGGCGTGCACAACGAATAGAGGTGCGCCGGCCTCGCAGCGCTGCCCGAGCACCATCTCTGCAATGCTCACCTGAGCAAGCCAGGCGAGCGGCGTCACGAGCAACGCCATCAGAATCTGCAACGCGCCGATTTGCTGCGGGGCAGCTTGCGTAGCTGAGCGCTTTGCATCCGAATGCTGGGATTGCTGTGCCTGCTGGATATGCGCCTGCGAGGTCCTGGCCGGTTGTGCGGACACCGGCTCACGCGCAACGGCGCGGCCAGGCGGGGATCGAGTGTCGGTGTCGCGGCGAGGGCCGTGACACGAAGGGGCGCGCGCGTTGAATCTGTCCGCGGTCATGCTGATTCCGATAAAGATACTGTGTCTACTGCTCTAGTTGCTGTGCAACGCAGCAAGAAACGGGCCGATTTAGCAAAGTGCCGAATACATGCCGTGGCGCGGCCTTATTTCGCCCGCGGCGCTTCAGCCGGCCTCAGCCGCCGCGCAAGAATTGCAATCTGCGCGACGCTTTTTACGCACTGTGTCATTCCGCTGCGGAGCAGATCGCAGAAACGGCCGGGCGGTTGCGCAATGAAAGCGTATGGAAAGCAAACTGACGGGAGATTTCCACTGACGCGCCACCGGAGGAACAAGCGTTGCTGCGATGAAAGGACATCAATCTGTCCAGGGAGACACATCATGAGCATGCTCAACGAAACGCGCACGAGAACCGGCGCTGGCGCCGGTGCGAAGATCGTCGGTAAAGGCAGTCGTAGCGCTGACGGACCGGGACCGGACGTGATGGCAGCGGCCACGCTCGACGGCAACAAGGTGCTCAGCAGCGAAGGCGACGACATCGGTAAGGTCAAGGACATCATGCTGGACGTACGCTCGGGGCGCATCGCCTATGCGGTGTTATCGAGCGGCGGCTTCCTCGGCATGGGCGACAAGCTGCTCGCCGTTCCCTGGGATGCGTTGACGCTCGACACGGAACGCAAGTGTTTCCAGCTTGCGATGTCTTCGGAAAGCATCAAGAATGCGCCGGGCTTCGATAAGGATCATTGGCCGTCGATGGCCGACCAGACGTGGGCGACCTCGGTCCACCAGTTTTACGGCAGCGAACCCTACTGGGGCCGCGACGACCTCGGCGTCGGCGCGACTCTACCGGGCGGCGCGGAAGCGCCTGAGGCCGGCGGCGTGAAGCTGTGACAGTAGGGTCAATTTGATGGCGGCGCTGCACCGGGTGGCGCTCCACCGCGTAGCGGTCCACCTGGTGGCGCGCCCCCTCTTCATACGAGGCACAACATCATGGTCAGCAGAAAATCGAAGCGCCCCGCGGCGCGCGCAAAGTCCGGGCGGCCGCCCCGGCAACGTCATGCGCGCGCCACCGCAAACCGTCATGCAAAAACAGGCGGTGCCCAGCAAGCGAGCCGTTCGAACCGGTGGTCGCATCACGTCATGGAAACCAGCGACGCCATGGACATCGAAGCGAACGTCTTCAAGACCGGTAGCGCGGAGTCTATCGCCGAGTCACTGAAGCGCTCCTCGACGCACAGCCGTCGACGCAAAGGCACGCCCTTCCAGTCGGCCATGTCGATGCTCAATTTCTACATCAACCGCGCCGGCAAAAATCTGCCCAAAGGACGCCGCGCCACCCTCGAGCAGGCCAAGCGCAAGCTGCGCATTGCCTTCGGCCGCTCCCCGTAACCGGGGCTACGCCCCGCGGATCAGCGCTGATTCAAGGCAAGCCCTTGGGCCCGCCAGCGCCCCGCCTCACCGGATGCCTATGGACGAAACACTCTGGTTTCTCATCGTCGGCGGCGTGCTCGTCTTTATGGGCGTCGCCGCGACCACTTTCAGGCGGTTGCCGGTCAGCGCCGCCATGTTCTATCTGGGCATCGGTTACGCACTCGGGCCGGCCGGAGTGAACCTGTTGCACCTCGATATCGTCGGCGACGCTCATTTGTTGCGAATCATGACCGAGATCGCCTTGCTGGTCTCGCTGTTCGCCATCGGCCTGCGACTGCGCGTACCGGTCTTCGACGCCCTGTGGTGGCTGCCGCTGCGCCTGGGCGCGCCAGCCATGCTCCTGACGATTCCGTTGCTGATGCTGTTCGGGGTCTACGCGCTACGCCTCGACTGGGGGCCAGCGCTTCTGCTCGCAGCGATTCTCGCGCCCACCGATCCCGTGCTCGCCCACGACGTGCAGATTCACGATCCAGGTGACCGCGACCTGTTGCGCTTCGCGCTCTCCGGCGAAGGCGGCCTGAACGACGGTATCGCGCTGCCCTTCGCGATGCTGGGCCTCGCGCTTTGCGCGGCTCCGCCAAGCGCCATGACCACGGCGTTGAGCTGGCGCTTTGCCGCCACTGCAGTCTGGGGGATCGCGGGCGCGGTCGCGATTGGCGCCGTGCTCGGCTGGGCCACGACGCACGCCGTCACCTGGCTGCGGACCCACCACGCGCAGGCGCTCGGTCTGGAAGGATTTTTTGCGCTGGGACTGATCGAACTGTCGTTTGGCGCCGCCCAACTCGCCCATACCTACGGATTCCTTGCGGTGTTCGCGGCGGGCGTCGCGATGCGGCGCGTCGAACACCAGGCAAGCGGCGAGCGCTCGCCGCGCAGCACGATCGGCACGGTCGATTCCGAAGACGTGTCCGCGACCGCTGCGGATCCGGACAAGGCCCACGCCTATATGACCGAATCGGTGCTGGGCTTCACGATCGAGCTGGAGCGGATCGCCGAGGTGGCCATCATGGCCATGATCGGCAACGTGCTCGCCACCCTGCGCGCCCCGCTTCTCACGTGGCAGAGCGCAGCGCTTATCGTTGTGTTTTTTCTGCTGGTGAGACCCATTGCGGTCGAGCTGTCCTTGCTGGGCTCGCGAGCGTCCCAGGCGCAACGCCGTCTGATGAGCTGGTTCGGCATTCGCGGCACGGGCTCGTTTTACTACCTCGTCTATGCACTCGAGCATGGTCAGGCAGCGCAAATTCTGCCGCTGGCGCCGCTCGCGCTCGCGGTCGTGACGGGATCGGTGGTCATACACGGGGTCTCGGCGACGCCACTCATGAACTGGTATCACCGCGCACGCGGCCCGGATCCATGAAAGTGCGCCTGATTCCGGTTAGGCATCGCAATGAGTCGATAGAATATCCAGCTATTCATAACGTCTTTATGCGACAGGGCCCCATGACGGAATCCCCCCAGACCCGGCGTGCAGCGCAGGCAAGCGCCACCGATTCGCTACTCGCATTCCTGAAATCGCTGCCGCTGCCCGACCGTCTCATCGAGGGTTGTGTGATGGCGCTGCAGGCGGTAGCGGGCGCCAGCATCGCGTTTACGATCGCACGGGCCTTGCACACCCATCAGCCGTTCTGGGCCGCCATCACCGCGATTGCGGTGAGCCAGCACAACTATGTCGACACCCGCAAACTCTCGCGCGACCAGTTTCTTGGCGCGATGGTCGGGGGCGTGTGCGGCCTCGCCGGCACGCTGCTCGGCGGTGGCTATTTCGTCGCCTATATGGCGACGGTGGCGGCCGCGATCATCATCTGCTGGGTGGCCAATATCGGCAGCGCGGCGCGTCTGGGCGGCATCACCGCCACGATCATGTTGCTGGTGCCGCGCGTCGGCCCACCATGGGAAGTCGCGCTGATCCGCCTCGGCGAGGTCACGATCGGAACGGTCAGCGCGTTACTGGTGTGCCGGCTGATCCATAGCATCGAGCAGCGCTGGTTCGTCAAGTCATAAGCGGTGCGGCGCAGTGGGATATTCATTTGCACCCACCGTGCCCACCGCGCTCGCACCAAGAGCTGCCCCCAACCTAAACCGCTTACTTCAGCGAACGCCGGCTGCTTTCCTTCACCTGCGCGCGGCGCGGCTCGCCCTGACGCTCCAGCATCCAGCCGGGATACTCAGACGGCAACTCGCTGACGGCATCGAGCTTCGCCAGTTCTTCGGCGCTCAGTTCCACCTTGGTGGCGGCGATATTGTCGTCAAGCTGTTCGACCTTTTTCGCACCGACGATTACCGTCGTCACCGCGCGCTGATGCAGCAGCCAGGCGAGCGCGATCTGTGCGACCGACACGCCCTTCGCCTCGGCGATGCCGCGCATCGTATCGATACAGTCGTAAGCGCGCTCGCGATTCACCGGCGGAAAATCGAACGTGGTGCGGCGGCTGCCGGCCTCGCCTTGCTGCTCGCGCCCATACTTGCCGCTCAGCAGGCCACCCGCGAGCGGGCTCCAGACCATCAGTCCGAGCCCTTCGCTATGCAGCATCGGCACCAGTTCGCGCTCGAGATCGCGGCCCGCGAGCGTGTAATACGCCTGCAGCGTTTCGAAGCGCGCGAGGCCGAGGCGGTCGGCGACACCCAGCGCCTTGACGATCTGCCAAGCGGCCCAGTTCGACACGCCGACATAGCGCACATGCCCGTGCTGAACCAGCGTATCGAGCGCACGCACCGTTTCTTCGATCGGCGTAGCCGGATCGAAGCCGTGAATCTGGTACAGATCGATGTGATCGAGTTGCAGGCGTTTGAGGCTCGCCTTGATGCCGTCCATGATGTGATAGCGCGAGGCGCCGCGCGTGTTGGCGGATTCCGCCGTTGCACCGAACACCTTGGTGGCCACCACGACCTGATCGCGCGGCACCTTGAGGTTTTTCAGCGCGAGGCCGGTGATCTGCTCGGACAGGCCTTGCGCGTAGACATCGGCGGTATCGATGAAGTTGATGCCAGCATCGATGGCGCGGCCGACCAGACGTTCGGCGTCGGCCTGCTGCAGATCGCCAATCTGACGCCAGATGCCTTCGCCACCCCCGAAGGTCATCGTGCCAAGACAAAGTTCGGACACAAACAGGCCCGTGCGGCCTAGCTGGTTATAGCGCATCGTTATTGCTCCGACTGGTTGGGGGAAACCATTGAGAATACTGCACAGGGCGAAATCCAGCAGCGGCGGCGACAACTTGATAGCCGGCGCGTCGCCCTCGCTCTCAATGGTGCAATCTCTACTCGCCTACGCCAGAAAAGCAGCAAAACCTGCCGCTTTGCGGCGCTCCGATCCACATGGCGCGCCGCCTGAAAACCTGCGAGACTGGGTCTTGAGACTCCTCACATCGCGGCGTGTGCCGCCCCTCTGGATATGGCCCGTCGCGCCCCCATCTACGGCAGCATGATTCCTGCCGTTTCTCCCTCTCCCGCCTCTTCCTCAACCGGCGTGCTGGACAGCTTTCATCCGGCAGTGGCCGGCTGGTTCCTGAAAACGTTTCCGGCGCCCACCGATGCCCAGGTGGCCGCATGGCCGTCAATCCGCAACGGCCGCTCGACACTGGTCGCCGCTCCGACCGGCTCCGGCAAGACGCTCACCGCATTTCTGTCAGCGCTGGACGATCTGGTTCAGCAGGGGCTCGCCAATGGCGGCGCGCTGCCTGACGAAACACTCGTGGTCTACGTATCCCCACTTAAGGCGCTTTCGAACGACATACGTCTGAACCTGCAGCTGCCGCTCGAAGGGATCGCCGCCGAACTCGCGCAGCGTGGCTTGCCGCCGCTCGAGATCCGCACCGCGGTACGCACCGGCGACACGACCCAGCAGGAGCGCACCGCGCTGCGCAAGCGCGCTCCGCACATTCTCGTGACGACGCCGGAATCGCTCTACGTGTTGCTCGGCTCCGACTCCGGGCGCCACATGCTGTCGACCACGCGCACAGTGATCGTCGATGAAATCCATGCGCTCGCGGGCAGCAAGCGTGGCAGCCATCTGGCGCTCAGCCTGGAACGGCTCGATGCGCTCTGCGCTCGGCGTCTGCCGCGCATCGGGCTGTCTGCAACGCAAAAGCCGATCAGCGCGGTCGCGCGATTTCTGGTGGGTGGCGCGAGTGTGGACAGCGCTGAGCCGGCAGATTGCGCGATCGTCGATGTAGGACACGTGCGCGCACGCGATCTTGCATTGGAAATTCCGCCGGTTCCACTCGAAGCCGTGATGGCCAACGAAGTCTGGGAGCTCGTGTACAACCGGCTCGCCGAACTGATTGCGCAACACCGCACCACGCTTATTTTCGTCAACACCCGCCGCATGGCGGAGCGCGCGGCGCGTCATCTGACCGAGCGGCTCGGCAAGGAAGCGGTGGCCGCGCACCATGGCAGCCTCGCCAAAGAACATCGCTTCGACGCCGAACAGCGTCTCAAACGCGGCGATTTACGCGTGCTGATCGCCACGGCGTCGCTGGAACTGGGCATCGATATCGGCGATGTCGATCTGGTCTGCCAGATGGGTTCGCCGCGCGCAATCGCGCCGTTCCTGCAGCGTGTCGGCCGCTCGGGGCACCAGGTGGGCGGTATGCCGAAGGGACGGCTGTTCCCCAATTCGCGCGACGATCTGATCGAATGCGCGGCCTTGCTCGACTGCGTGCGGCGCGGCGAACTCGATGCCTTGCAGATTCCGCGTGCGCCGCTCGATGTGCTGGCCCAGCAGATCGTCGCGGAAGTATCGAGCGCCGAGTGGAGCGAGGATGCGTTGTTCGACTTGATGCGACGCGCCGCGCCCTATGCTGGGCTCGCACGCGAGCAGTACGATGCCGTGTTGCGGATGCTCGCGGAAGGCTATACGAGCCGCCATGGCCCGCGCGGCGCTTATCTGCATCGCGACGCGGTGAGTGGGACATTGCGCGGGCGGCGCGGCGGCAAGCTGGTCGCGGTGACGTCGGGCGGCACCATCCCGGAGAACGCCGACTATGCGGTGATTCTCGAACCGCAGGCCGTCAATGTCGGCACGGTCAACGAAGACTTCGCGGTCGAAAGTCTGGCAGGCGATGTGTTTCAACTCGGCAACGCGTCGTACCGCATCCTGCGCGTGGAAGCCGGCCGCGTGCGGGTGGAAGACGCGCAAGGGCAGCCGCCGAATATTCCGTTCTGGCTCGGTGAAGCGCCGGGGCGTAGCGATGAACTGTCGTTCGGTGTGGCGCGTTTGCGGGCGCAGATCGATCAGTTGCTCAGTGACGACGATGGTGGCGTTGCTGGCGGCGCTACGGGAGCAGAAACAGAGGGGAAATCAGCCCGCGCAAAGACAGCGGCCGTAGCAAGTCTCGCCGCACCCCGACGTGCCCCACGCCGCGAACGCGCGTTTGCCATTGTCGGCTCGCCAGCAGCGTCCGATTCCGAAACGCCCTCGCAACTACATGACGTAGCCGTAGTGGACGCGCCAGCACGTGCGCCAGCATCCAATGCGCCACGCCTCGAACGCGCCATTGCCTGGATGACCGCCACGCTCAATCTCGACGAGCCGGCCGCACGCCAGATCGTCGACTATCTGGCGCGCGCCCGCGCCGCCTTGAGCACGCTCCCCACACAAAACACGCTGGTCATGGAGCGCTTCTTCGACGAATCGGGCGGCACCCAGCTCGTGATTCACGCGCCATTTGGCAGCCGGCTCAACCGCGCATGGGGCCTCGCGTTACGCAAACGCTTTTGCCGCACCTTCAACTTCGAGTTGCAAGCCGCCGCCACCGAGGACGCCATCATTCTCTCGCTGACCGGCAGCCACAGCTTCGCGCTCGATGACGTCTGGCGCTATCTGCACTCGAACACCGCCGAGCATCTGCTGATCCAGGCGCTGCTCGACGCGCCGCTGTTCGGCGTGCGCTGGCGCTGGAACGCGACCACCTCGCTCGCCCTGCCGCGCTACAGCGGCGGCCGCAAGACGGCGCCGCAATTACAACGCATGCGCAGCGAAGACCTGTTGGCGGCCGTGTTTCCGGATCAGGTGGCGTGTCTCGAGAATATCGTGGGCGAACGGGAGTTGCCGCATCATCCGCTCGTCGATCAGACCATCGACGATTGCCTGCACGAAGCGATGGACACCGACGGCTGGATAAGCCTGTTACGCCGGATGGAACAGGGCGAGGTAAAACTCGTCACGCGCGAAT